>OFHB01000461.1_pt1 | contig 27984 bp, 19 predicted proteins | sample 1521881 | NCBI WGS metagenome assembly OFHB01 (sample SAMEA3504090, study PRJEB24116) | mouse gut metagenome | biome: mouse gut; feature: mouse-associated habitat; material: faeces | place: Denmark | collected 2011
ATAATAAAAAATAAGCTTTATTTTGGAGGGTTTTTGTATGGGTAAAGAGAAAGATACGCTATATTTAAAAGCAGAACGTCACATACAAGTAGAAAAGGAAGTCATAAAGCTTAGTGATGTTGCGAAAATGACTTGCAGCGACAGCCAAATACTAAACCATTTAAAAACGATTACAGTATATAAATTTAAAAAAGATGGGGAAAAGAGAAAAGTAATAAGTATCTTGAAAATTATTGAATGCATTCATGAAGTTTATCCAGATATGACAGTAGAAAATCTTGGAGAAACAGATATTGTCATGGAACAATTGAAGGTAGCTGAAAAAAAGGGTATGGTTATTTACGGTAAGGTAGTTTTTGTATCCCTCATAGCTTTTTTTGGAACCGCTTTTACAATTATGGCCTTTCACAATGATATTGGCATTCAAGATGTGTTTGACAATATGTACATGCTAATTATGGGAGAGTCTCCCGGAAATATAACAATGATGGAAGTTTCTTATTCTATTGGATTGGCAGTGGGCATTACCCTCTTTTTTAACCATATAGGGGGTAGAAGAATTACAAAGGACCCTACACCTATTGAAGTAGAAATGAGAACTTATGAGAGCAATGTGAATACAGCTCTTGTTGAGACAAGTAACCGGGAAAGGAAGAGCCTGGATGTGGATTAAAGAGATTTTTTTAATTCTTATTTTTGGAAGTTTTGGATTTATTGTATCTGCGGGAGTGTTTGGCAGTAGGTCTTATTCCAAGATTTGCAGGTAAGACCCATACAGGGGATCATATTTTTCTCTACGAGGAAATGGTAGTGGCAGGTTCTATCATTGGAAACTTATGGAGTGTATTTCAGTTATCCATAAATTTGGGGCAATGGTTTCTTATTTTATTTGGCTTTTTTGCAGGAATCTTTGTGGGCTGTTTGGCATTGGCTATTGCAGAAATGTTGGACACTATACCGATTTTTGCTCGGAGAATTGGATTCCGCCATGGGCTGGGGATTGTTGTATTATCTGTCGCTTTTGGAAAGATGCTAGGCTCCCTTATATATTTCTTTTACCGTCTTGCAAGCCCGTAACAATGATTGGAGGAGAAGCTTATGTTGGAAGAAGTCAAGAAAAAACAATATCAAAATAAGGTAGATGAGGTAACGCCCACCCACAGTTTGTGGAAAAATATGGACGTAAATTTTTTCTGCTCTATTTAAAACCGATCATCAACGGTGTAGGGAATTATTATCTGGAAGCACAGACCAGGGACGCAAAGAGAACGGATGTTATCGTAGACTACCGCGGAGAGCAGTTTGTGGTGGAATTGAAGATCTGGCACGGGAATGAATATAATGAGAGAGGGGAAGAGCAGCTGGCGGGATACCTTGACTATTTTCATCTGAAACAGGGGTATATGATAAGTTTTAATTTTAATAAAAGAAAGAAAACGGGTGTAAAAGAAATCACGCTGGGAGATAGAAGAATCATAGAAGCAGTGGTTTAACAACTGGAAAAGAAATCTGATGTAAAGTATGGGATTGCCTCATTTTACATCAGATTTTTTGTTTGCAGCAAAACAAGTATAAATAAGTGGAGGAAAGGTTGTGAAGATATGGGCACACCGCGGATGCAGCCAACAGTATCCGGAGAACACAATGACCGCGTTTGCCAAAGCGGCACAGCTGGAAGGGCTTACCGGCATAGAACTGGACATACAGATGACGAAGGACGGAGAGATCGTGGTGATCCATGACGAGCGCGTGGACAGGACTACGGACGGCATCGGTTATGTCAGGGACTACACATATGCAGAGCTGCGGAAACTGTCGATAGAGACGGGGCAGCGCCGGAAAGAGAGGATTCCTTCCATACAGGAAGTGCTGGATCTTCTGCAGGCGGGGATGGAGGCAGGGCTGTTGCTGAATATCGAATTGAAAAACAGCGTGATTCCCTGTCCCGGCATGGAGGAAAAGATCATGGAGCTGACTGCCCGCAGGAATCTGCAGAATCAGGTGATCTATTCCAGCTTCTATACCATGTCCCTGCAAAAGATACGTGGCATGGATGCGGACGCCTTTGTCGGGGTATTGGATACGAAGGTTTCCGACTGCTTTTATAAGCAAAGGGGCTGTTTCGGAACGGGCAGTGCACAGATGGAGAAGCGGGGACAGGAACAGATCCTGCGGACGGCGCTGCATCCTTTCTGGAAGGGCATGGATCTAACGAAAGAGCAGCTGCAGGGACAGACGGTGCGCGCCTGGTTTGGCGGGCATTTGTATCCGGAGAAGCCTACGGGGACGCGGCTTGCGCTGGGGAAACTGGAGGAGATGGGGATTACGGATGTGTTTTTGAATGAACCGGAGCGGTATCTGAGACAGAGAGAATCGAGATGAAAAAATTTAGGTATACACGGGAAATGCTGCGGGATATGCAGCTGATCGAACTTGATATACTGCGGGCATTAGATAAAATCTGCAGAGAGAACGGGATTCATTATGAAGTAGACGGCGGGACTCTGTTAGGAGCGGTGAGGCACAGAGGGTTTATCCCTTGGGATGACGATGTAGATGTGCGGATGCTGCGGGAAGATTACGAGCGTTTTTGTGAAGTATGCAGGACGCAGCTTGATGATACGAAATACTTTTTGCAGACTTATAAGACAGATCCCGGGTATCGTTGGGGATATGCGCGAATTTTGAGAAATGGTACGAAGTTTAGAAGGAAAAATCAGGAAATGCTTACTATGCGGCGGGGAATTTTCATTGATATTTTTCCATGTGACGGTATGCCGGACAGGCAGCCGCAGAAGGCCATATTTAATTTAAGATGTTTTGCCGTCAGAAAGATTTTATATGCCCCGGTAGGTGCGAAGCATGACAGAAACTGCATGAAAAGATTTATTTATAGAATCCTCAGGCATATTCCGGCGGAGGCGGCTTTTCAGGAAATGGAGCGGCTCACCGCAAAGTACAGGGGGAAGAATACGAAGCTGATCAGAACGATCGGCTGGGGAGCGAAAGAAGAGAATAAAGGGTTTTTGCGGGAATGGATGCTTACATATTGCGATAGACAGTTTGAAGACCTGCTGGTAAAAGCGCCGGTGGATGCGGACGGTTTTTTAAAGTTTATGTTCGGAGATGATTATATGACGCCGCCGCCGAAAAGGGAGAGACGGCCGAAGCATACAGCGACATACATTGCGTATGAGAGGCGGTGACACGAGGACGGCGTTTGAAAAGGCTAAAGAGAGGCATGGATATCGAGATGAATTTGGCGGAATTTAATGTTTTGTATGAAGTATATAAAGAGGGAAGTGTAATTTATCAAAATATTGTCCGTAATACCGGGTATGAATCGGAACAGGTGTCAAAGGTGATCGAAGGACTGAGAGAAAAGGGATGGATCGAGTCCGGCATTACAAAAAAGGGTTATGAAGAACTGGAACAGTACAGGGTGGATAATGCGATCATTATGGCGGCAGGGTTCGGTATCAGGAGTCTACCGCTGTCACGTGTTGTGCCGAAAGGACTTTTTGAGGTAAAGGGGGAAGTTTTGATCGAGCGGCAGATACGGCAGCTCAAGGAGGCAGGAATTGAACAGATCATAGTCGTGGTGGGATATTTAAAGGAGAAATTTGAGTATTTAAAAGAAAAATATCAGGTGATATTGGTGGAAAACGAGGATTACTACCGTTATAACAATATTTCTTCTCTCTATGCGGCGAAGGAATACTTAAAGAGGAGCTATATCTGTTGCTCGGATAATTATTTCGGTGAGAATGTTTTTGCCGACCATGTATATGATTCTTATTACGCCTGTAAGTATACAGAAGAATATGCGGATGAATACTGTGTTACGAAAATGGATGGAGCATATATTCAGGAAATCGTGAAAGGCGGCAGTAATGCATGGTATACCATTGGCGAGGCTTTTTTCTCGGCGCAGTTCAGTGAGATTTTTCTGAACTATCTGTTGGAAGAATATGATGAGCCGGGTACTAAAAAAATGCTGATGGATGATTTTCATATCAGGCATATTAATGAACTGAAATTTCGTCTGGTGAAATATACGGATGAGATTTTACAGGAATTTGATACGATAACGGATGTGATTGCTTTTGATCCGCAGTTTGTAAAGTATCGGGACCGGTTATTGGCAGAGGGGATGGGAAAACCTGAGAAAATGCCGGCGCTTTTCGGAAAATATGAAGAGATCGAACGATATCATTCTGCGATAACCGACCAGCATACCGGAAGGCTGCATTTAAATGAAAACGCGTTCGGCCCAAGTCCCAAATGTCTGGAGGTGCTGCATACCGTAAAGCGGCAGGATTTATATGAATATGATATGGCGACGAAGGACTTCCTGACCGAAGAGATTTCGAGACAGCTTTCCATACCGGAAGATGACATATATATCCATAACGGCTCGGCGGAAGTGATCAAATCTGTATTCTCCATTATGCTGGAAAGAGGAGACTGTATTCTGATGCCGGATCCAGGCTGGACATATTACAGCAGCCTTGCCCGGGAGAAATTCTGTGACGTTTATCACTATCAGGTGTTGAAAGATGATTATACATACTATATGGATGTGGAAGACATCCTGCTGAAAGCCGGGCAGTATCACCCGCGGATCATTGTGATCACGACACCCCATAATCCCACAGGATGCAGGCTGGATGGACGTGCAATCGAAATGATCGTTAAAAGAAATCCGGATTCGCTTGTTCTTCTGGATCAGGCATATTGGGGGTTTTCGGAGGAAGATGTGGACGTTAGGCGTCTGGTGGAAACCTACCCCAATATTTTGATATCCAGAACTTTTTCCAAGTATTATGGGCTGGCAAATATGCGTGTCGGATATGGGTTTTGCAATGTCAAGGTAAAACATATATTCGGGCTGGATCTGCCGTTGTTTCGTGAAAGTGTAATTTCCCGCAGGATGGCGGCTGCAGCGCTTCGGGATAAGGCTTACTATGAAGAAATGAACCGGGAAATGTGCAGAGTGAAGACATGGTTTATGGATACGCTCAACCGGGTTCCCGGAATTCGGGTTTTTCAGTCGGACAGTAATTTCGTGGCGGTGAGAGTGGAGAATAAAGATCTGCGTGACCTGCGGGATGTACTGCGGGAAAACAATCTGTTGATCAGGCTTTTTGAGGATCATGGAGAGCCTGTGGCCAGAATTGCGATCGGGTTGAGGGAGGAGATGGAGAAGACAGCCGGGATCATAGAAGCGTTTGTGAAAGGGGTGAAGGAAAAAGAGATATGCTGAAAGTGTTCGAAGAATTTAAGGACCGATTGGACCGGGTCATGTTAAAGGCATTCGGACATCGGATCGTATTATGGGGGTATGGTTATACCGGACGGTTTCTTTCTTGGTATGCGGAGTATTATCATGGGCTGTCGGTGGATTATATTATTGAGGATAACCTGCCGGCCAGTATACCCTATGAGTTCCCGATCTTCCGTTCGTCACTTTTTGATTTTGATTATAAAGACGTGAAGGATGCGGTCGTGTGGCTGGCAGTTCCCGAAGATGCCGGCGTTCGCAGTAAGTTGTCAGGAGCGGGGTTTCTTAAGGATGAAACGTATTATGGTTTTTTGGATTTGATCTACGGAACGCAGTACCGGTATTGTATTGCAGAACAAAGAGAAGAAACGGGGCAGATATTTCAGAAGCGAAAAACAGGCTGCAGAGATGTGCAGTTTATGGAGTGGCTGGAGTATCGTTATGGCTGCGATCTGGTCACGGCTGTTGACAGTTCAAATCTGAGCGCGGAAGGGACGCGCTCCTATAAGATAACAACGCAGAAGGAAATATTTCCCATTTTGGACAGATGTCATTGTATACCGCAGGAGAAGGATGCGATCTTTGATTTCGGCTGTGGAAAAGGCGGCGCCATGCTCACCTTTCTGGATTATGGGTTCAGGAAAGCGGGCGGTGTGGAGTTTGAAAAGGCTCTTTACGATATCATGATATCTAATTTTGATAAGCTGGGACTCAACATTTCCAACAGGTTTGCTGAGGATGAGTGCAAATACGAAATTACATGCATATATGGGGATGCCAGAGAATGTCGGGAAGTTTTGGATGACTATAATTGGTTCTACTATTTTGATCCGTTTGCAGGAGAGGTTTTTGCGCAGACGGTGAGAAATATCTGTGACAGTTTCAAAAGAAAACCGAGACAGATCCATATCATCAACATCAATCCGGCGTTTCATGATGAGATCATACGAAGCGGCCTTTTTGTGCTCACCAACCAGTTCTGTGTTGCTATGCGGCAGAGAGTGGTGGATATTTTCGTGACGAAGAAAGTATGGGACGATGAAAGCATTTGAGGAATCAGGAGGAGATAAAATAAGCTGTGAACAGATAAAGCTCTCTGTTATCGTTCCGGTTTATAATGTTGAACCGTACATAAGAAGATGCCTTGACAGTATTCTTGCACAGACTTATGAAAATCTGGAAATTATCCTTGTTGACGACGGATCTACGGACAGAAGCGGGGAAATCTGCGATGCGTATCAGGCGAAAGACGGCAGAATTCAGGTGATCCATAAGAAGAACGGCGGAATTGTCAGTGCGCGAACGGCCGGTGTATTATGTGCCACGGGAGAGTATACGACGTTTGCGGATTCGGATGACTGGGTTGAGGAAAAAGCCTGTGAGGCAATGGTTAACACACTGAAAAGATACCGTCCGGATGTGCTGGTGCTTGGATATAAGAAGGAGTTTGCAGGGTTTACGGAAGAATACCGGCAGAAACTTGGGGAAGGGTTCTACCGGAAGGATGCGTTCTGGGAAGCCTTTAACAGATGTGTGAGGGAAAAGCCCTTCTTTACCCAGCCGGTGGATATGATCTTGTGGAATAAGGCGATCAGAACGGAGTTGTGCAGAAAATATCAGGCCGGATGTATGGAAGAGCTTGGAGATAATGGAGATGATGACGGCGTTGTATTTCCCTGTCTTTTGGAGCTGGAGAATATCTTCATTTCTGCAGAATGCTTTTATCATTACTGTGTGAGAAAAAAGTCGGTGTCGTGGGAGCCTGTGAATGACAGTTATGACAGTTGTCTGTTACTTGCCAGACAGTTGATCACGGCCTGTGCAGGGTATGGAAACCGTGTTGGAATGGACAGGAATTTTCTGCTGTATAAGCTGTTCTATCATCTGCTACTGGTAGTCCCGGGTCGATTTTTTAATGAGGACGGATGCGTGCTTTATCCGCGGATGGAGGCGGGGAGCAATATTATTGTCTATGGGAAGGGCGTATTTGCAGGCAGATTGACGGAGCAGATTCGGCGGCTGCGTTGCTGTAATATAGTGGACAGGATCGACCGGGCGGATGTGCACAGACTGGACAGAATAGAGGAAAGGCAGTATGACTATGTGGTCATTGCGATCTTCGATTCCCTGATCGTCTCTTCCACGACGGAATTGCTCAAACAACATGGCGTTGCACCGGATAAAATACTTTGTATGGAAAAAGAGGATTTGACATGGGAAAGACTTCCGCAGGAAGTCCGGAGCATGATGAAGGAGATTTGGAGCTGAGAAGTTATGGGTGGAGGAAACGGCAGAATCGTAATCTGGGGAGTTACCGCGCTGGGGAAATATCTGGCGGATAATATCGTGCATAAGAATAGAAAAAGGAAGCCACTGGCGTTTGTGGACAATGATTCGAAATTAAATAACACATGTATTTATGATATTCCGGTCATATCGTGCGATGATCTGGGCATGATGGAAAACTTAAAGGAGATCATCGTTTTGCTTGCAGTCAGAAATGCCAGGCATATATTTGAGATACTGGAACAGTTAGAACGGATTCCGGCAGGCAGGGTGGGAATCGTAAGGCATGAAGTTATGCTTTCGGGTATGGGGATAGATCCGTGGAGCTCAGCTGACAGAATTCTTTGGATTGCTCCCGGAAAAAAGACAAACCGGATCATACCCTATATAGAAGTAAATCTTACGGATGCGTGCAATCTGAAATGCAGGGGATGTACGCACTTTTCGAGTTTGTATGAGGAAGACAGTATCTATCCGTTGAATGCGTATGAAAGAGATCTGTTGAAACTGCGGCATATCGGACGGATCTTCCGACTGCGGTTATTGGGTGGAGAGCCGTTTTTGGTAAAAAATCTGGATGAGTATATCAAAGCGGCAAGGACCATTTTTGGGGAATCGACCATTGAAATTGTCACAAACGGTCTTCTGTTGACAAAGGCGGACGGGAAAATAATGTCCTCGATCAAAGAAAATGATATCTGTATCTCGATCTCTTTATATCCGCCCACTTACAAAATAAAAGAAGAAATCGCACGCTGTCTGGATTCCTGCGCTGTCCTGTATTATTTTGATACAGGAAACGGGGAGAAAGAAATAACAGAGTTTTACAGAAATCTGACATTACACAGGATACATGATGCGGAAGTTTCCGGGCAGGTCTGTTCATCGGCATCGTGTACTTTTTTAAGAAACGGAAGATTATATAAATGTCCTTTTGATGGTCTGATCAATGATTTCTATGAATATTACCAAATTGACAGAAAACATGAAAGCGGTATCGATCTTGCAAAGGACGGGGATGTTTTGTATGAAAGATTGAAGGAGTATGCACTGAAACCGACAGAATTTTGCAGATACTGTGCTGAGAAGCCGGAGAGGATTCCCTGGTCGGTTAAGGCAGACCCTGCTCTTTGCGACTGGCTGTATCAAAACGGTAGATAAGGATAGTTTGGAGACAGGTGGAAATGAAATTTTCGATCATTACAGTGTGTTATAACAGTGCGAAAACAATAGAACAGACAATTCAGAGTGTGCTGCTGCAGGATTACGATGAGCTGGAATACATTATTGTTGACGGTGGTTCCACAGACGGTACGACTGCTGTGATAGAGCAATATAGAAAGAAGATATCCGTATATATAAGTGAGCCTGACCGGGGGTTATATGATGCGATGAATAAAGGAATCAACAGGGCTTCCGGTGATGTGGTCGCGTTCCTGAACAGTGATGACTGGTATGAGAGGGGGACGCTTGAAAAGGTCAGAGAATACTTTGACCATAACGAGGTTGATATTGTAAGTGGGAATATGTATATGTGGACGGACAGAGTCTGCAGCAGATACGGTGTGGACAGAAAAAACAGGGAAAATGTTTTTTTTGAGTCAATATATCCGCAGCCGGCATTATTTGTGAAGAGAGAATTGTATTTACGGTTTGGAGGCTTTGATCTGACTTATAAGGTGGCGGCGGACACCAAATGGATCATGAATGCTTATGTCAACGGGGCAGAGATCTTATGTGTGGACGATTGTTTTACTTATTTCCGATATGGCGGTATCAGTACGGTGAGAGAATATGAGGCGTTAGAAGAACAGTACAGGGCGGCGCTGGCATGTTTGCAGGGCAAAGGATTGAAGCAGCTGGAAGGAAAGATAAATGCATTCTATACTTCGGAATGCCGGAAAATGAGGAAGGTGAAAGAAAAAGAGGCCTTCAGGAACGCCATGGAAGGCAGAAAGGCAGAAGTCAGGGAACTGTTTGATCAGGATACAGAATATTACATATGGGGAGCGGGGATGAGGGGAGCGTTATGTCTGGATATATTTGAAACACTGGGCCTTCCCGTGGCGGGATTTATAGATTCCTGTGCGGCACAGAAAAAAGTCACGGGGTATCCGGTAATCTTCCCGGAGGAGATCAATTCTGATTACAGGATATGTATTACGCCTAAAAATCATGAAAAGGAGATCATGGATCAATTAAAGAATATGGGTATTTCGGAAGACAGATATTTTACATATTTCGATATGTTTGAAAGCATAGCAAAACTGGGGAAATAGAAATCTGATCGGAAAGGTGGGACAAGGGCGTGCATTTGGTCATTTTAGCAGCTGAATTGGCAACGGCTGGAAATTCATGCGGCGGCTCGGCGAGCTTTACGGCCAATTTAGCAAGGATCTTCAGAAGAAACGGACATCGGGTCACGATCGTTGTGATCACGACGAAGAAAGAAGAGATTGTATTTGACACGGATATTGCGGTAAGAAGCGCTTATGTAGAGAAAGCGTTGTGGGATGACTACAACAGGATTGCAGCGGTGACTGCTGCTGTCACGGGGGAAGCGCAGGATGAGATCAGAAAGTATATGGTCAATATCCATAAAAGCGAGCTCGCGAAAAAGATGATCAGGGAAATAGACCGGGAAGACAAAATAGATATGATCCATGCCAGTAATCTGTGCGGGCTTTCCCTTGGATTAGAGGATGACATACCCTATGTGGTGAGAATATCGAGTTATTATAACATGTGGGATAACGCAGAACTGCCGGAAGGCACAGTGGATTATGGCAAATGCCCGATGACGATCAAGGACAGGCTGGAAGTCTACATGCTGCAAAAAGCGAAATATATCATTTCCCCCAGTCATCTGTTGGCCGGGATCGGCAGATTGCAACTGGGAATAGAGGCGACAGTCATGGAAAGTCCCTTCCTTTTAGACAGGGAGCACTGGGATTACAGCGTATATGATTCTTTGGTAAAAGGAAAGAAGTATCTGCTGCATTACGGAAGAATGGCTTATGCCAAGGGAACCCATATTGTTGCACAGACGGTGAAGCATATTTTGAAAAAATATTCGGACAGACTGGTCGTGCTTGCGGGGCGTGACAGTGAAATGAGATCTGCTGAAGGCGGGAGCATAAAAGGACATGAACTGGTTGAGAAATCAGCGCAGGAGTATGCGGACCGTGTTATCTATACAGGCTGTCTGGCGAGAGAACAATTATATCCGCTGATACAGCATGCGGAGGTGTGCCTGCTCCCTTCCCGTCTGGAAAATCTTTCCAATGCCTGTATCGAGGCGATGGCGATGGGAAAGATCGTTATCGGTACCAACGGGGCAAGTTTTGAACAATTAATTGATGACAGGATAAGCGGATATTTGTGTGAGAGGGATGATCCGGATTCCTTTATGCGGGCAGTGGAAGAAGCACTGACGATGGGGAAGGCGGGCAGAAGGCGGATGGGGTCGAGAGCAGTGGAGCGGACCAGACGGCTGGCGCCGGAGGTGATCTATGAAGAATATCATGCATTTTATCGGAAAGTGATCAGGGAATGGCGGCAGAAGAATACTTTAAAGAACAGGGAGGAACTGGGATGGTCATAAATTCTTACAGCCGGTTTTTACAGACAATACAGGACAGATCGATCGTGATTTTTGGTGCAGGGAAAATTTTTAACAGCTGCAAATATATTCTGGAAGAAAAACCGTTAAGAGATAAAATTCTGGCAGTGGTTGATAATGATACGAGAAAGCATGGAACAGAAATAAATGTGCAGGGAAAATGTTTTTCGGTCATAAGTTTTGAAGAGCTGACCGATGTCTGCACCGGTCGTGCATTTCTGATCCTTGTAACGACAGCCTGTTTTGATGAAATACAAAGGCAGATAAGTGGCTGTGAGAAATTACGTGATATAGAAGTTTTGGATGCCAGAGATGTGCTGCAGAAAAGAGAGAGCTATCTGGCATCCTATTCCAATATTTTTCCGGGTATGCGTACAGAAACAGGGGAAAACGGAGAAAACATGTCGATTTCCGTGCTGACACACAACCGGGTGGAGCTGACTGTGAAGCTGCTCGAATCCATACAGCAATTTATGCCGCAGTTCAAGGGAGAAGTGTTGATCGGTGACAATGGCTCTGATGAAAAGGAACGGACTGCTTTAGAAGACACTTTGAAACATATGCGGTTCGACTACAGGTTATTGAAGTTTGACAGGCATTACCCGATCACGGCCGGCAAAAACAAACTACATCGGGAATGCAGGAAAAAGTGGATCTTACAGCTTGACAATGACGTCTATTTCACAGGTAATCCGATTCAAAAGATCAATGAAGATATAAGTGCGCTCGGCTGCAGGCTGTGGGGGCTTCCTTACTATGATGCGTGGACGGGGAAAGTTGCCAATTATGGCAGTAATCTGGAAATCAGGCTGGATGAAAACGGAGAAAAATATCTCGTGTGCCGGCTGGATCTGCCGTTTTGTGAAAAAGAAGCGCAGTGGCCGCCTATACTGTGCACCTATTCTTCGGGGGCGGCGACTTTGATGGAGAAAGACTTTTTTATGGAAATGGGGATGTATGATGAGAACCTCTTTATGCACCAGGATGTGGAATTTTTATACCGTGCAAACCTGCGCGGCTATAAGATTGGAAACATAGGAATGAACTGTCTTGTACATGACCATAAACAGATTGACAGCGAGTCGGGCAGGCGATACGAGGCGATAAGATTTGATGAAGAAAGACTTAAAAAAAGCAGGCAGTATCTGAAAGAAAAATATGGACTTGGCAGCCGGCTGTAATTTAAGGCTGGACATACAGTCTTTTGTGTGGACAAAGCTGCAGTTTAGCGTGGAAAGAGGATGGGAATGAAAAAAGTATCCGTTATCATGCCGCTGTATAATGCGGAAAAATATATGACAGAGGCAATAGAGGGTATCCTGAACCAGACGTATGGGGATTTTGAGTTGTTATGTATAGATGATCACTCAACAGATAATACGGCGGGGATCTTGAATGATATTGCTCAAAAAGAGCAACGGATCCGGATATTGACAAACGGGCAGCGGTTGGGAGCGGGTGAGTCGCGGAACAGAGGATTAAGAGAGGCAGCAGGCAAATATGTCGTTTTTCTGGATGGAGACGATGTCTTTCATGAAAAGCTGCTGGAGACGACCTGTGAAGCAATGGAACGCTGTGAGGCAGACGTTGTGCTGTTTGATGCTGCCAGGCATGTGGCAGGTGAGCATATCCATATAAGAAAAGCAACGGAATATACACAGGAGTTTGTGGAGCGATATTGCATAAAAACGTTCTGCATTCACGATTTTCCGACAGGAGAATTTCCTCTTGGGTCGGATGCGATCGGCGATAAAATGTTCTTAAAAAGTTTTATTATGGACAATCGACTGCAGTTTCAGGATCTGGCGTCCTCAAATGATGTCTATTTTGTAAGAATGGCTTTGTACTGCGCCGCGAAGATAATATGGGCGCGAAGCGATGAAATGCTGCTTTATACGCGAGAGCATTCGGAACCGTCCAGAATATCAAATAACAGAGATCCGATGTGCGCCTATTACGCGTGGGAAAAACTGGCACGGGAATTGTCCGGAAGGAATATGCTGGAAGATCTGCAGCAGCATTTTTACAGCACATTTGCAGGAGCTGTGGTTGACCGGATTCAAAGGGAACGAAGCGTGGAGCGGCGAGAAGATTTTTACAGATTTCTGCAAAGAGAAGGCATCGGAAAGTGCATGGCATATTCGGCGGTAAACCGTGATAAAATAGATGCTTACACATTATATATTTTAGACGGTATACAGAAAAATCCATGTGAGAGCGGCTGGATTTTTTCCATGGATTCCTGTTTTCAGTTTTATTTGAGGAAAAACGGAGAAAAAATCTGTCGGTTTCTGCAGGAATTGCCATTGCAGAAGAAAAAGACAATACTGTGGGGTGCAGGACACGATGGAACAGCGCTGTTGGAATATCTGGACGGGCATTCCATAAGGCTGTCCGGGGTTGTTGACTGCAGCACAGAGAAGCAGGGGACTGTTGTCTGGGGGTATGAAATAACCGCCCCGGATTTCTTTGAGCAGGAAGCGGATCATATTCTTGTCACCTCGAAGCGGTTAGAGCAGGAGGTAAGCGGGATGGTAAAGCATACAAAGGCTGTGGTGGTAAATCTTCTTACGGTGTTGCTTTAGAAGGAGACGGATGCATGAGGATCATTGTTTCGCTTACATCTTATCCGCCGAGGATAAATGGTGTACATAAGGTAGTCGAGAGCCTGTACCGGCAGTCTGTGAAAGCGGATGAAATCGTGCTGTATTTAAGTCTGGAAGAATTCCCCGAAGCGGAAGAGGATCTTCCGGCGACACTCAGGGCACTGATCGGGAAAGGCGGGTTCCGGGTGGCCTGGGTGCATGGAAACCTGAAATCCCACAAGAAATATTATTATGCATTGCAGGAATATAGAGATGCCGTTGTGATTACGGTGGATGATGACACAATGTATGCAAAGACCATGATCGGCGAACTGGTTGCAGGTCATAAGCGGTTCCCCGGTGCGGTATCGGCGAGAAATGTAAGGATCATTCTGAAAAAGGATCAGACGTTGGAACCGTACCGAAGGTGGGAAAGAGAAGACTGTCTGGAAGATCAGCCGAGAATGGATCTATGTGCCATCGGTAACGGCGGCATCTGCTATCCAGCGGTGCACCATGAGCGCTGGTTTGATCAGGAGATGATCATGAAGACGGCGCGGGATCAGGATGACCTTTGGCTGAAATACAATCAGATCATGGATGACATTCCGGTTGTTTACACGAAGCCTTCTCAAAAAGATATCACGATAGAAGATTCACAGCGCAGCAGTCTGGCGGCCGACAATCTGCGTGGAACGGGAAATGACCGGTGTATTGCCGCACTGTCAGCGCTGTGCAGGCAGCAGGATGCAGGCCGCTGTCAGAAATGGTTCCGGAATCTGCTGACATGGGAGGCATATACGACTGCAAAAAAGAGATACTATGCGGGAATCTATGGAGCTGTACTGGACGGGGTCGGAAATCTGCCGGTTTATTTTTATGGGGCAGGGGAAATCGCGAGGTATCTTTTAAGGATTCTGGCAGATTTGGGATTGACGGAAAGGCTTGAGGCGGTTCTGGTCACAGACAGGTCGGGGAATCCTGCCCGCCTGTACGGTCTGCCGGTGCGGGCATTATCGGAACTGGAAGCCGGCCGGGCGTTTGGGGTGATCTTAGGCGTGAGCGAGGCAAATAAAAAGGAAATCATGGATGAACTGGCAGAGTATCATTACAAAACTGTGGAATTGGATCTGCAGGTGATCAGCCGTTACTATCCGGAGTGTTTTTTTACTGCCAGAGAAAATATGACATCTGTATATGAATCAGTGGCAATTTCGGATCTGCCGAATATGGCGTATCATCATTTTATGAGCTGTGAGAATGAAGTGTTGTATCTGATGGAGGAAGGAAAGCTGGCAGGCGTTCTGTCTATTGGGGATCTGGAACGTTTTTACAGGAGACAGGAAGACAGACTTACGATCAATCAAAACTTTACCTCGCTGAGTATGGTTGATTATGACAAAGCAGCTGCATTCTTTGAGCGTTCGCTGACCATCAACGAGATACCGGTGGTGACACAGCAGGGAGAGTTTCTGGGCGTTGTTAAAAGAGAAAAGAAACCGTTTCTCAGAAAGCGGCAGCGGCGGATGCTGAGAGCCGCCAGACTGGGAGAATACAGGTGGCGGCGGGAAGAAGTGAAACGTTTTGTAAAGGAAACGAAAGCTGATGTTTTTCTTTATATTTTTTCTCAGGAAAAAGTCATGCAGCAGTTAAGCGGGACGGAGCGGCAGAAGATCATGGGGCATGCCTCTAAAATGGACGGAAATTCAAAATGGAATATTCTGTCGGATCAGGAGTGGGAGACCTTTTTAGGATCAGGAGAGAAGAATGGTGTTGCTGTCCTGAGGAAAGAAAGAGAGTCTTGTCAGCCGGTGGTTACAAACGGCAGAACTGTATTCCCGGACATGGAGGGGGATTACTGCACAATTCGAAACGGGTATCGCAGTACGCCGAATCTTCCACCCGCAGCGGACAGAAGAATTTTTATGTTTGGACCATGTTTTGTATTTGGTGCATATTGCAGAGATGACCAGACAATAGAAGCGTATTTGCAGGATTTACTGAACAAGGATGGGCACACGTTCTGGAAGGTTTTAAACAGAGGATTGTGCAGTGGGGAATTGTGCTATGATCAGATGTTTATGGAGGAATTATCGAGAGACGATATTGTGATCATCATAGGGACGGAACGGTATATTCCAAAAGAGACGGGAGGCGCAGTGGCTTTTCAGGGTGACTTGTCAGAGGTTTTTTTGACGATACCGCATTTATCGGATTGTGTGCTGGACAGCATTTTACATTGTAACTATATGGTAAATGAAAAGCTGGCGCAGAGAATTTATGCGGATATCTGTTCAACGGGAATCCTGGAAAAGCCAGGAAAGCCTGGCTTACCGGAAAAAATACAGGAGTATTATATTAACTGGTCAATACGGGAATATTTTATGGAATATTTTCAGCGGTATGGGCTGTGTCAGATGCCAGGTAACAGGAAAACAGGCGCAATCATCATGAACTGCAATCCCTTTACGAAAGGACATAGATACCTGATAGAACAGGCCGTGAAAATGGTAGATAAATTATATATTTTCGTCGTAGAAGAGGACAGATCCTGTTTTAAGTTTCAGGACAGACTGCGGATGGTCGAACAGGGTGTTTCGGATTTGTTGGGGGATATTATGGTCATACCATCGGGCAGATATATGATATCTCTTGAAACTTTTGCACAGTATTTTGATAAGGAGCAGGTTCAGACGGTAGATTCTATGGATTATGATGTGTATATTTTCGGGGAAATTGTCGCGGCGGAATTAGGGATTGGATATCGTTTCGTAGGAGAGGAACCTTTTGACGAAGTGACAAGGGCATATAATGAGACGATGAAGAGGATTCTGCCGGATTTTGGTGTTGAAGTGATCGAATTTCCAAGAGCTGCATTTGACGAAAAGGAGATGATCAGTGCGACCAGGGTGAGAAAGGCAATACAGGAGGAAGATATGGAGATGCTTGAAAAATTGTGTCCACAGAGTACGATTGCGTACTTAAAAGAGCATTTTATGCAGTTTGTGAAATAACACGGGACGGACGAAAAGATGCACCTTGACAATTTCATACTTTACATCAGATTGGATGTGTGTTACGCTGTTGATAGAAACACGAAGATTCGTTATGCGGAGAAGAGGATATGCGCTATAAACCACTGCCCATAGGGGTTGACGATTTTAGGAAACTGATCGAGCATGGATATTATTATGTTGATAAGACGGCCTTTATTCGGGATTTGATCGACAGGAAAGGGGAGGTCAATCTTTTCACACGTCCCAGACGCTTTGGTAAGACATTGAATATGAGTATGCTGCGGTATTTTCTTGAAGACATGCATACCATAAAAGGCGAACCCATGGATAACAGGGGACTTTTTGAAGGCCTGAACATCATGCAGGCCGGGGAAAGCTATCTGTCGCATATGGGAACGTATCCGGTGATCACACTGACGCTGAAAGCAGGCAGGCAGTCTACCTTCGCGAGTGCATACAGACAGATCACCATGCAGATCGGCATGGAGTTTGAACGGCACAGCTATGTGCTGGATTCGGATCTGCCGGATGAGATGAAGGAGCGGTATAAAAGTATTCTGAGCGGCCATGCGGATATGGATATTTTTAAAGGTTCGCTGCAGTTTCTCTCACACTGTCTTTCTTACTATTATGGAAAAAGAGCCGTCCTGTTGATCGACGAATATGATGTGCCGTTGGAAAATGCTTTTCTGTGTGGATTTTATGACGAGATGATCGATTTTATCCGGGCGCTTTTTGAGACTGTGCTGAAAACAAATGCCGGTCTGGAGTTTGCAGTCATTTCAGGATGTCTCAGGATCAGCAAGGAGAGTATTTTTACCGGGTTGAATAATTTAGAAGTTATTTCGATTTTAAATGACAGCTATCATGAATACTTTGGCTTTACAGACTGCGAAGTCAGGAAACTGTGTGATGATTTTGCTCTTTCTGAAAAATACGAGACGGTGAAAGCGTGGTACAACGGATATCTGTTCGGAAATACAAATGTCTACAATCCGTGGAGTGTGGTCAGATATATTAAGGATTTACAGGCGAACGAAAACTGTTATCCTGTTGCGTATTGGGCCAACACTTCATCAAACAGTATTGTGCGGGAGCTGATCGAGTTGGCGGATGAAAGCGTAAAGGCGGAAATTGAACAGCTGATCGACGGCGGTGTGATTGAGAAGCCCGTTCATGAAGATATTACCTATGCTGAGGTGTATGAAAGCATGGACAATCTGTGGAATTTCATGTTCTTCACAGGTTATTTCCGGAAGGTCAGTGAGCGGATCTGTGAAAATGACATCCGGTATCTGACATTTCGGATTCCCAACAGGGAAGTGCGCTATATTTTCTATACCAAGGTGAGTGCATGGTTTCAGGCGAAAATAAAGCAGCGTGATATGAGCAGGCTTCACAACGCCTTGTTACAAAAGGATGTGGAAACATTTGAAGCAGAGCTGAATGATATTATGCTGGAGACCATCAGTTCCATGGATGAGCATGAGAATTACTATCATGGACTGGTAGCCGGTCTGCTCACCGGGATCAAAGGGTATATCACCAAGTCCAATCGGGAGTCCGGCAAGGGCAGATGTGATCTTTTCGTGAAACCGGTATCGAGACGGAAGGAGGCTTTTATCATAGAATTTAAAGTGACAAAGAAGCTGGGCGAACTGGAGGCAAAGGCGGATGAAGCGCTGGAGCAGATCGAGGAGCGGCATTATGAAAAGGAGCTGCTCGATGATAACTACAGTGTGATCAGCCGATACGGTATTGCGTTTTGCGGCAAGGAATGTATGGTCAGGCTGGCGGCGCAGTAAAAGACTCAGCAGCAGGCTGACGGGCATCAAAATTCCAGCGCAGCAGGCTGCGGAGTATTTGACCCTCGCGGCAGTCGCTAAATATCCACGCACACCTGCTGTGCAGCATGGATCCTGATGGAAACGAATATGAAATAAACTGCGGAAAAACTGGTGTAAAGTATGAAAATGTCACACTTTACATCAGTTTTTTTTTTTTTGGTTACTTATGAATTTTCATATTTCAGACAGGGGAGACTGGACATTCATGGATATGATACAGGAAGCGATGGCCCATAATAAGCATATTTCAGATTATAAGTTTGACGGGGAACAGACATGGGCCGCATTCCGGAACAGGGCGGCCGGAAGAGACGTCTATCTCTATGGACTGGGAAATGCCGCCGGTTACTTTATAGAAAAATACGGTGATAAGGTAAAACTCTGTGGTGCGATTGACAGCTATATCGGTCTGCAGGGATTTTGTCTGGGGGACTATCTGCCGGAAGCAGTGGAAACGGCCTGTGAACGGATTTCGATTTATGATGCCGGTATTCTTCCGTCACTTGATCCGGAGAAAACGATTATTTTGATCACTGCCGTCAATGCGTATGAAGAGATTGCCCGGGAAATGGCGTCTTATCGTCTGCAATGTTTTGTTCTGCTTTTGATGGAAGCCGATGCGAGAATCTGTTTTCAAGATGAAGATGCCCGAGCGTATGACGGAAAGCAGATTGACAGAAAGCAGATTGGAAAGCACACCGCAAAACATAACGCAAAGCACACCGCAAAATGTACCGGAGAACAGCCGGATCTGCAGGAGCAGAGAAACGCATATACAGATAAATGCTGCAGTCTGCCCATTGCGGAAAATAAAATTGTATGCATGATCGGCAGGTATGGCGGCCATGCAAGATACATAACGAAGGAGCTGATCAGGCAAAGCGATATCGGAGAAAGGAATGCCAACAAGGCCGGCAGCGGAAAAGCCGGTGACAGGGAGGGCGGCAGCAGGCAGAGCAGTGACAGGAAAGCCGACAGCAACCATCGAGTCGATCTGGATATCGTCTGGCTGGTGGAGGATCTGCGGATGAAAGTACCCGAGGGGGTGCGGCCGGTCCTGATCGGGAATTGGAAGAAATATATTTACGAGATGGAAACAGCCGGCATCTGGGTGTTTGATATTCTTGTGCCGGCATTTATACGGAAGCGGGAAGGGCAGATTTATATTCAGACCAAGCACTGGCCGAGTATAACGTTGAAGAAATTCTTTCTGGACGACCCATCGACAACAAATACAGAACACGCACGACAACTGGTGCGGCAGAACGGCAAGATCGCGGATTACTTCTTTGTGGGAAGTGATTTTGACCTGCAGACATGCAAAAGCGGGTTTGCCTGTGAGGGAGCGTTTGTTTTTGTCGGTTCGCCGAGGACGGACGCTTTATTTGCCAAGGGGAATGGTTGCAACATTGATAACGAGAACAGAACCAACTCTGTCAATCGAAATAAGGTTTATGCCAGATACCACATTGCGGCAGACATCCACACGCTGTTATATGCTCCGACATTTCGCTTCGATCAGGAAAAAAAGCAGAAAAGGACAGTGCAGGGATTAGATTTTACGAAACTTTTAAAACAGCTGGAGCGGCGTTTTGGCGGTCAATGGAAGATTTTATTCAGAGGGCATCCTTCTCTTTTGCATCTGAAAAACAGAGAAGACAGGGAGCATAACGTCTCGGTGATCGATGTGAGCGGGTACGAGGACAGTCAGGAGCTTGTGGCCGCCTGCGATATGCTTATCTCCGATTATTCGAGTATTCTGTTTGAGGCGGCATTTGTGGGGAAAGCGGCGCTGCTGTTTGCACCTGACAGGGAAGCGTATCTGGAAAAGGAGCGGACGTTTTACATAGACTACGATGCGCTGCCGTTTCCGGCGGCACAGACGAACGGGGAATTGGCCGCCGCGATCGAGCGGTTTGATGAGGGTGCCTATCGAAAAAAGACCGCTCTTTTTCTGGAGCAGTACGGTGTGCATGAGGACGGTCACGCCAGCGAAAGGGCGGCGGCGTTTCTGTTGTCCCGGCTGGAGCGCCGGCACAGGATTTCCGTCATCATACCTTTTTACAACACGGCCGCTTATCTGCCGCGCTGTATCGAAAGCGTTCTAAACCAGAGCTGCAGGGATCTGGAGATCATTCTGGTGGACGATGGCTCTACGGATGATTCCCTGCAGATCTGTGAAGCCTATGCGAAGAAAGATCCCCGTATCGTTCTCATCAGTCAGGAAAACCGCGGGAATACTGCGGCGAGGAAAGCCGGGATAAAAGCCTGCAGAGGAGAGTATGTGATGTTCGTGGATTCCGATGACTGGATTGGAACCGATCTGGCCGCCCTGCTGTATGAGCAGGCACAGAAGCATCGTGCGGATCTGGTCGTTTCCAATGTGTTGAAGATTCGGGCAGGCGGACGGGAGGAAGAGCGGAGAAACCTGATCGCTCCGGGGGTTTATACCAACCCCAAGGATGCGGTGAAGAAGCTGTTTTTTGATTATGAAGATGAAGACTGCCGGTACGGCATTTTGCCCTATCTGTTTGCCAAGCTGTACCGGAGAGAGCTGGCAGTCCGTTCCATGGAAAAGATTGACGACAGGATCCAATACGACGAGGACCGGGCGCTGGTGTGGACCTGTCTTATGCAGGATATCACGGCGGTCTTTGTTGGCAGCAGGGCGTATTATTACTGTCAGCGGGCCGAAGGGCTGGTGCGCGCCAGAGACGAGCTGTATCTGGCGAAGATCAACTATTTCTACTGCTATATGCGCAGGCTGTTTGCACAGGAGGACGGGATTTTGAGAAAGCAGCTGGAACGGTATGTGGCCTGGAACGTGCAGATTGCGTTTCAGTGGAAGCTGGGCATGGGGGAAGGCGCTTTGCCGAAAACGCAGGGAAACGGCGGGGAGAGCAGGCAGGATGACCACAGAAAGTCATCAGATTCCCGAAAGCGGCCGGTATCCGGGAGCGAAATGAATGCTGCCGGCGTCCCGGATCCGGCAGGACACAATGTCAAAGTATCGGTGATCATCCCTTCCCTCAATGCCGCCGGCCAGATCAGGGAGTGCCTTGACAGCGTCAGGAGACAGACGCTGCCGGAGCTGGAGATTCTCTGTGTGGATGCCGGTTCGACGGACGGGACGGCTGCGATCCTGGAGGAATATGCTGCGCTGGATAACAGGATCCGTTATCTGCAGTCGGAGCGGAAGAGCTACGGTTTCCAGATGAACGCAGGGATAGAGGCGGCAGGCGGGGAGTACATAGGCATTGTGGAGCCGGATGATTACGTCGCGGAGGATATGTTTGAGAAACTGTACGATGCCGCTCATGGCAACCGTCTGGATTATGTGAAATCCAATTTCTATAAGTTCGTGGATTACCGGGGCCGGCGTCATTACCGGAAGTGGGAGCGAAGCTACTGGGGACAGGACGGCGATATTTTCGGACGGGTGATCCTGTTAAAAGAAACGCCCCGGGCGCTGGTCTACGGTGACCACGGCAATATCTGGTCGGGCATCTACCGGCGGGAATTTGTGCTGGAGCGAAAGATCCGGTTTCATGAGACGCCCGGGGCTTCCTATCAGGATACGGGATTTGCCCTGTTGTGTTCGCTGGAAGCGGAGCGGGTGATGTTTGTGGAAGACTGTTTTTACCGCTACAGGCAGGGCGGCACGGGAGCGTCGGTGCGGTCGCAGGACAAGCACAGCGTGATCATTGCCGAATATGCATGGGTCTGGGAGCAGATGAAAAGCAGAGGGTTTACGGACGAAGTATGCCGCAGCTTCTATATGGTGATGAAATTCCACTCCTATCTGTGGAATTACAACAGACTGCGGCCGGAAGGCAGGAGACGGTTTCTGGCAGGCCTTGTGCAGGATGAACTGCTGGAATTTCGGGAGGAAGTTCTGTCGTTTCGGATTCCTGAAAAAGAAAGGATGCTGCGATTATGGCGGGGAAAGCAGACACAGGAAGATATTTTTAACGAGGCGGAAGAGAGAAGAAGAAACGATGCGGAGGCATTCCTGCAGCTGGTGGAAAAGGCGGCACAGATCGTGGTGGTCTGTGCGGGAGCGCGGGGCAGGGCCCTCTTGAAGCTGTGCGGAAAGCTGGGGACAGGAAATATCCGTGCCGTCTGTGATAATGCTCCTGCTGTTCAGGGGCAGACCGTGGAGGGCATGGAGGTGATGAGCGTGGAACGAGCAGTCAGGCAGTACCCCAAAGCCTGTTATATGATCGCCAATCAATGTCATGCAGAGGAATTGTCTGCGCAGCTTGCCGGCGCGGGGATCAGCGCAGAGCAGATTTCTGTCTACGGGGAAGGCATTTACGGGGAAGAGGCGGTCATGAAATTTTTATTTTCGTGAGCAGACAGCAGGGTGCGCGCAGAACGGAAACATTGGGGGATGCGTTCGGCACACGCTGCCCCAAATATTCCGTATGGAGGTAACAGGGATGAACGCAGAACAGGATAAGGTGCAGTGGATCTACGGGCAGTTATGCGATGAAGAATCCAGATATCTATTTGAAAACAGAAGGAAATATGCCGAGAGCGGTGAGTGGAAATACATTGAAAATATAGTCAGGAGCATACCGCAGTACGCTGACAATGTTTACTATGGCGGTAAGGAACAGGAGCTGTACCGAAAGCTGAGAGCATACGGTAAGAAGATCATTCTTTTCGGCTATGGGTACAGGGCCAAAAAGCTGTACCGGGATCTTTGCGCGGAGCACTTGGATATGGCGTATATTGTTGATTCCGATGAGAAGAAGCAGGGCACTTTTATAGAGAAAACACCGATTGTTTCTCTGCGGTATGTTGTTGAACGGGAAAACACTGACCAGTGCGTGTTTCTGATCACTTCCTCTTATCATGCGGAAGAGATACGGGCGGAACTGTCAAAATGCGGCTGCAGATACGTAGAGGACGCAAACCTGTACGGCAAGTGTTTCCGGCAGGATCAGTATTTTGAGCGCAGTGATTTTTTGACGTTTGCGGAGCAGGAGGTCTTTGTCGATGGGGGATGTTTTGATCTGGAAACGACACGGATCCTGATGGAGAGACTGGAAGAAGAGGGGAAGAAGTGCCGGAGCGTGTATGCCTTTGAGCCGGACCGGAACAACTATTTGGCCTGTAAAAAGAAGACAGAACATAGTGGCTGGCACAACATAAGGCTGGTCAATGCCGGATTGTGGCATGAACCGGCGGCGTTAACCTGGGAGAATGCGGGAACGGCCGGAGCACATCTGGCAGAAGCGGTGGGGGAAGGCAGCGGCCGATGTCAGGTGAAAGCGGTTTCTCTGGATTCCGTTGTTGAGAAAAGGGAGCAGGTTACGTTTATCAAGCTGGATGTGGAAGGAGCCGAACTGGAGGCTTTGCAGGGAGCGAAGCGGATTATCACAGAAAACAGGCCGAAACTCGCGGTCTGCCTTTATCATAAGAAGGAAGACTACTGGCGGATTCCTTATTATGTGAAAAGTATGGTGCCGGAGTACAGATTATATATCAGGCACTACAGCAATTATTCGGCGGAAACGGTACTGTATGCCGTTTGAACATACATGCCGGATTCAAAAATAGAAATACGAATAGAAATATGAACAGCAATATGAATAGTAATATAAATGGCAATACAGACAGAAATACAAGCAAAAATGCAGATCACAACTTTAAGGAAAGTAAGGGAAGAACATTGCACAGAGCAGAGGAAGATAAAATAACCCCGCAGGAACTGATCGCAGAACTGCCCAAAGGGCTGGTCAAGTGGTATCCGTTTAAGGCGGATCAGTGTGCGCTTTATATCACCGGGAATACGGAACTTGACCGGGCGGTGGAAGAAGCCCTGCGGGAGAGCGGTATGATGGTGGATTGTGTGGAAGCGGAAAACCTCCCTTTAAAGCGGTATGACCACATCATAATCACCATGGCGATGGAACAGACCGGAAACATAGAAGAGGCTACGAAAATTTTGCGAAAAGCAAGGCCGCTGTTAAAGGAACATGGCAGGCTGTTTCTGGGGATGAGCAATCGTCTGGGAATCCGGTATTTCTGCGGGGACAAAGATCCCTATACGGGGCGGAGTTTTGACGGCGTGGAGGGGTATGTCAGGGCGGAGGCGTCTGCTTTTGACCGCCGGAAAGGCCGCAGTTACGCGAAAGCGGAGATCAGGCAGATGCTCCGGGAAGCCGGGTTTGTCCATTACAGGTTCTATTCGGTATTTCCTGTGCTGGAGAGGCCGCAGATCATGTTCGCCGATGATTTTACGCCGGGGGAGCAGCTGGACATCCGGATTTTCCCACAGTATCATTGTGCGGATACGGTATTTCTGGAGGAAGAACTGCTGTACGGCGCGCTGCTTGAAAACGGGATGTTTCATCCCATGGCCAACGCATTCTTTATAGAGTGCGCGCTTGACGGCGGGCTTTCCGACATAAATCAGATCACCGTTTCCATGGACAGGGGGCGGGAGAACGCCATGTTCACCATGATCCGCAGGGATGGTCGTGTGGTAAAAAAGCCTGTCTACAGGGAAGGGCTGCAGAAGGGGAAGGCACTTAAGGAGAATGCGGCCGATCTGGAACGCCATGGTGTGCGGATGGTGCCCATGGAACTGGAAAATAACGCATGTGTCATGCCTTTTATAAAGGAACGCTCGGCCCTTTCCTTTCTGCGGGAGCTGTCCACAAAGGATCAGGAGCGTTTTCTGCAGGAGCTGGACCGGTTCTGGCAGATCATCCTGCATTCCTCGGAGCATACAGCCTATGAGGAGATCGACTGGGAGAATTATGCTCCGGGCTGGGAGGAAAAGACGCCCGACGATCCTTTGAAAGGCCAGTGGAAGAAGCTGGCTTTTGGAACGGCGCAGGAGCGGGACAGCATCGGTGTGATCTTGAAAAGGGGCTATATCGACCTGATACCGCTGAATGCCTTTTACGACGGGAAGGATTATCTGTTCTATGATCAGGAGATGTACGTGGAGAATCTGCCGGCGAAGTCGATCCTGCTCAGGACGCTGACCACCCTCTATCTGGGGAACTGGGAGCTGGAGCGCATTCTGCCGGAGGAACGGCTGCGGGAGCGCTATGGTCTGAACCAATGTCGGCAGTTATTTTCCGGATTTAACAGCCGCTTTTTAAACGAACTGAGAAATGACAGGACTTTGCGGGAATACCACAGGGCGGTGCGGAAGAATGCGGGTACGATCCATGCCAACCGCCAGCGCATGAATTATGCGGCACAGGAGTACGACCGGATCTTCCGGGATATTTTTAAGGGAACGCGGAACCGCAGGCTCTATCTGTTCGGGACGGGACAGTTCGGACAGGCCTTTTTGTCGCAGTTTGGACGGGACTGTGAGATCGCCGGATTCATAGACAATGATCCGGACAAGTGGAATACGCAGATCGGGGGTGTTCCGGTTTATCCGCCGGCAGAGCTTGCGGCGCTGGAAAAGGGGACTTATAAGGTGATCATCTGTATCAAGAATCACCGGGCCGTTATGGAGCAGTTAACGGGAATGGGCATCACCAATTTCAGCGTTTATGATGTCAATCTGGCGTATGTGAGGCCGGTGCCGGAGCCGGGAGACAGGCAGAAGCCCGGGGAGAGCGGGAAGAAAAAGTATCATGTGGGGTATGTGGCAGGGGTGTTTGACCTTTTTCATATAGGGCATCTGAATCTGCTCAGGCGCGCCAAAGAGCAGTGTAGTCATTTGATCGTGGGTGTGGTGACGGACGAAGGGGTGATCAGGAACAAGCATAAGGCCTGTATCGTCCCTTTTGCGGAGCGGATCGAGATCGTGCGTGCCTGCAGATATGTGGATGAGGCGGTGGAAATACCGCTGGAGCAGTATGATACGGATGAAGCGTACAGGAGATATCAGTTTGACGTACAGTTTTCCGGGAGCGACTACGCCGACAGCCCGGCATGGACGGCCAAGCGGGAGTTTCTGCGGCAGAAGGGGGCGGATCTGGTGTTTTTTCCGTATACGCAGTCTACCAGTTCCACGAAGCGCAGGGAGTTGATCGGCAGGAAAGCGGAGGAGTGAGAGGGGAGCGATGCAGGTAAGTTTATCAACGAAAAGTATACACGGGGTAACGAGGATCGGCGCTGACCCGGAGGGTGTTTTGGGCGAAAGTGTATATGGGATCACGGTGGACGCGGAAACCTTTTATGGACGGAATGCACTGGAAGGATGCGGTGAAAAAGGGTTTGACGCGGATGCGGTGGCAGCGCAGTTCAGTGCGTTTGTGCAGGACTGCGTCAGGAGCGGTGTGAGGATTCACGCCATGCGTATGCCGCGTTTGCGGTGGGATACGAAGCGGACGGATTTACGTGAACTGCTGCTGCGGTTCGGGCGGGAGGGGATCGAAGCCTGCGCCGGGTCGGGCTGTCATTTTGTGGTGATGCAGCCGCTTTTTGCAGGAATTGCCAGAGAGCAGCTGTGGCGGGAGAATCGTCGGTACTATGCGGCGCTTGGACGGATGGCGCAGCGGACAGGCGTTAAGATTCTGCTGGAAAACCAGTGCAGTCATGTGAATGGCCATTTTGTCCGCGGTGTCTGTGCGGATGCCGCTGTGGCGGCAGCGTGGATTGATGCCCTGAATGCGGAGGCGGGAGCGGAGACCTTTGGTTTCTGCCTTGACACGGGGGCCGGCAATCTGTGCAGGCAGGATATGGGGGAGATGGCCGTGACGCTGGGAAGCAGGCTTAAGGCCGTGCTGGTGCGGGAATGCGACGGGGTGCGGGAGGCAAGCCGGCTTCCTTTTACGGGACGAACGGCGGCCGGGCAGGACGCCGACTGGCCGGGCTTGATCCGGGGGTTACGGAAGAGCGCGTTTGACGGTATCCTGATCCTGGATGCCGGCGATACTTTGAGAGGGTTTTCCCATCTGCTCCGTCCGCAGGTGCAGTCGCTTGTCTGTGCGGTGGCGGAGTATTTCAGATGGCAGATCGGCATGGAATGGTGTCTCCGGGCGTACCCGTCCAGAGTGCTTTTCGGGGCGGGAAATATGTGCCGGCAGTATCTGGCCCGCTATGGGGAAGCGTTTCCGCCGCTTTTTATCTGCGACAATGACCGGGAGCGCTGGGGGACGGAAGTATGCGGTGTGGAAGTGAGACCGCCGGAAGCATTACGGGAGCTGCCGGAGGACTGCGTGGTCATGATCTGCAATACATTTTATGAGGAGACTGCGGAGCAGCTGCGGGAGCTGGGCGTGAGACAGATCGGGGCATTCAGTGACGAATGTTTGTGATGCGCCAGTCTGCGTTCTGGTGGGAGAACCGGCTGCGTCAGTCTGCGTCTGGATGGGAGAAATGGCTGCGTCAGTCTGTGTCTGGTGGGAGGAACGACTGT
>OFHB01000468.1_pt1 | contig 27696 bp, 24 predicted proteins | sample 1521881 | NCBI WGS metagenome assembly OFHB01 (sample SAMEA3504090, study PRJEB24116) | mouse gut metagenome | biome: mouse gut; feature: mouse-associated habitat; material: faeces | place: Denmark | collected 2011
GCCGACATGAACAGCCCTGCCGCCGCAGTATAGCTGTACTGGCCCCCCTGGATGCCTAGGCGGTAGGTGTAGGTGCCGATCACATCCGCCACGTCATAGGTGGCCGGCGTATACAGCAGCAGAATCAAATCGCTGTTGGTCCCCAGAATGCCGCCGATGGCCATGATCAGGTTGATGGCGATGATGTTCTTGATGCTCGGCAAAGTAATGTACCAGCACTGCTGCCCCCTGTTGGCTCCGTCTATCCGGGCGGATTCATACTGGCTCTGGTCGATGGAGGTGATGGCCGAAATATACAGGATGCTGCCGAAGCCGAAGCCCTTCCACACATTGGTCACCGTATAGATGGCTGGAAACGCCGATGCCTGCTCCCGCCAGTTCTGATCCGGCAGCCCGAACAGTGTCAGGAAACGCGTGATCATGCCACCCTTGTCGATGAAGGAAAGCACCATGCCGGCCACCACTACCGTGGAGATGAAGTAGGGCATGTAGCTGGCCGTCTGGACGAGCTTCTTGAACCGGACCCGCTTGACTTGGTCTATCAGCAGGGCAAAGAGGATGGGCGCCGTGAATCCGAACAGAAGGTTCAGTCCGCTGAGCACCAGCGTATTCGTGATAAGTCTGCCGAAATACTTCCCCTGGATGAACCGCTGGAAATGCCGAAGCCCCATCCAGTCCACGCTCTCCCCGAAGAACGGAGAGCCGGGCATGTAGTCCTGAAACGCAATCACCAGGCCGAACATGGGCCCATAGCAGAAGATGACAATCAGGATGAAGACGGGAAGCATCAGCAGATATAACTGTATGTTTTCCCGAATCACTGCCGGGGTGGTGGGTCTCTTTTTCTTTTTAGCCACAGTCGCTGTCCTCCTTTGCTGTTTTAGCTTTGATTCCATTGTAAAGTTTTTTGATGAATCCCACAATTTGAAGTTTTTTAAGTCACTATGAATTTTTTTCACTTGGGGCCTGTCGGCATTGACAGATTTGGTTACTTTTACTAATATATAGGAAACTATCAAGAGGAGCAATATGTGAAATGGCTACGATTTTTAAGATATTATTGGTCGATTACCAGCAGATTGTTTTGGATGGGCTGAAGGAGCAATTGAACTGGACACGCTTCCACGGAAGTCTGTGCGGCTGCGTCTCTGACGGCGTACAGGCGCTGGAGTTCCTGCGCAGCTGCCGCCCGGATGCCATCATCTCGGATATCCGCATGCCCCACATGGACGGCATCGAGCTGGCCAGGCAGATTGACCAGTCCCCTCTCCTGTCCGGCATTCCCATCATCCTGCTCTCCGGCTACAGGGAATTCGAATATGCCAAGAGCGCCATGCAGTACCATGTGAACCACTATATCCTGAAGCCGGTGACCCGGCAGAAGCTCCAGACCCTGGAGGACATATTGACCGGGCTCTACGAGGCCAGGGAAGCCTCCCGCCAGAAAATCGCCGACATGACCGACAGCGACTATCCCCAGGAGATTGCCCAGGCCCTGCAGCGCCATGACGTAAGCGCCATCGAGGACTTCTTCCGGTCGTCCCTGTACCGCCGGTGCATGGGGGACAGATCCTCCTGCGATATCATGGGCAGCCGCCTAATCGGGTTGCTGTACGACTATCTGGCCGGAATCCATTTCACCCCTCAGTCTCTGTACGCCTCCAAGGGGCATACGTTAAAGGCTTGGTACGCCCTCCCCAATCCGGCCTCCAAGGCCAACTATCTGGAGGAGCTCTATTTCGATATCCTGCACCTGCTGCTGGCCCAGAAGAGCAGCAATACCTCCGCCCTGTACCGGTATGCCCTGCAGTATATAGATGCCCACTACACGAATCCGGATTTCTCCATTTCCGCCATGGCGGACGAGATGAACATCACGCTCTCCTGGCTGAGCACCCTCTTCAAGCAGAACGCGGGTAAGAACCTGAACGGCTATGTGGCGGAGAAGCGGCTGGAGCATGCCTGCGAGCTCCTGCGCTCTCCCCAGCATTCCATCGGTGAAATCGCCCATCTGTGCGGGTATGAGGATGCCGGATATTTCTCTTCGCTGTTCCGCAGGAAGATGGGGATGAACCCCACGGAATACCGGAACTGCCAACTGTGATAAGGAGTCTCCTATGCGCCGAAAGATATTCATAATCCTATGCTGCACATTGACCGCCGTCTTTCTGGTCTCCTATTTTCTGATTTACATCATTTTCCGCTCTGCGCTGCTGCGGGAGATCGAGCAGCAGCAGAGCAGCATGCAGAAATACAACGAGACCATTTTCGCCAGCTATATCGATTCCTTCGGCATGGTTCCCTTTCAGCTGGTGAACGACGAGGAGATTGGAAAAAGCCTGAATGTGGAAGAGGGAACCGCTCTGGACATGTTCCGCACAAAAGAACTGCTGCGGAAGAAATTCAGGAATTACCTGAACCAGCAGCTCTTCACCTCTAATCTGGACTGCCGTTTCCTCCTCTATCTCAATGACGATTTCCCACTGTCCGCCCACCTGGACTCCTATGGGCTTTCCCAGCAGGTGGAAATCCGCACCTGCAATGTGTACGCTTCCCGTGATGTGTCCTCTGAGGAGTGGTACCAGAGGACGCTCAAGACCTCCTGGTCACCCTATTTCTTCCTGAACGAAGAGACCGGGGAGCTGTGCTATGCCAGATGTGTCTGGAATTATTACCTGAAATCCTCCATAGAGCACAGCATGGGCATCGTGGTGATTGCCATCCCCCAAGCCGCCTTTCTGGAAAAGCTGACGCTGGAATTCGCCGCACCGGACAGCAGCGTCTTCCTCGCCAATGAATACGGGGAAATCCTCTATTCCTCCGGCAGCGCGCCCGCCTCCCTGCTTTTGAACCGCACCGCGGACGAGGCGCGGCATTATCTGATCAGCAGCGCATCCATAGATGATGACCTGTTCCTGACCTTCCTGACGCCCTATGCGAGCATCGAGGCCATGGTGCGGGACGCTCTGCTCCCCTATCTGCTGTTCGCCGCCCTGACCCTCCTCATCCTGGTCGGGGTACTCTATCTGCTCTCCCGCAAGATTACCGCGCCGGTGATCTCCCTGGCGGAGCTGATTGGAAGCATCCACGATACCCTCGACTTTGATACCGGCCTCCTGAACGTATATCATGACGCGGAGCTGCAGATGCTCTGTCAGAGCTTCTCAGAGCTAATCCAAAGGGAACACGCTTTGGTGGAACGACTAATCCGAGAGAACCATGCCAAGCGGGCCGCCATCCTCCATGCCCTCCAGGCCCAGATCAATCCCCATTTTCTCTACAATGCCTTGGACAGCGTCAGCTGGCTGGCCCTGAGCAAGCGGGAGGATGCCATTGCGGACATCGTCTCCTCCATCTCCAACCTGATGCATTACAGTATCTCCCAGCCCGACGCCTTGGCGGCTTTGGGTCAGGAGCTGGACAATATCCGGGAGTTCATTCGCATCTACCAGCTGGAGCGGTCCAGCGATATCACGCTCTCGGTCTCTGCCCCGGAGGAGCTGCTGTCCTCTGTCCGGATTCCGAAATTTACCCTGCAGCCCTTGGTAGAGAACGCGGTGCTGCACAATCCGGATTTGCCGTCTCTGGAGATTGTCCTGGATATTCGGCTGTCTTCGGGTGTTTTCCTGATTACCGTCACGGACGACGGCTGCGGCGCAGACCCGGAAAAGCTGAATGCTTTCCTGCGCTATGAGGAGACGGATCTGAAGGTCAGCAGCGGGTTCGGCATCCGCAATGTCAATGAGCGGCTACAGCTCCACTACGGCAACCAAAGCCGCCTCGACTATGGCCGGACGGAAAGCGGCCATTTGACCGCCACGCTTATGATTCCAGCAAAGCAATAAGGCATCTGTAAGAAATTTCCATCTATATCAGGAGATTCAGGAGCAGGTTCACGCCGCCGCAGGCCACCATGATCAGGATCGGGCTCTTCTTCGTCCTGCGCAGCACAAAGAACGCCCCAGCGGCCAGAAGGATTCCGGACAGGTTGATGCCGTTCACGGACAGACCGCTCTCCGACGCCACTACTGTCTTCAAAATGGACAGGGCCGCGGCTGCAATCAGCGCGATAATCACAGGCCGAAGGCGGCCTAAGATATTCTGGATGGCATCCAGGTTCTGGTATTTGAAGTACAGCTTTGCCAGAATCGACACAAGAATCAGGGAGGGCAGGATGCACCCGAAGGTGGCCACCAGCGCCCCCGGGATTCCGGCAATCCGTATCCCAACGAAGGTGGCGGAATTCACGGCCATGGGCCCCGGCGTCATCTCGGCTATGGTGATCAGGTCATTGAACTCGCCAGCGGTGAGCCAGCCGTGGCGCTCCACCACCTGGCTCTGTATCAGAGGCAGGGCCGCGTAGCCTCCGCCGATGCTGAACATCCCTACCTGGATGAAGCTCCAGAACAGCTCTAAATAAATCCCCATGACTCTCCTTTCCAGACTTCCCGTCCTGCCGTCTGCAGCGGCACATACGGCAGGACCGATGCAGAACGCTTTTCACCCCGGCAGCCGCCTCACGGCGTGCCAAGGGGCACGGCTTCCATTCCGCGCCCCTTGCCCTGCACCGGCTCAGGGCTTTCCTTCCCTCCACTTCGCATATCCCCGGGACAGGATGCCCACGGCCACCGCTGCCAGGATGATGTATACCACATTTATCTTCCACACTGCCGTGGCCAGGAATGCCGCTGCCATCAGGCCATAGTTCAGCCAGGACTTGGCCTTCACCACCCCGGCCCCCATGGTGTACACCACATCGAAGAGCACGGCCACCACTCCGGCCTGCATCCCTTTCAGCACGTAGCCCACGTATACGTTGGAGGCAAAGGCCTCGTAGATATAGGAAATGGCCGACAGGATGGCGATGGGCGGGATAATGGTCCCCGTCACGGCCACGGCCATGCCCGCTGCCCCGGCCAGCTTCCAGCCCACCAGGATGGCAGCGTTCACCGCGATGGCCCCCGGCGAGGACTGGGCCAGCGCCGTGATGTCCAGCATCTCCTTCTCCTCGAGCCACCCCAGCTCGTCGCAGAATTTCCGCTTCATCAGGGTGATGATGACGAAGCCGCCTCCGAAGGTGAAGGCGCTGATATAGAGCATGTTCAGGAACAGTTGGAGCAGGGTGTTCTTTTTCCTCACGAAGATGGTCCTCCAGTTAAGTTCAATAGGATTCTTTTATCCAAGTTCTACAATAGAATCCAAATGCAGGATTCTATTGTCTAAGATCCATTATACAGGAAATTCCGGAAAATGGAAACTGCTCTTTTGAGGGTTTTCATATATTGCCCTTGTCATCGCCCTCCTCTCCAACCGCTTCTTCGCCTGTCTGCCGCATCCGCTTTCCCGCAGGCTTTTCCTGGCGCTTTTTCCGCTTCCTCACGGATTTCTCCTGCTGTTCCATCCCCTTTCTCCCAGGCTTCCCACGGCGCTTCCTGGCTTTTCCAATCAGCAGGATCAACAGCGCTGCGGCTGCCGCGCATCCTCCGGCGCAGGCGATTGCCACAAGCTTTCCGTTGTCCTTCTCCGCAGCAGTCAGACGGAAAGCCCTCTCGGCATTCGAGGAGGATTCTCCTTCCAGGGCGGGTCCTCCCTCCATGGGGAATTCCAGGTAGCTTCCCACCGTGCTGCTCTCAACCGCCTGGTAGCCGTTCCCTGTCCAAAGCTCCACTGTAGTATGCTCCGCATCCTCACAGAGCGCCCGCACCAGAAGCCCGGATTCGTAGACGCTGTCAGGCTCCCGGCCGTCCAGCCACACGGAGAGCCTCGTGCCGCCCTCCGGCCCCTGCTCCAGCTTCAGCCTGCTCTCCGGCAGGAACTCTCCCTGCACCAGCACCAGCGGCCTGCCCTCCGCATCCTTTTCCTCGCTGGCCAGGGAAGTGACCCATCTCTCGTACCGTGCCTCCAGCACCTGGTTCCCGGTGACGAAATCCCAGTCAAAATCAGGCCATGTGCCGTAATATCCCTCCTTTTCGGGCACCTGGGGAATCAGGCTCCCGTCAATGGCATCGCCGTAGGCGCATCGGAACGAGGCCAGCTCCCGGCCATCCGCCTGCAGGCTCACCGTGAATTCCGAGAACGCCTCCGGCACGCCCTCCAGGCGGCAGAACTCCTCATAAGGCAGGGGCGCAGCGCCGCTTTCGTAGCCCACGGAATCCACGCCGGGCACGTTCCCCTGGACATAATAGTTCCCCCAGAGGATTCCCTCTTCCCGAAGCCACCCTGCCACAGAGCCTGCCCTCTCTCCGGAGCAATCGATTTCCGGGTAGGCATAGCTGTAGAAGATGTCGCAGCCCCGGCCCGCGATGCCGCCCACATAGGTCTCCCCGGACACAGGGCCCATCGCATAGCAGCTCCTGACGCAGTAGTCCGAGGAACCGGCGATGCCGCCCACAAAGCTCCCTCCCGTGCTCTCCACCGCCCCGTAGGACTCGCAGGAGACCACCGCGCCGAAATCCGCCTTGCCCACGACTCCTCCCACGTAGTCTTTCTTGCCCGTTATGGTGCCCAGGTTGCGGCTCTCCCGCACCACGGCCTTTACGGACTGCTCGATGCGGAAGCTCTCCGCTCCGGTGAGGGTGATGTCGTCCTCCGGGTCGAAGTCGTATTCCGTGGCTATCAGCCCGGTGATGCCGCCCACATTGGTGTCCGCCTCCACAGTCCCCTGGTTGATGCAGAGGGTAATCTTCCCCTGCTGGAAAGAGGTGGTGTCATAGTAGGCCTCCTGGGGCTGCTCCGCCCCCAGGTTCTCCAGGTCGCCGCCTGCGGCCTCGTCCGAGGCGTCCTCCACCGTGATGCCCTCATAGCGGAACAGGTCGTCCCGCAGCTCGTTGATGCAGCGGCGCACCACCTTGGCCTGGGCCAGCAGGGCGTCCACATCGGCGGAAGTCCTGTCCCCGCCCTGCTGCAGCACCTCCGCCAGCCGGAGCAGGTCATTCCCCGCCGCTTCCAGCTCCTGGTTCAGGGTCTGCAGATTGTCCCCAATGCCGCCGCTGCGGTCGCTGGTGGCGGAGGTGATGGTGCCCAGATGGGTGCCCACGCCCTCGCCGAACCTGCGCAGGGCCGCCATGTAGCTCTCTATGTCCTTTCCCAGCTTCTCGATATCCGCCTTGTCGATGTCTGTCTTGTCGAAATCGGGGAAGTCAAAATCCGGCTTATCAATGTCCGGTTTGTCGAAATCCGGCCGGTCAGGATCTGTTTCGTCAGCGCCGGGCCGGTCTGCATCGCCCTCAAAGATATGGCTTCCGTCAGCGCCTCCGCCGGGATTCTGCCCTCCGTCCTCTTCCCCGGCATCTGCCCCGGCCTCTTCGCCCTCTGCCGGATCCTTTGGCTTAACTTCCCGTTCCGCCGCATCCTCCGCTTCTGTCCGTGCAGCCGAAGCCTCCTGCGCCTGTCCCTCAGACGGTACCCCGGCACTTTCCCCGGAATCCTGTCCTCCGGCTCCCTCCTGACCGGCCGGATTCCCCTCTCCGGATTCCTGCTCTGTCTGCATGTCTCCGATGTACACCTCTCCGGTGAGGTTGATTCCGGACGCCTCCGTCCCGGATCCCTCTATTCCGGATCCCTCTATTCCGGATTCATCCGTCCCTGTTCCTGCCGTCCCGGCCTCCGCCTGGTCCCTCCACTCCCCGTTCAAACGGCTCAAATCATCGCCTATCCCCGTCAGCTCCTGGTTGTAGATGTACCACAGCTCACCTGCCGTCCCGGTGAGGCCTGCGCCCGCCGCGGAAGCGGTGTTGAGATGGCCGCTGATGCTCCTTGACAGCTCCGCCGCCTCCCCGCCATAGCCGCTGATGTCCTCATGGGCCGCCTCCAGCAGGTTGAAGAACACCTCCGTCTCCCTGTCCAGCTCGCCCAGCTTGTCGTTCAGGTACTGGATCTCCAGGAAAGGCTCCAGCTGCCCCGCGATGCCGCCTACGTCCTTCCTGCCCAGCACATGTCCCGTGTTGGTGCAGTTCTGCAGATAGCCCTGGTGGAGCCTGCCCACGATGCCCCCGGTATTGTAGCCCACATGCTGATAGCCCACCGTGCCGGAATTGGCGCAATAATAGATTTTTCCATCCGAGTAGCCGGCAATCCCTCCCGTGTCCGTGTGCACGGCCACATTTTTCGCGCTGTTAATGTCCTCGATTCCCTCCATGGTGATGTCTTCTATGCTATAGCTCACCTCCGTGCTGTGGGTATTGACGCTGCCCAGGTTCTGGCAATTGTTGATCGTCCCCTGGTTGCTGCCGCAGATGCCCCCCGCACAGTGGTCGCCTGTGACGTAGGCTGCGGATTGGCAGCGGCGGATTTCCCCCGTGGCCCTGTTGGCCCCGGCGATGCCGCCCACATCCTCCGCCCCGGCCACGTTCCCGGAGACGCTGCAGTTCTCGATTCTGCCGTAGTTGATCCCGGCCAGTATCCCCACCTGGCTCTTGCTGCCGCCGGGAGCCACCGTCCCCGACAGGACAAGGCCCCGCACCACGCCGCCCTCCTGCACATAGCGGAACAGCCCCACAGCGGAGCCGTCGGCAGCAAGCTCCAGACCGGAAACCGTATGCTCCCCGCCATCGAAGATGCCGCCGAAACTGGGGATGGTCAGGCCGCGATGCTCCCGCAGGACAATGTCGTTCTCCAGGGTCACATACTTATCCCTGGACCAGGCGTCCACCTGGCAGTCCAGGGCCAGCCGGGCCAAATCCTCCTCCGTGGCTATGGATATCCTAATGTATTCGCTCTCCGGCTTCTGCCCCTCCCCGGCGCTGTCCCCGGAAATCAGCTGTCCGAATGCCGTCGGCTCCGCGGCCCATACCGGCAGCGCGTCCTGTAGGGCCAGGATGCCCGCCAATGCCATCCATGCCATCCGTCTGCTTCTGTTGCTACGCTTCATGATCCGCCGCCTCCTGTTCTCCGTCTTCTTCCGGCTCTCCGCCTCTGCCTTTTCCGCTTCCGTCTACTGTCCACGCAAAGCCGTCCGCTCCTACGCCATCGGACCCCCGCAGGTCTTCCTCTGCTTCTCCCTCCGGCAGGTCCTCCCCAGGCTCCCCGGCGTCTCCGTCCTCCACCGCCAGCCTGGGCTGCGCCTCCCCGGCCTCCACTTCATATTCACGAAGCTGCTCCACGCTGTCCTTCGCCCGCACCACAGCCCCCATCTCGCCGTCGATCACGCCGGAGAACTCCCCGTCTATGACACCGTTCACATAGCCCTTGATGTGGCCGCTCATCCGTATCCTGCCGCCTGAGGGCAGCGGCTTGATCGTCTCACGCTTCAAGGTGAACGCCGTCTTTTCGATGATGATGTCTCCGATCAGCAGCGTCTGGGGCAGGGCCAGCAGCACCAGCGCGATGGACGTCAATGTCCCCCGGCCCAGGGCAAGCCCGATGGCCGCCACCACCGCGTTGCTGGACACATTGCTGATGATGAAGCCCGCCGCCACCAGCATGGAGCCGCTGGTGACGATGGTGGGGAACGCCTGGTTCAGGGTCTCCACAATGGCCTTTTTGATCGGCATATAAGCCTTCAGTTCCATGTACCGGCTTGTGATTACTATTGCGTAGTCAATCGTTGCTCCCATCTGGATGGCCGACACCACCAGATACCCCAGAAAATAGACCACTTCCCCCGTCAGGTACGGCAGCGAGAAATTCATCCAGATGCTGCCCTGGATGGTCACTACCAGCAGCACGGGCAGGCCCGCGGACTGGAACGTGAACAGCAGAATCACCATGACGAACAATGCCGTCAGGATGGTGATGATGCCGTTGTCCATGCTGAAGGAATCGCTCAGATCCTTATTGCTGGTAGAATTGCCCACCAGATAGATATCGTCATAGTCGTAATATTTCGCCGCCACAGCGCGGATCCGCTCCAGCACGGCGTAAGTCTCCTCCCCTTCCGAGGGCACGGAAAGCTCCAGAACGAAACGGCTGCAGCGCTCCCCCAGCAGCTGCTCCCTGGCAATGCTGATCTGGGAATAGGCATCCGTCAGCGTCTCCTCCAGGTCATCCTCCAGCGTAATGCTCCCGCTTTCCTTCTGGTCATAGATGAACAGGAACATATCGATCAAGGGCACCTTGTATTCGCTGATGCCGCCCAGGATCGCCCCGAAATTGCTGTCGTCCACCGCGTAGGCGGAATAGAGGAGATTGGCCACCTCCACGTCCATGTCTATCAGCTCCGAAAACTCCCTGGGGGACAGCTGCTCCGTGAGCACATAGCCGTCCATGGCTTCGATGTTCGCCAGGCCCATGCAGGACTGCACCTCCGGCATCCTCTCCAGCTCCCGCAGCACCCGCCCCTCCTTCTCGTAATCTCCGCCCGGGACGATGACCGCCAGCTGGTTGACCGTGCCGAATTCCCGGTTCACCATCTCCACCGAAAACTTGTTCTCGCTCATGGTCTTGGACTCCAGCGTGTTCACGTCATACACATAGTGGGCCCTGCCGGACAGGACAGCCCCCGCTATCACCAGGACCACCAGCACAGGCGGCACGATGAACCTGGTATGGACACAGAATTTTCCCACCGCCGTGATGTTGGGCACGAAACTTTTGTGATGGGAATGGTCTATGGCATTGGCAAAGGTCAAAAGCAGCCCCGGCATCAGGAAGAACACCGAGAACAAGCTCATCAAGATAGCCTTCGCCAGCACGATGCCCATATCGTAGCCAATGCGGAACTGCATGAACATCATGGCCACCATGCCGGACACCGTGGTCAGAGAGCTGGAGGAAATCTCCGGAATGGCCTTGCTCAGGGCCACGATCACGGCCTCCCTGGCGTCCTTGTCCTCATGCTCCTCCATGAAACGATGGCAGAGGATGATGGCATAGTCCACGGCCAGCGCCAGCTGCAGCACCACGGCGATGGAATCCGTGACGAAGCTGATGGTGCCGAACCAGTAATTCGTCCCCTTGTTCAGGATGGCCGCCACGATGAAGGTCATCAGGAACACGGGAATCTCCGCGTATGTAGTGGAAGTGAACAGCAGCACCGCCACGATGACCACCCCGGCCAGCAACAATATGACAATCATGTCATTATTCAGATCCCCCGCGTCCCGCTCCTCCTGGCCGATATCGGAAGAATAGTACACATCATATCCGGACAGGGCATCCAGAACCGCGTTCAGATTCTCCAGGGAGCCCTCATCCTCCGCCGTCCCGTCGAAGGTGATCTTCAGCAGTGCCTCACAGTCATGGTAATACTCCGGCGCGTCCTCAAAATCCAGCATGCTGACCCCGTCCATCTCCCGAATCTCCTCCGCAAGCCCCTCCGCCTCCTGAAATGTCACGTTGCACACCATGACCCGGGCAGTGCCGTATGTGACGAACTGCTCCTCCATCAGGTCAAGCCCCTGCCTGGTCTCCGTGGTGTCCGGCAGATAAGAGGTCAGATCGTTGTTGACCTTTACCTTATTCATGGAAAACACGCTGTAGAGAATCAGCAAAATAAAAATCAGATAGAATCCTTTCCGCTTATCCACAATCAGGGTGGACAGCTTCATCATGAAAGAATCCTCCTTTTTCTCCTTTTCCATCTCAACTCCCTCACCTTCCCTGTTGTCAGGCATATGGCTCCGTGACAGTTGTCCACAAACCATATGCATGTCTTTTACTAAACAACAGTTGATTTTCTTCGCAAAATTAATTATAATAAAAAAAGGATGGATAGCAATAAACAGTTTTTTGCATCGGGTTGTTTTTTAGACATTTGCGGCAGTTCGTGTCGGGTATTTAGAAAATGTTTAGAAACCGTTTACAGAAAGGTATGAGGAAACGATATGGCAGAGGGAAAAACAGACAGACGGGTCAGAAGGACGAAAGCCCTGCTGCTGCAGGGACTGATGCAGCTGATGGAGACCAAGGACATAAAGGACATCTCCGTCAAAGAACTGGCGGATCTGGCGGACATCAACAGAGGGACCTTCTATCTGCACTACAACGATGTCTACGACATGCTGGCGCAGATAGAGGACGAATTGTTCGTGGAATTCCACGGCATCATAGACCGGACGCTGGATCCGGCGAGCCACGCCCCCCGGACCACGCTATTTGAAGTCTTCTCTTTCCTGGAACGCCACAAAGAGGTGGCCCGGGTCATGATGGGGCCCCACGGGGACCTGTCCTTCGTGAACCGCCTGAAAGACCTGGTGCAGACCCGCCTGGACAATATCCTTGCCGCCAGGCGGGCGGTGGAGCAAGGCTGTTACCTGGAATCCTTCGCCGTGTCGGGCTGCATCGGCGTCATCGACACCTGGCTGGCCCAGCCCGCGCCGCCCAGCCCCGAGACCATGGCGGACCTCTGCGGCACCATACTGGAACGGGGCTTGGGCGTCTCCTGACCTTACGGCCCTTTCAGGCACCGCGCCCCGATCCAAAAGCGCCTCCTATTCGAAGAAACTTTCCTCCATCAGCCTGTCCAGGAGCTCCGCGAACAGGGTGTTAGCCCAGGCGAACCAGGGCCTGGTGAACTGTTCCGGCGCAGAGGGCTGGAAGGACTCGTGCATATAATTGGTCCCGGCGTGGGTCTTGGACAGCATGTCAAGGCAGGCCAGAATCTCCTCCCGGCTGTCGGAAGTCAGCGCCTGCATGACGATGCCGATGTGCCACACGAAACCTTCCGGCGTGTGGGGGCTGCCCACCCCTTTCGCAAGGCTCCCTTCATAATAGAAAGGATTGTCCTGGGAGAGGATGAAGCTGCGGGTGTTGCGGTAGAGCTCATCATCCCTGCCGCAGTACCCCAGATAAGGCATGGCCAGAAGGCTGGGGGAATTGGCATCGTCCATCAGCACATGGTTGCCGAAGCCGTCCGTCTCATAGGCATACATCGCTCCGTACCTGGGATGCCGCACCACGCCGTATGTCTCGATGCCGTCCCGGATCTCCTCGGAAAGCGCTCTGCACTGTCCGGCCAGTTCTTCGTCCTGATAGCATTCCCGGCAGATCTCCTCCGCGTAGTCAAGGGCCTTGACCGCCATCATATTGGAAGGGATCAGATATCCGAAGACGCAGCAGTCGTCAGAAGGCCGGAAGCCTGACCAGGTCATGCCTGTCACGTTCACCGGGCGCCCCTTGCCCTGATGGGGCAGCGTATCCGTCTTCACGCACTCTCTGCGGCGGAAGAAGTAGGGGGAATTCCTGTGGTCCTGCTCCACCGTGAAGGTCTCCAGGATGGCCCGTATCATGTCCTTGTACTGGTCTGTGAAAATTCTGTCAATCCCTGTGGTCTTCCAGTACACATGGCCCAGGTACAGCGGCGCGCACAGGGAATCCACCTCGTACTTGCGCTCCCACACATGGTCGTTGAGCGCGGTCTCGTCCAGGTATCCCCCCGTGGCCCCATTGGCGCTTTCATTGAACGCATTGGCATACGGGTCGATGCAGACCATCCGGGCCTGCCTGGCGATGACGCCCTCCAGGATGTCCTGCAACTGGGCATCTTCCCTGGCGTACTTCACATAAGGTCTCACCTGGGCAGCGGAATCCCGAAGCCACATGGCCGGGATGTCCCCGGTGATTACGAAATAGCTGCCGTCCTCCAGCTGCTTCACCGTGGTCTCCATGGTGTTCAGGAAGCACTGGGCCGCCAGCGGCGCCAGGGCCTCATAGTGCTCCTTGTAATACGCCTCAAGCTTTTCCGCCCTCTTGGTCAATATTTCCGGTATGTTCATCTTCTCCCTCCATTTCCGGTCACCGTTCATTGTCCGGTTTTCCCGCATTCATATCCGTGTAGCAATCCAGGAGCCCCACGGTCTCGCTGGCCGGTCGGCCGTACATATTGCAGCATTTATGTGAGACTTCCCCCGCAGCGCTCTTCCCGTCTTCCATCTCGACGCTCATCCGGGCCACACCCATCCGTGTCTCGCTGTCCAAATGCCTCAAAATATCTTCTATCAGCCGCTCCTCTTCCATGATACCCCGCCTCTCTGTCCTACCATCCTCCGGATCCTGCATCCTTTCCGCACGGCTGGAGCCCGCATCCGGCAGGCCCTCTTCCCGGCGGAAAAGTTATATGACTATCATTATAACAGATTTCCGCTTCAACGCAAAGAAGATTTCATGTCTTTTTCGCTTTCTGTCCAAAATCTATGCAGTATAACAGGAAAACCGTCTCGCTTCTACCGATATTTCTTTCACAAATCGACCTTATTTCCTGAAATTTTCGTCACATATGGATTATTGCCGAAAAAAATAGTATACTATCCATGTAAAGTCCTGAAAATGACAAAGATGCTCAGCATCCGGAAAAGAGGTAAGCATGAAAATCTTATTCTACGACACCAAAAGCTACGACAGGGAATCCTTCCAGGCCATCCTGGCGGACTACCCCAACATCACCATCGAGTACACCAAATCCGACCTGGACTCCAGGACCGCCGCCCTGGCCGAGGGCTTCGACGCCGTCTGCGCCTTCGTCAGCTCCGACATAGGCGCCGAGACCCTGGAGATCCTCCACAGCAAGGAAATCGGCCTGATCCTGATGCGCTGCGCAGGCTTCAACAATATCGACCTGGACACCGCCCGGAAATACGGCATCCGCATCATGCGCGTCCCCGGCTACTCCCCGGAGGCCGTGGCGGAGCATGCCATGGCGCTGGCGCTGGCCTGCAACCGCCGCCTTTACAAAGCCTACAACAAGGTCCGCGAGAACGATTTCAGCCTAAGCGGTCTGATGGGCTTCAATTTCTACCAGAAGACCGCCGGCATCATCGGCACCGGCAAAATAGGCGCAGCCATGTGCCGCATCTGTCACGGCTTCGGCATGAAGGTCATCGCCCATGACGTCTACCAGAACGAATCCCTGAAAGATTTCGTGGAGTACGTCTCCCTTGACCGCCTGCTTTCTGACAGCGATGTCATTTCCCTCCACTGCCCGCTGATGGACTCCACCTACCATATCATCGACATCAACACCATCAAAAAGATGAAGGACGGCGTCATCCTGGTGAACACTTCCCGGGGGGCCCTGGTGAAGACGGACGACCTGATCGAGGGCATCCGCATGCACAAATTCGCCGGGGTAGGGCTGGACGTGTACGAAGAGGAGACCAACAATGTCTTCGAGGACCGCTCCGATGAAATCCTGGAGCATTCCACCACCGCAAGGCTCCTGTCCTTCCCCAACGTGATGATCACCTCCCATCAGGGCTTCTTCACCAGGGAAGCGCTGGAGGCCATCGCCGCCACCACCCTGAACAACGCCTTGGACTATCAGGACGGAAAGAAAAGCGCCAACCTGGTGTGATGCCGTTTTTCGTAATATTTCGCTATTTTTTGCTTTTTTACGGATTCTATCCAAATCCTCTTGCAATTCGACTTGTTTTATGATATCATTTTGATATCAAGAAGATTACAGGAGGTATTCCTATGGAAGAAAAGGTATTGAAAGGCAAGAAAAACGGCATGGCCGTGCTGTTGCTGATTGTTCTGGCATACATCGTCGCCATCGCCCTGGTGGTCTGGAGCGGCATCAGCCTGTCCCAGGCCGAGACTCCTGTGGCGGAGGTCCTGATGGCACTGGGCATCGCGGTGCTCAGTTTGGGATGGATCTTCCTGTTGGGCCTGAAAGTGCTCAAGCCCCAGGAGGCCCTGGTCCTGACCCTCTTCGGCAAATATGTGGGCACGCTGAAGGAGAACGGCTTCTACTTCGTGAATCCTTTCTGCGTGGGCGTGAACCCGGCTTCCAAGACCAAGCTGAACCAGAGCGGCGATGTGTCGGAGCACGGCGGCCTGGCCGCGATCGCCCTGGCAAACGGAGCCCAGAACATGAACATCTCAGGGGACTACGGCAGCAAGAAGCTGTCCCTGAAGATCATGACCCTGAACAACAGCCGGCAGAAGATCAACGACTGCCTGGGCAACCCCATCGAGATCGGAATCGCCGTCACCTGGCGGATCCTGGATACGGCCAAGGCCGTGTTCAATGTGGAGAATTATAAGGAGTTCCTGTCCCTGCAGTGCGACAGCGCCCTCCGCAACGTGGTCAGGCTCTACCCTTACGATGTGGCGCCGGGAGTGGACACCACCGGGGACGGCGTGGCGGACGAGGGGAGTCTGCGGGGCTCCAGCGAAGTGGTGGCCCTCCGGATTCGGGACGAGATCCAGAACCGGGTGAAGGAAGCCGGCATCCAGGTGCTGGAGGCTAGGATCACCTACCTGGCCTACGCCCCGGAAATCGCTGCGGTGATGCTGCAGCGCCAGCAGGCATCCGCCATCATCGATGCCAGGAAGATGATTGTGGACGGGGCCGTGGGCATGGTGGAGATGGCTTTGGACCGTCTGGGCGAGAACAATGTGGTGCAGCTGGATGAGGAGCGCAAGGCGGCGATGGTCTCCAATCTTCTGGTGGTGCTGTGCGGCAACCGGGACGCCCAGCCCATCGTGAACTCGGGGAGCCTGTACTGATGGCCGACAGCAAGAAGCAGGTCCCCCTGCGCCTGTCAACCAAGCTCTACGATGCCATCGCCGCCTGGGCGGAGGACGACTTTCGCTCGGTCAACGGCCAGATAGAGTATTTGTTGACGGAATGTGTCAGACAGCGGAAGAAGAACGGGAAATATGTCCCGGAGGAATTGGACGTACCGCCGGATCTGGATATCTGAAACTGTGCAGAAATCGAAAGCTGCCGCGCCAACCGGGGTGCTTTCCGGGCTTCTATGGCCTGGGAGCGCACCTTTCGCGCGGCAGCCTTTCTTTGCCATCCGCATCCGCCGTTTCTGGCCTTTCTTCTTTCCAGCCCTTGCTTCTGTCCAAGCCCTCTTCTGTCTGGTCCTTCCCGTCCGCTTCTCATCCCTCTGCCCTTTTCTTTTGCTTCCGATATTCCGCGGGTGCGCTTCCCGTCTTTCTGCGGAACACATCGTTGAAAGTGCGTATGCTCTGGAAGCCGCTTTCCAGGGCCACCTGGGTAATGGGCAGATTCGTCCTCAGCAACAGGCTGACTGCGGCATTGAACCGGTAAGTATTCAGATAATCATTGAAATGCATCCCAAAAACCGAACAAAAAATCCTGGAAAAATAAAAATAGTCATATCCCAGCGCGTCCGCCACCGTTTTAAGGGTAATCCGGTTCCGATAATTCTCAGCAATGTAATCAAGAATGAAATTCATGATGGAAGATTCATTGCGGTGGCGCTCCGTCAGCGGAATCTGCTCCAGATACATCCCGCAGACCGCGTACAGACAGGAGGACAGCAGATAGAAATCCGGGGTCTCCTCCCTCAGCAGATTCTGCCGAAGGTAAGGCAGCATAGCCCCGTCACAGCGAAACCGGCTGCCCTCCCCCACCTTTCCCTTGACAGCGGCAGCGAATTCCGGGACGAAATCTTCGGAAAAGACCCCCACCCAATAGACCGTATCGGAATCGGGATGGAGCGAATGGATTTCGTTGGAAAGACACAGCGCAAAGTCCTCTGTCCCAAGAACCTCCTCCTTGTTGCCGATATTACAGTGAAGATTACCCGAAATAGCATATATCAGTTCCAAATTCTGATGGAAATGCATCTCCCAGTCCGTGCCCCTGGCATAGATGACAGCATTGTAGGAATGGTTCCCTACGGAATTGTCCGGCTGATGAAAAATCATGGCCCACCTCAAAATCACAAATTTTCGCTATCATTGTACAATATGTTTCTGGCATGCGTCAACGGATTTCTTTACAATAATGATACATAATTCTACATCCAAATCAGACGGCCAAAAGGGAATCAGGAGGAGCGGCATGAAGGGATTGGTATTTTCTATAGAGGAATTTTCCGTGTTCGATGGGCCGGGAGTGCGCACCACAGTCTTTTTGAAAGGGTGCCCCCTACATTGCGAATGGTGCCATAATCCGGAGGGACAGGAGACCGGGAACCGGATCATACGCTCCCGGAACGGCTGCCTGCAGTGCGGGCGCTGCGAAGCGGAAGCGGCGGCGGAAGACGGCCGGCTCCGATACACGGCCAAAAGCATGGCCCTATGCCCCAATCATCTGCTGCGGTATTGCGCCAGAGAATACACGGCGGAGGAGCTGGTGCGGAAAATCGCAAAAAATTTCCATTTCCTGAACAAAGGCGGGGGCATCACTTTTTCCGGCGGAGAGCCCTTGCTCCAGCACGAGTTCCTGACGGCATGCCTGTCGCTGCTGGAAGGAAAGACCCACCGGGCCATCCAGACCAGCGGTTTTGCCGCCCCGGAAATCTTCCGGAATGCCCTCTCCCATGCGGACTACATGCTTTTCGACCTGAAGCTCATGGACGAGACGGAGCATATAAGATACACGGGGGTGTCCAACAAGGCAATTCTCCTGAACTTCGCCTTCCTGTGCCAGAGCGGCGTCCCCTTCGTGGCCAGAACGCCGTTGATTCCCCATGTGACGGATACTCCGGAAAACCTCACCGCGATTGCCCGGGCGCTGTCCTCCCATGGGATAAAGGCCATTGAGCTGCTCCCATACAATAAGATGGCCGGAGCGAAATACGCGCTGATTGAGGAAACCTACGCGCCGTCTTTCGACACTTCGGCGGAATGCTCCCCCAGGACCGAGATTTTCAAGTCCTACGGCATTGCGGCCAGAATCGTCTAGCCCTTTCCCCACCCACGGCGCCAGACCATCCTAAAGCGCTGGGCGGAGCAGATGTAGAACTGGAATAGGAGTCCCCTCTCCTTCTGGAGCATGACACCATGGGCTTCAACCGCACCCTGCGCTCCGTGCCCTTCTACCGGGACAGCCACGGAAACAAGGCCAGCTCCGGACCCAAACAGGGCAACCTGGTTCCGGATTACGGATTTGCCTTACAGAACGGATTTGAGACCATTCTGGCAGATACCCGCAGGATGCTTGCAGAGACAGGAGAAAGCCCTTTCTATGAAAGCGTCATTGCCGTACTGGAAGCCGCCATGGACTTCGCGGACCGTTACCGGGAAGAAGCCAGGCAGAAAGGGAATACCAAGCTGTACCATGCCCTCTGCAACATCCCCCGGAAAAAGCCCGCTTCTTTTTACGAGTCCTGTGTCTTCATGAAGTTCCTGTTGTTCACCCTGCGCTGCAACCGCAATACCCACATAACGCCGGGGCGCTTTGACCAGTATATGTACCCGTTTTTCGAAGGGGATTTGAAGGCAGGGAGTTCGGAGGAGTCGCTCCTTGAGACCCTGGAGGAGTTCTTTATCTCCATCAATTTCGACCTGGACATTTATTCCGGGATGCAGCAGGGGGACAGCGGCCAGAGCATGGTGCTGGGCGGCTACTCGCCTTCCGGGGAGGATATGTACAACCGTCTCTCCGAGCTTTGCATACAGGCATCCCTGGAACTGAGCCTGATAGACCCGAAAATCAATCTGCGCGCCAGCAGCAGGACGCCCGTCCAGCGGCTGGAATTCGCCACCACCCTCACCCGCCAGGGCCTTGGTTTCCCCCAGTACTGCAATGACGACATCGTCATCCCCGGACTGACGGCCCTGGGATATGCCCCGGAGGACGCTTACAATTACGCCGTGGCCGCCTGTTGGGAATATCTGGTCTCCGGCAATGCCATGGACATCCCCAACCTGCTCACCATGAACTTCCCTCTGGTGGTAGAGACCGCTCTCCGCCAGGAACTGTGCCGTTGCGCTTCCTTCGACGCCTTTCTGGACAAGGTGAAGGAAGAAATCCGGCGGGAGTGCGACCGGCTCATGGAAGCGGCGAAAATCCGGGAAAAAGACGGCGAATTCACCCAGAAATCGCCCTATCTGTCCATTTTCGTGGGCGGATGCCTGGCAAGCGACAAGGACGTGGCGGAAGGCGGAGCCGTCTACAACAATTACGGCATCCACGGCGCGGGCATCTCCACGGCGGCCGACTCCCTGGCCGCTGTCAAAAAAGCTGTCTATGAAGAGCAGATCTGCACCGGGGAGGAACTGCTGGAAGCCCTTTCGGACAACTTCGAGCACCATGCGGAGCTCCGCAACCGGCTGCTCTCCTATCCTAAGATGGGCAACAACGAGGACTATGTGGATTCCCTGGCTTCGGAAATCATGGAAGCCTTCTCCGCATACCTGAACGGAAAGCCCAACAGCGCAGGGGGCATCTTCCGGGCAGGCACGGGAAGCGCCATGGAATACCTCTTCAGCGCCGCCAGAGTAGGTGCCACGCCGGACGGCCGCAAGGCCGGCCAGCCCTACGGCTCCAGCTTTTCCCCGGCGATCACCACAAAGCTGGAAGGCCCCCTGTCCTGTATCCAGTCCTTCACGAAGTTCGATATGCGCAAAATCATCAACGGCGGCCCGCTGACCATGGAAATCCATGACACGGTATTCCGGAATGAGGACGGCATCCGGAAAGTGGCCCAGTTGGTCAAGGGCTTCATCGACCTGGGCGGCCACCAGCTACAGCTGAACTCCATCAACCGGGATCGGCTGCTGGATGCCCAGAAGCACCCGGAAGACCATCCCAACCTGATTGTGCGGGTGTGGGGCTGGAGTGGGTATTTCAATGAGCTTGACAAGGCTTATCAGGACCATATCATACAGCGGACAGAGTTCATGTGCTGATTCCGTAGTTTATCCAGGGGCTGCCGGTTTTCAGGCAGCCCTCTGCCCTGCCACGTCTCTGTGCCGCTTCCTCCCCTGTGTCACTTTCTCCTCTATGCCGCCTCCTCTCCTTCGCTTTCTCCTTTGCGCCTCCTCCCCTTCGCTTGCTCCTTTGCGCCGCCTCCCCTTCGTTTTCTCCTTTGCGCCGCCTCCTCTTCTTCGCTTTCTCCTTTGCGCCGCCTCCTCTCCTCCGCTTGTCCGCCTTCAGAGGATTCTCCCTTTCTATGCCGCCTTCCCAGGCTGCGTCCTGGCCGGCTCGCCAACGCACCAGATTTCTTCAATACCAGCGGCAGGCCCTCTATTGACGTTCTCGAAATTAGATATTATACTATCTGTTATCGGGGCGGAAGGAAGTCCGCTCCTGAAACCAAAGAGAACCCACCCAAAAATATCAATCGGGAGAACCTATGGCAACCATAAATAACATCCAGGAAAAATATATGAAAGAAGCCCTGAAACAGGCGAAAAAGGCCCTTGACCTGGGAGAAGTGCCCATCGGCTGCGTCATCGTCCACGAGGGTAAGATCATCGGCCGGGGCTATAATCGGCGGAACACTGACAAAAATACGCTTTCCCACGCAGAAATCACCGCCATCAAAAAGGCCAGCAAGGTCATCGGAGACTGGCGGCTGGAGGAATGCACCATCTACATCACCCTGGAGCCCTGCCAGATGTGCGCCGGGGCCATCATCCAGGCCCGCATCCCGGAGGTGGTCATGGGCTGCATGAACCCCAAGGCGGGCTGCGGAGGCTCCGTCCTGAACATCCTGGAAATGCCCCAGTTCAACCACCAGGCCGCCGTGACCAGGGGCGTGCTGGAGCAGGAGTGCAGCGATATCCTGAAGACATTTTTCACAGGGCTGCGGGAGCGCAATAAGATAGAAAAAGAGAAGCGCCGCCAGCAGCCGGAAACCGGTTCCGGTTCCTGAGCTGGCTCTGCTTCTCCTGTAAACAGTTCCTTATGAACTGACGGAAAATAACTGATGCAGCTCGTATCCGTTATTGGTAGACAATTCCTTACTCTGCGATATAAGTCGGCGCGTTCTTAGGGCTCTTGCCCTTGATGACATTGTGGTAATAGGCATAGGTCATGGGAGTGTCCTTTTTCAGGATATCCGCGTCCAGCACCTCGCCCAGGAAAACTGTGTGGGTGGAGGTCTCCATCTTGTCGATTACCTGGCAGACGATATAGGCGCAGGCATCAGACACCACAGGAAGGAAGCTTTTCACCGTATGCTCCACCTCGTCGAACTTATCGCAGTCCTTGCCGCTCTTAAAGCCGAAAGTCCCGATGATTCCGGGGGAGGACTGCTCGCCCAGGATGGAGATGGCGAACTTGCCTGTGTCCTGGATGCACTGATTGGTGTAGTTGTCATGGTTGATGCTCACGGCTATGGTGGCCGGTTCGGACGTAATCTGCATGGCGCTGTTGGCCGTGCACCCGGTGGCCCTTCCTTTGTCCCAGGTGCTGATCACATAGACTCCGTACGATAGTTGATGAAATGCGCTCTTGTTCATAATCTTCTCTCCTATTCCAGTTCCGCTGCTGCCCCAACGGTGCCAAATCCGGCAGAGCAATTTCCGACCGCAGAGGCGTCCGTAAATTCTCTGGGCACCGTTGGCGCAGCTGCTGTTTCCAGTTCCGCTGCTATTGTTTCCAGTTCCTCGCATAATGCGCTTGTTTTTAATGCCTAAAAACATTACCTTCCCTTATTCTTTACCAATCCGACCCCTTTCAATCCGGTAAAGGATAATGCATGTTCTAACAATACTTTACTTTATCTGGATAAGATTGTCAACAAAAGCGTTTGAAAGACGCCCCTTTTTCATGTATAATCTATCCATAGGAAGAAATACTTTCCCTACAGATTCCGCTTATGAGAGAAGGCTTTCCCATGAGTACATTAGATGCAACTATTTCCATGCTGGAAGCAATGCCGGAAGACGCAAGAATCAAGGTTATGGAATTCACGCAAAAGCTGTTCACACCCAGAAAGCCCGCAAACCCATTCGTCCCGGTCAGCCAGGAGCAAATCCTTTCCGACCTTGCCAAATCTCGCCAGCAGATTTCCGATGGCAAAGGACTTGAGCTTCCTCCAGCCCCGGGACGCCTCATTTCCTTCCGTCAGTTCCTCATACATCCCCTCAGCCCACTCCCAACCAGCAGCAGCCCATTCCAAGCAGCCTGAATTCAAGACCAGTAAAGTCCTGTTTTTTTCAGGGCCTCCTCCCGGCTCAGGTTCTTCTTTTCCATCAGGCTCTGCACGGCAACGTCCCTGGATGCGCCAAGCTTCTGGCAAAGCTCCACAAGCAGCTTTATGCTGTCCTCTTCTGCAAGGTTCGCCCGCTTTTCTGCCTCGTCGGCCCGCACCTTCTCCTCCTCTGCCTGTTCCTCTGCCGCGTTGGCCCGTTCCTCTGCCGCGTTGGCCCGCATCTTCTCCTCCTCTGCCCGCTCCTCTGCCGCGTCAGCCCGTTCTTTCTCCAAAGCCGTGTTCCGCCGCTCGGCCTGTATGTCCATCTTCTCCATATCCGCAAACAGTTCGCCCATCTTCTTTTCCCTCACCTTATCAGTCAATTTCTCTGTCTCTGGCACAGGTACGTTCATCTTTAGCAGGAAAGCCTGCAGCACTTTTGCAATGATGTCCACCAGATGCTCCGGGGTATTCTGCAGGATGGCCTCAATCTCCCTGCCCGGGAGCCTTCGGAAGTTTTCGATGTCCTCGGTGGTCTGCAGCTTATTGATCAACATGACCAATGAGATTTCATCCCGCTTCTCCATCAGCGCCTCATTGCTGTAACCCTGCAGCGGTACCAGATAATACTCGAAATCCGGAATATATTTCCCGAACGTATTCCCCTCCCGGACGCGGCTCCTGAAATTCAGCGGCACGTACCATTCGGCGGCGCCCTCATAATAGACTATGGGCAGAATGGGCGGATACAGAAAATCCTTCCGCTTCGACATGCCCTGCCGGATGCCCTCCGCCTCCCTCTCATAGGCGTTCCAGATATAGACCATGTAGCGGAACAACTGCATGCATACATTGTAATCCGGCGCCGTCTTATGCTCTATCAGGGACACCAGAAAGAAAGGAGGGCTCCCGCCGCCGATATGCACACGCTTCACTCTATCGGAATTCCGTTCCTCCGCGAACAGTGTGACATACTGTTCCGACACATCCTCGATATCCTCCGGCCGCACATCCTTCAGATAAGGCAGGTTCACATAATCCCGCAGGAACTGGGAGCACAGGATATGGTTGTCAAAGATGATCTTGCTGCTGCTGTCCCTGACCTGGGAATTCAGCACCATTTGCTTTGGCGATGCCGCCTTATGCAGCCCCTGCGTCGGCGCGGCCGCTTTTTTCTTTTGTCTCTGCTTTCTCGTCTGCTTCATACGATACCTCCCGGGATTCTGGCAGGCAGACAGGAGACAAACGGTACGGCCCTTGCTGCGTCTGCCTGCTCTTTTCAATGATTGACGGATACTTTCAGGCAAAACGCCCTGACCAAAGGCCCCTTTCGGAAGCCGATGCAGAATTTCTGAAATGTTTGACATCAGAATTATCTGTAGCTATGGTAACATATCCGCACAGTCTTTGCAACTGTTTCTGAAAAGAGGAGGCCATATTTTCCGATATTTTCCGCGGGGGCCTTCCGGATTCTTCCGGCGGAAATCCTGATGCATGCGGCTTCAGCCCTCAGCCCAGGGCCACGTCCAGGGCCAGCATCACCGTGAACCCCGCCGCGAAGGCCAGTGTCCCCAGATTGGAATGCTCCCCTTCCGAGGCCTCGGGAATCAGCTCCTCCACCACCACGTAGAGCATGGCCCCCGCCGCGAAGCTCAGCAGATAGGGCAGGGCCGGGAGGATGAGCCCCGCGGCCAGGATGGTCAGCAGGGCGGCCAGGGGCTCCACCACACCGGATAGGACGCCGTAGAGGAAGGCACGCTTCTTCCCCGCGCCCTCCGCCCGCAGGGGCATGGAGATGATTGCCCCTTCGGGAAAGTTCTGGAGGGCGATGCCGATGGATAGGGCCAGGACCCCGGTCAGGGAGATCGTCTCGTCCCCGGCCATCCAGCCCGCCAGCACCACGCCCACCGCCATGCCCTCGGGGATATTGTGGAGGGTCACCGCCAGCACCAGCATGGCGGTGCGTCCCAGCCTGGTGCGGGGCCCCTCGGGCGATGCGCTGTCCCGGTGCAGATGGGGGATAGTCCTGTCCAGCAGGAGCAGGAACAGGATGCCCAGCCAGAACCCGGCCACCGCCGGGAGGAAGGCCAGTTGCCCCAGATGCTCCGCCTCCTCCATGGCGGGGATCAGCAGGCTCCAGACGGAGGCCGCCACCATGACCCCTGCGGCGAAGCCGGTGAGGGACCTCTGCACCGCCGGGGGAAGCGCGCTCCGCATGACGAACACGCAGGCAGCGCCCAGGACAGTTCCGAGAAAGGGAAGCAGGATTCCCTGTAAAGTTTCGAATGGCATTGTGTGACCTCCGTTTCTATATTTTAGTTAGTGATAACTAACCAAAGCCATTATATGATAAGATCGAAACCATGTCAATATAATACTGTTCACGGCCTCGCCGCTCACAGCAACATGATGCACACACAACAGAATTAAAAGGCAGAATTCTATTGTCCTGAAGTGGGCAGAGTACGCTCATTTTGGCGCGCGAAACACTTCGCGGAGGCACCTGTGAACAGGAACGCCGTCGATACAGATTCGAAAAAACGCTCTAATATACATTGTAAACCCCGGACAAATATTTTATAATCAAGTATGGCAATTTACAAAATTTGCAGAATTCCCGGAGGAGGGCTGTTATGAAAGAAACGGAAAGAAATGCGGTATGTATCCTTGTATTGTACCTTGTCTTATGGTATGTAGGCTCGATGTTTGGCTTTTTCCCTTTTATCGCAAACGATCTGGCAATCGCTGCTGTGGGGTTTGCGGGGCTTTTGATCGTCGCCGCGATCGTGATATGCACCTGCTGGATCATTGAGACGATTCAAAAGACGGCGAAATAATATCGAGATACAAAACCAGACTACATTTTGGAGGAACAGCATGGCAATCGAGAAAGTAAAAGCATATCTCAGAAACTACGGCATGGAAGAGAGGGTCCTGGAACTGGACATGTCCAGCGCCACCGTGGAGCTGGCGGCCCAGGCCCTGCACTGCCAGCCTGAGAGAATCGCGAAGACCCTCTCCTTCCTGGTGGAGGGCCGCGCGGTGCTGGTGGTGGCCGCCGGGGACGCGAAAATCGACAATGCCAAGTACAAGGCGAAGTTCGCCGCCAAGGCCAAGATGCTCTCGCCCCAGGAGGCGGAGGCCATGGTGGGCCATGCCGTGGGCGGCGTATGTCCCTTTGCGGTGAACCCGGGCGTGGCGGTGTACCTGGACGTGTCCCTGAAGCGCTTCGAGACGGTATTCCCCGCCTGCGGCAGCTCCAACAGCGCCATAGAGCTCACCATCCCGGAGCTGGAGGAATGCTCCGGCCACGCGGGATGGGTGGATGTGTGCAAGGGATACCAGGCCCCCTAAAAAGCGCCTCGCAGGGAGAGGAACAACAGGAGACAGCTTGCCAGGAGGAACAGGGCAGTCAGGAATGTCCCGGGACGGAACCGCATTTTTCCGGCAGGTTCCGAAGCGGGGAGGGCCTCCGCCAGACGGGAGCGCCGCAGGGCAGTGACTGCGGGCTTGTATAAAAGCAGCGCGATCCCCGCGTTCAGTCCCCCTTTGATCACATTAAAGGGCAGGAAGGCCGGAAGCAGCAGCTGCGCCACCGCCTCCCTGGAATACCCCATGTACACCGGAGCAACCAGGTAATTCCAGAGCATCATCACCGCCACCTGGCAGCCCCATCCGCCAAGCAGCCCTCCCAGGGCGCCGGACAGCCTGCGCCTTTTCCCATAGACATAGGCGGCGGGGCAGGCGAAGGCGCAGCTGGAGATGACGTTCATCAGGCAGCCCCAGATGCCGGTGCTGCTGACGGTGAACATCTCCGTGACGGACACGATGACGCTGATGGCCAGGGCGGTCAGGGGGCCGAAGAGCAGGCCGCCGATGACGATGATGACGTCCTTGGGATCGTACTTCAGGAACAGGACCAGCGGGACGCGGCCAAAGACGGTGGCGATGTAGGCCAGCGTGCACAGCAGGCCCAGGGTGGTCAGTTTCTTAGTGCTTGTGTGTTTCATATGGATACCTCCTGAAATGTAATGACACCTGAAAGCGGCGAAAGGCCTTTCAGGTGTCATGTTTTTTTGTTTCAGGTGCATCGAAATTGCCTACAGAGCAGCTCACAGGCGGACAAAAAAGAGTGCAGACAAAAGCCAGATACCATCTGGCCATTCCGACACACCTTCTTTAATCCGGACTATACCGTCGGTTCCGGAATTTCACCGAACCCCGCGCATGTGCGCCCGCGGACTATCACCGCCGATCGGGAATTCTTGCTTCTCAGACCACAGACATCCGAGAAGAGTCACCCTGCCCTGAAGACATTCCTGCTATTCGGTTGTATAGGGGACAGGATGGCCATTTGGCTGTCTCCTGCCTCGAATGGAGACATTACTGTAATTTCTGCGTGTCAGCGCATATGGGACCGGAAATTGACTCGATGTCTCTCTGAGCCAATATTATATCATGGCCGGAGATACCGGGTCAACCGATATTTCATTTAAATACATGAAATACCGGAATACGGAATACCTGAATGACGAAGTCACCACATTCAAGCCTGATGCAGATGGGATACGCAGCTTTTTTCAAAGAAGCGGTCAATTTCTCTTTTGACGGATTCAGCGGAAAGGGATTTGGACAGATAGCCTTCCGGCTTCAGGGAAATCGCCTTCTGGACGCTTTGTTTGTCCCTGCGGCAGGTGAGAAAGATCACGGGGATATCCGTGAAATCCTTTTCGGAACGAATCATTTCCAATACCTGACGGCCATCGCACACCGGCATTTCATAGTCAAGCAGCACCAGATCAGGTCTGTTTGTCGAGAGATACTTGATCGCCATCGCACCGGAATTGGCAAGAATCACTTGATATTTATCCTCCAGCCAGCCCTTGACGTTGCGGAGCATCGCACCGGAGTCATCTACGACCAGAATCTTCTTTTTATTCTGTTTGCCGAAGGTTATCAGGTAGGATTCGAT
>OFHB01000469.1_pt1 | contig 27686 bp, 30 predicted proteins | sample 1521881 | NCBI WGS metagenome assembly OFHB01 (sample SAMEA3504090, study PRJEB24116) | mouse gut metagenome | biome: mouse gut; feature: mouse-associated habitat; material: faeces | place: Denmark | collected 2011
CCACCCGTCCAAACTGCCGGAAGTAGTCGATCCACGGACTGGTAGGGGAACCGCTTTTCAGAATAGCGTCCAGCTGTGCCCGCTGTACGTCCATGGCCTGCTCCGCCGTTTGACAATCCTGTTCAAAGATCCGTTTGAACTCCCGAAAATCCTCCAATTCAATCTCACCCATAGCATAACGGCGGTACAGCGCGTCTTTCAGCTCCCTTGCCTTCTCCACTTCCTTCTGCAATGTGTCCATACGCCGGTTCAGCTTGGATACCTCCAGCTTCTGCGAGGGCCGGCGACTGATGGCCTCCAAAGCCTGACGCAGATTAGCAACGGATTGGATATGCAGGTTGATGCCGCCTAAAACAGCCTTTTCCAGTTCAGCAGTAGGGATGGAGTGGGTAGTACAGCTTTTGCGGTCATGCTTATATCCGCCGCAGATGTAATAGTGATAAGTCTGTTGGTCTGTAATGGAGTTCTTGCGGGTCATGCTGCTGTGGCAATCCCCGCAGTACAGCAGACCTGCCAGCGGGTAAACGACCGTTTCTCCGGGTGCGGAGCGGGTGTCCAGCAGCAAGAGCCTGGCCACCAAGTCAAAATCATCCTGTGAAATAATCGGATCATGGGTGCCTTCCACCCTGATCCACTCATCTTGGGGACGCTGAATCTCCCGTTTAACCTTGTAATTAGGGGTTGTTCGTTTTGCCTGCTCCATAACGCCCAGATAAACCACACTGGTCAAAATACGCCGGACGGCAACAGAGGACCACAGTGCTTTGGAATGGATCTTATAGCCGCAGCCATATTTGACGCCGTTGGCCTGCTTATATTCCATCGGGGAGAGGATGCCCAAGTGATTGAGTTTGTTAGCAATGCCTTGGTTACTCATGCCGCAGATCTTCCATGCGAAAATATCCCGCACCACAGCCGCTGCTTCTTCGTCAATGAGCAGATGGTTTTTATCCTCCGGGTCCTTGTAATAGCCGTAGGCCGCAAAGGAGCCGATAAACTTTCCGTTGCGGCGCCGAACATCCAGATGGCTGCGGATTTTGATGGACGCATCCCGGCAATAGTTATCGTTCATTAAATTTTTGAACGAAACGAGCATATGAGAAGAAGCGTCCTGGCGGGCGCTGTCATAGCCATCTGTGATGGCGATAAACCGGATGCCCAGAGCGGGAAACAGTCTCAGAATATATTTTCCAGCGTCCAAGTGTTCCCGGCCGAACCTGGAAAGATCCTTTACGATGATGCAGTTCACTTTTCCCGCCTCCACCGCCTGGATCATCTCCTGAAAATGCGGACGGTCAAAGTTGGTCCCGGTATAATTGTCGTCATAGCCCTCCATACAGAGCGTCAGATCCGGGTGCCGGTCAATATACTCGTGAATCAGATCCCGCTGATTCTTAATGCTGTTGCTTTCGTCATTCTCCCTCCGCGCCTTTTCCGCATCCTTTTTGGAAAGACGGCCATAGGCGTAACAGAGGTATGTCCCTGTTTCGGGGCACGAAAAAAACTCCATGAAAACAAGCCTCCTAACCTGATATTGCGACAAAAAGCCGCCCCGGTCAGAAAGTGCTTTCACAGAGCTGTCTGATTTGGTCCACCGTCAGTATAACAGAATCCCGGCAGATTGTCCAGCCTGATTTTTCAGATCCGGCGCGGCTATATCCATTGCGCTTTTGGTTACAATGTCTCCAGGCAGTTCTCCAGAAGAGTTTGCAGCCGGGCCTCTCCGCGAAAAGAGGTCTTGACGATCAGGCTCCCGCTGCGGAAAAAGTAGGGATTCCCGTTCATCTGCTGGAGGACGCTGGCCATCCGCTGCTCCGGCGGCAGCGATGTATCCACCCGAATATCCGCAATATCCGGGAGCGTGTCAGGGTCGATCTCCCGTACATCCATTTCCCGCATGAGTTCCAGATCCTTTTCCATCATGCCACATTCCCCCTTTTGGACAAGAGTATGAAAAAAGCGGCCTGTCTATGACAGCCGCTAAGAAAGCCGGCAGAGGACTATTCCTCTGCCGGCTTGCGATGGATGCGGACCGTCTGCTGCCGGTCCGTACTTTTTTACAATAGCAATTATAGCAGGTTTGGATTTTACTTACAACCCCCTGTATACAGACTTTTTCCCGCTACATTTCCTGCAAAAAACTTTTTCCTTTTATGGAAACCGGGAAAGGGTCCTTATGTCTCGCTGAAAGGATAAGGAAGGTCCGCTTTCCGCTTGTTTGCAGCGTTTCCCGCCTTTGCCGGCTGCATCCTCCCATACACATAAGGGATTGGAGGGGCGTCACGATCTTTCTTCATAGCGTATTGGGCAGTAGACGATGAAAAGGCTCATCTGGCATGAGCCGCGAGACGGCTCTTTCAAATCGCAGTCAATATAAAAGTCCCCCAGACCGAAGCCTGTGACACACTGCTCGAATATATGGATCTCTTTTGTGGCAAGGCTGATAACCCCAACGCCGAAGCACTGCTCTATATCCTGCGGAAGAATCTCATTCAAACATTCCGCACATAGAAACGTGACCGCTTTATCTATGTCAAGCGTTTTGTCGTCGTGAAACTCCATAGAGCCGGTGGCATAGCCCCTGTCATAGTCCAGCAGTACCGTTGCGGAGAAGCCGCCGTCTTTACTTGCGCCCCCTCCGAGAGATACCGCTCCTATCGCTTCCTCAATCATTTGGCCGTCTATATCATAGCGGTTGATCTCTATCGGTTTCATCTCAAATGTGTTCAAGCTGATAAGCGCAATATTTTCTTGTCCCCAATAAAACGGAATTGAATCCTCCGACATCCCATTCCCACATAAGAAGCAGTCCTCAGATAATACTTCGGAGCTGTATACAATTTTTTTGGAGGCTGTGCCAGCGCTAACGTTCCTGACCGCGCCATATCCAAGAAGGCAAAGCGCCAAGACAATCAGGGCGATGGCTGCAATTCTTTTCATACGCCGCCTCCTTCATGAGTCACAGCTCGGGTAAGCGGGTCAATTATGATGATCTCCCGTCCCATCTTTCTGGCGTAATTTACCGTTGCGCCTGTACCGCTGCGCCGCACTCCATTATAGACCGCCAGCAGCAGACCGGCGGACTCTACCAGCCGGTGATTCCGGTCGATCATACAGCCGTCATAATATTTTTGGCTTACATATGTTACTGAATCGGCCCGCTGTAAAATGGAGTAATACCGCTTCTGTGCGGTGGCGTCCCACTTCTCCGCCTGCTCCTTGCAGGGCAGGACACAGTGTAGCTTCAATGCGGGATTTTTTTTGCGCAGGGACAGGACTACTTCCGCCGCATAGCAATCGGTCCCATCCGCACCGCCGCTGTAGTAGTCCGTCACTCCAGCGGCAGTCAGCGCCGCGATCTGCTCTGCCAGCGTCGATTTCAACGCTGTGCATCGTGGGTCTGTTTCATGATCCTTCCATGGGAACTTGTGCGGCCGGTGCCCGGTAAACGAGCAGGCTGTCGCTATGAATCTCATTTGAATCACTCTCCAACTTATTGGTTATCTTCCTCCGCCGCTTATGTGTCCATATATAACGGTATTCTTGTTACATATTATAATAAATATAAGTGGTTATAGTCAACACCATCATTAGTTAAACTAACAAAAAGAGGTGGTGGCACTATGAAGGAGAAGAAGCCGATCAACATTGAGATTGGACTGAATGTAAAGCAGGTTCGGGAAAGCGCTGGATTAACGCAGGAAAGTTTCGCAGAGTTAATCGGGCTGGGTGTGAAGCACATTTCCGCGATTGAGTGTGGAGCGGCTGGCGTTTCTCTGGCTACGCTCAAGAAAATCTGCTCTTTGCTGTCAGTCTCCGCAGATACAATTTTGTTTGGAACGGCAGATACTGGTAGCCAGAAGGATCGGGACGCTGCAATCAGCCATATGACAGAACGCATTTCCCGTTTGCCGGATAATCAGTTTTGGGGGATCAAGGTCATTCTTGATAAAATTCTGGAGGTTATGGCGATGAACCGCCAGCCATGCGACCACGATTGATTTAAGCAGCCGGAGCCCTTTGCAGGCTTACCCTATAGCTCCTCGGGGACAGGTGTAGAAAAAACCTCAACTGTTCAAGCGGAGAAAAACATGGTATGCTCAAGGTGTATTTAGGTAAGATTTTTTCAGGTCAGATATTCGCTCCTGGGGGCAGTATGCCCTTGGGAGACCTGTCAGCATCCTAAATACCAACACGAGTCCGTACAAAAACCGCAGTCTGCTCCTTCGGGAGAGGACTGCGGTTTTTTGCGTCCTCACAAAAAAATGAAAGGAGCAAAACCATGAGTGACAATCTGTTCAGCTTTCCCGGAGAGAGCACAGGCCAGGATGCCGGAGATTTTTTCGGAGGTGCAGGCGGCGTCGCATTCACCGACCTGGGCAGTGCGGATGAGGTGGAGAATCCCTTCACCAAGATGACACCCCCGACGGAGGCACCCGCCTCCGGAGAGGCCGCATCGGTCACACCGTCCCCGGCGCCCGGACAGCAGGCGCAGGATCAGCTGGGAACCACCCAGACGCCCCCTCCGGCCGCACCCCCGGCAGTCCCTGCTTCCGCGGAGACGCCAAAAACACCTCCGGCTCAGACTACGGAGGAGACCAATCCCCTGCTGGCCGCCATGGACCTTCAGGAGAAGAAGAACGCGGCGAAGACCGCCGCGCCCATTTTCGCACAGCTCCCCGTTTTCTCTTACAACGGCAGTGAGGAGCCCATCGAAAATGTTGACCAGACCTTTGAGGAGCTGCGCCTTGCCAAGGCGGATGATTTCCCGGAGTTTGACGAAGCCCAGAGCATTTCCTGGACGGTCACTTACGGGAAAATCGTAAAGAACGTGGCCACGCCGCGCAAGACCAAGATCGGCAATCTCAAGCGGGAGATTGAAAGCTCCAAGGAGTTCATGGACGCGCTGAAAAAGGCCGCTGATAAGCGGCCCAAGTGCATCGTGAAGCCGAAAGTGACGATGCAGAAGAAGGGGGAGTGCGCCTACAAGGGTATTTTCCCCCGCCTGGCTGACGCCAGAGCATCGAAAAAGGCCATCTCCTTCATCCCTGCGCAGGACGGCCGGGTATATGAGCGGCGCGTGACATGCGCCGGCGAGTTTATCACGCCCACCAGCGGCGTGAGGTACTTGGACGACATCAGGGCCGGTTTTGCTCCGGCCCTGCCCCTCATTCCCTACAGCCTGATGGAGCAGGCGGTCACGCTGTTTCGCTGCCTGATGGATAACGGGAAGGGCGGCTGTCCGCTGGAGGCTCTGGTGCATATCTATTGGGACCGGGAGGAGAAACGGTTTTTCCTCTATGTGCCGACGCAGACGGTGGGCAAGGAGTTCGTGGATGCGGTGCTGGATGACGATCTGCTCAATGACGAGCGGTATCTCCACTACGCCGATCTGCACTCCCACAACGATATGCCCGCCGAGTTCTCCCCTACGGACGACCGGGACGAGCGCGCCAATCGGGTCTATATGGTAATGGGCCGTCTGAACCGCTACTATCCGGAGCTGTCTGTCCGCGTGTGCAACGGAGGGCATTTCTGTGAGATTTCTCCGGCGCAGGTGCTGGAGCCGATGCCAGAAGGGGATATTCCGCTGGCATGGCTGGACCGGATCAAGCCGGCGGAAGATGTAACGCGTCGATTCCTTGAGGCGGCGGCATGATCTTTTCAAAAATATGGCCGGTCAAAATCGTAATGATCGGCGCGGGCGGCACCGGGGGCCACATCGCCCCCCACCTCTACCGCCTGCTCTACGCGCTGGAACGCCCGGTCCAATTTGTCATCTGCGATGGGGACATTGTGGAGGAAAAGAACCTGGTGCGCCAAAACTTCACGAAAGCCGACCTGGGGCTGAACAAGGCCCGGGTTGTGGCGGAGCGGTATTCCAATGTGTTCGGCCTGGAGACCTCCTATGTCCCGGACTTTATCGAAAACGCGGAGAAGCTGGAGGAACTGATTGCGCCCCGGTCCTGGCGTACAGGGCGTTTTGTTACCGACCCGAAAACCTATGTGCAAACACCCGAGACCATTTCGGAGCTGGTGATCCTGATCGGCGCGGTGGATAATAACCGCTCCCGCCAGCTGTGCCATGAGGTGTTCCTGCGCACAAAGGAACTGGTCTACATTGATTCCGGCAACGGAGAGTATACCGGACAGGTGGTGTGTGGTATCCGCCGCGGCGGAAAAACAATTTATAAACCGGTGGGCGCGCTCTATCCCGATATGGCCCAGCCGGACGACCTGTTTCCATCCGAGGTGTCCTGCGCGGACGCGTCGCTGTCCGCACCCCAGACGATTGCAGCCAATCTCATGGCCGCTACAGCGGTGGTGACGATCATCTACAACATTCTGGTGGTGGGCAGCAGTACGGTGCAGCAGGCTACCTTTTCCACCAAAACGGTAAATATCCGCGCCTATCAAAAACAGAAAAAGCGGAGGAAAGCAGCATGATGGATGCAAGATGTATTGTCAATGCGGGCGAATTTCAAAAGGCACTGGAAAAAGTCCTGAAAGTGGCTCCTAAAAAGTGCAGTATTCCTGCTTTAATGGAAGTCCTTGTTCGGTTTGACGGCGATGCCTGTACGCTGACCTGTACGGATCTGGAATTGTGGTGTCAGGCGTCTATCCCCGCGGAGGGAGGTTCCTGCGCCTTCGTCCTGACCGGCAGCAGGAGGCTTCTCACCGCCTGCAAGTTTTTGTCCGGGGAACTGGAGTTTTCCTATCGCAAGGGCCAGCCGCCGGAACACGCCCCTACAAAGACGGACCTGGACGGGGACTTGTGGATCAGCTGCGGCGGCAAAGAGATCTGCCAGCGGGTCACAGCGGCCGAGGAGTTTCCGGAGCTGCCCGATGTGGAAGCCGAGCACACCTATACCGTCCAGACCGCATCGCTCCGTAAGCGGTTTGAACGGATCAAGTACGCGCTGTCTGACGACTCAATCAGGCCGTGCAACCAGTGCGTGAAGTTTTTCGACAATCGGATCGGAGCTGTGGATGGCCACAGGCTGGCGATGAACCGGGACGAAGCGCTTTGTGTGGACGCCCCCTTTCATATCCCGCCCGGCGCGATGAGGCTGCTGCCTGTCTTTGAGGGAGCGGACTGCCAACTGTTGGTGGGTAAGCGCCGCGCCGCCTTTGACAGCGGCGATATTCGCATCATTACCAAGCTGCCGGAGGGCGAAAGCCTTGATTTTGACGCCGCCATCCCCCGGCATTATCCGGAGGGGTATACCGTCAACATTTCGGATTTTGTCGGGAACTTGCAGTATCTGGAGAAATTCATTTCCAATCCCAGCAGGGAGCCTATCCGATTTAACGGCGGTGTACTGTTGCTGCATACCAAAAGCGGGGACTACCGCTCCCGGCTGAACATGGAGGACGTCCCCCGGCAGGAGATCGGTTTTCGGGCCAGCTATATGCTGGACGGACTCCAGCAGTTCCGGGCGAAAAAGCTGGATACGGTGTCCATGCAAATGAACACCCCGGTATCGCCCATCATTTTAACAGACCAGGTTGATACCGCGCTGGTCCTGCCGTTCTACCTGAACAGGGCGGCTTGACGCCGTTACTATCATTTTATGAGAGGAATATCAGTTATGAAAAATCTCTACATCCCCAAGGGGAAGACCCTGCACTATGAAGCACTGGCCTGCCGGAACATCGTCAACGACGGCGTGCTGATCGTGGAGAACAGCATCCAGGCCCGTCACATCTCCGGTAAAGGCGTTTTAGACGCCGGTTCCATCGCCTGCCGGTCTCTGTCTGCTGCGGATATTGACGCGGCGCATATTACGACCGGAAAGCTGGCTGCGGAGCGCGTGTGCGCCTCCGAGGTCAGGGTATCCGGCGCGGCGGTGGTGTCCTGTTGTCTGGAAGCGGCCTATGTGGAGACCACCAGGCTGACGGTGGCTCTGAGCCAGATCGGTGAGCTGCGCGCCCAGGAGGTAGTGAATCTGTCCGACAGGCGTAGGAGCATTCCCGGCGCTCTGCTGGCCGGCTTTTTCCGCCGGCTGTGGATGTCGCTGACGGTCCGGGTCCCTGTGGACGCCGAATATGTCCCTATTGAGGACACGCCGGAATCCGCCCCGGAGACGCTGGAGCCTGACCTGGGAAACGGGGACGCCCCGGATTTTGAGGCATTCGCGCCGCCGCCCAGCGCGCTCAACGCCGACCTGTGGGACGACTTCGAGTTTAAGCGGCTGGCGGCGCTGTACCGCCTGCTGAAGCCCAGCGGCTATGCGCTGCGCCTGGCGCCGTTCCCGGCCGGGGAAGATATTCACGCCGCGGAACCGGGTTTTCGTGATGCCGCCTGAAAAGCAGCGGGTGACGATCCGAAAATACCGCGAGGTTACGATAAACGGGAGGACCGTCGTATCGGAACTGTACGCGGAAGGATTTCTCGGTACCGCAGGCCGGCTTTGCTTGACCTGCTGTGCTGGGCGCGTTCAGCCCTTGCACACAGGCAACGCACATACGCACAACGCCGCGTAAGGCGTTTACCCCGCGGGGGCTGTGATTGGATTCGCAGCCCCCGCGCGATTTGTTGTAAAGGAGGACATTCCTATGGAAGACCCGGCTATGACAGCAGAACTGACAAAACAGGACGCGGGCGCAGTAGAACGCACTGACACACAGCGCTTCTTCGCGCTGGAACAGCTAACAGACCAGGCACAGACGATCTCCCTTTTCGCAGATGCCCTGCCCGTCTATCGAGAGCAGACCGGAGAAAAGCTTGACGCGGAAGAAAAGGCACAAGCCTTTGAGATCTATAAGGTTTTGGAGCAGCAGCGCAACGCGCTGGTAACTTTGATTCACGCCACCCGCCCGTTTTTACTGGAGTTGGAGCACCCGCTGGCCGGCACCGCTGAGAGCCTCGCAGCGCAGGTCGCGGCTTTTCAGCTGATGACAAAGGATTACAGCAAGCTGACAGCGGCCCTCAAACGCTTCGCCGGCAGCCTGCCCACCAACCAGACCACCAACGCTTCAGTGATCGGCCGACTGATGAACAACGTCCGCATGGGGTATTATCCCACCGACCCGGACCATGTGACGCTGATTACCCGGGGAATTGCCTTTCCCAGCGGCATTACCACCAATCTGCTTGATCCCTGCTGCGGGACCGGCGTAGCCCTTCGGAGAATGGCCACAGGAAACAACTGCTTCTGCTACGGCGTCGAATTGGACCGCAGCCGCGCCGAGCAGGCCCAGGCCCAGCTCCACCGGGTAGGCTTTGGCAGCTTCTTCGGCGCGCATATCAGCTTTGGGGCGTTCCATGTGGTATTTCTCAACCCGCCCTATCTGTCCGTCTTGTCGGAAAACGGAGGACGCAGCAGGGATGAAAAGCGGTTCCTGCTGGAAAGCCTTCCGCTTCTGACCCGGGGCGGCCTTATGGTCTATATCGTTCCCTACTACCGCTTGACCGAGGATATTTGCCGCGTGTTCTGCGACAACTTCGAGGACGTGTCCATCCACCGTTTTATGGATGGGGAGTTCAAAAAGTTCAAGCAGGTGGCGGTCATGGGCCTGCGGCGGCAGAGGACAGACAACGAGACGGAGGCAGAGCGGCTGTGCAAGGCCGCATCCCATCCGGAACAACTGCCCACATTGGATAAGCTGGAGGCTGGGCGCTACGCACTTCCGGCATCTGCTCTGAAAGTGGAAAACTTCCGCGGCGCCGAGTTCAATGAGGACGAATTGGCGCGGCAGCTGAAAGCGTCCTCCAGCTTTGAGCGTATACTTGCCAGAAGCAAACTGGACAGCGAGGTCAAACGTCCGCCACTGCCGCTGAGCATCAGTCAGGTCGGACTGATTGGGGGTTCGGGACTCATTAACGGTCTGATGGAATGCGATTACCCCCACATCATCAAGGGACGCATCATCAAGGAGCGGCGCAGCATGTCGGAAGAACACCGCTCGGAGGGCGGGCGTCTGATCTCCACAGAATACCGGGACACCATCTCTAACCGGATGATTTTCAACCTTCTTACGCCCAATGGCTTTCGCTCTCTGGCGTAAACCAATTTCCAAGGAGGCTATGTCATGCCGAAATCAATCAGTTATGGACATTTTGCGCCCGGCCGTCTTTTGATGACCGCCGGCGTTGCAGCCGCCATATCGGAAAGCCAAATACTGAACGTCCTTCGCCGCCATTTAAGCTGCGACTGGGGCGAGGTCAGTAAAGGAGACAAAGCGCTGAACGATCAGGCGCTCAAACATGGAGGCCGGTTGGTATCCGCCTACCGCTCTAACGGGCGCAAATTCCTGATTATTACGGAAGAAGACCGTTCGGCTACCACGATCATGCTGGCAGAGGACTATTGAATCATCAAATTCTGATAAGGAGAATTGCGATATGGATAACAAAAACCATTTTACTGTTGTATTGCCGCTGGGGGATACAGGCCAAGCCATGCTCCGGAATGAATCCGACCTAACGGATCTCCGGGCCATGCTGTGGAATCGGGCGGCGGACGCCATGAAGCCGCTGCTGGGCCGGATCTGCTCAAGAATTTCCCCCGCCGCTTTGCCCGGCCTGCCTCCCTATAGTGTGGCGCTGGGCCGGACGGAACCCCATGTGTTCCTCATGCGCTATCTGGCCGCGAGGGAGGCGCAGGAAATGGAACTGGCAGATCGGAACCTGCGGATACGCGGCAGAGGCCGGACAATTTTTTCCGAGCGGCTTGATGAAAGTATCGGTGTGACCGTTACAGCGTTCCGGCGCGATGACCCGGAACTGTGCCTGGAACTGGAGCGCGGCAACCGCTTTTTCCAGGGTGACATCACCTGTGCGGCCTGTCTCTATTACTTGGGACTCAACAAGAGCTATATCGAGGAGAAGCAGGAACAGCAGATCCTGTCCCAGGTTGACCGGTACGCCATCTGTGTGGCCGACTTGTGGCCTGTGGAGGGCTGAAACCATGCCGGCATTTACAGATATTGCTCTGCTGTCCGGTTTGCTGCGCGAAGCGCCCGAGACGCTGGTGGATGAGAAGGAGCAGGAGGATGTCAGTCCGTACCTGCTGGAAACCATTCTTCCCATGCTGGCAAAGGGCTGTTATCCCCGTCTGCGGGATATTGACTTTGAGCAGTTCGAGCTTTATGACCCGCCTGAGCTGGTGGGCTACATGGAAAAGCGCGACCGCCGGGAAAGTCAGCTGAGACAGCTGAATCAGGCACTGTGTGAAACCGTACCTGCCTGTGTAAAAGAACGGACATTTTTGTAAGGAGGCCACTGTATGAGCCTTGATTTCGATATAGAATATCCTATGCAAAGCCTTTATATCGCAAAAATCTTTTATGACCACAACAGGCTGGACACGCTGCTGGACTGTCTGGACGATGACATTACGATCTCCTGGGATGAGCTGTCTCAGCTTGAACAAACCGCCGTGGGGTGTATATTCGCGGACAGCCGCTACCACTATCAGCCGGAGAAATATATTGACCGGGACCATTACAGATCGGATCAAGACGTCTATGTCCTCCGCGACCCGCTTCTGACCCGCTATGACAATCTGTGCCGGAGGCTTGAAGCGGCTGAGGGGATCACAAAGGTGGAAAACCCGCTTGCGAAGGATCTGGAGTCCGCAATCCACAGGCATATGCAACTTAGCAGCTACTGCTACGACTATCGCTGGATCGACAGCACACAGGACAAAAAAGGGGCCAAACTCGTCCTTTTCCTGTTCGAGGAGTTTGCGGTCTACTATGATCTGATAGAAGCTCTTTTTTCTATCCTTGATTTCTGTGAGGAGACGATCCCAAAGCTGGAAAGCCGTCTTGCGAAGCAGGTCGGAGCGAAGGTGATCCGTCTGCCTGTGCCGGCTGCAACGGAGAAGGAGGCCGCGTGATGAACGCCGAAAATGACATTAAAATCTGTATTTCGCCCCGGCAGGGCAAGATCACCATTGAGGAGCAGGAGGGGTTGGTTACTACCCGGAAGGAAATCGACCGGCAGACCCTTTTAAGCTGCTTCAAAAACAGCCTGCGGACAGAAGATCCAGGCTATTCCAGCGGGTTCCTGCCGCTGAACTGCCTTTCTGTCTGGCAGGGACGGGAGGGAAAGCGTTTCGTGCTGTGGCATCCAAAGCTCTATGCGGATATGACGCTGTACGACACCCCCTACTCTCATTTCCCCATCCCCCGGATGGTATTCAGGTTTTCCACCAACGCGGAAGGGAAAGTATCCGACTGCCGGATCGGCGTCGTGGCGGATGAAACGCCCACGCCGGATACGGTGATGTATCACTACCCCTTCTCCAACGTCAGTGAGGGAAGCGGGCATTTGTGCGTGGGTGCCAATACCATGCCCACCTACAAAAAGCTCCACAAGGCGGTGAATCTTCCCGCTTTTCTCCTCAGTATCCCCAACAATATGCACTCCTATTACAAGACCCACAACAAGCTGGGGCTGGAGTACCGGGATCTGATGGAGTTCCTGAAGGATAAAGAGCCGTCCTTCTATTATTCAGACGTCCTGATCCCCAACGAATGGACGCTGGGGCGGTTTATCGAAGCTATGTGATAAGGAGGAAGCCTTTATGTGGCAGAAAACACCGGAGGAGCTGCGCCAGGCGCTCACCGCGCCCTTCCCCAACGGGGATATTGAGTGGCGTGTCTCGGCAACCAACAAGGAGAAAACCAAGGGTCTCGCTGTCCCCTATGTCACCAACCGGGCCATACAAAACCGCCTGGACGATACGGTGGGCATTGACGGCTGGCACAACGAGTTTAAGCCCTGGAAAGATGGAAAGGCCCAGCTGTGCGGAATCTCCATCTATTTCCATGAGCGGAAGCAGTGGCTGACCAAGTGGGACGGTGCTGACGACAGCGACATCGAATCGGTCAAGGGCGGTCTCAGCGACAGTATGAAACGGGCCGCTGTGGAGTGGGGCATCGGGCGCTATCTCTATGGCATGACCCAAGTGTGGGTAAGTATTGAGCAGCGCGGAAAAGGCTTTGTCATTGTGGATGCTGAGCGGCAAAAGCTGGATCAGACTCATGAGAAGTGGGTGCAAAAGCTCCAGAACAAAACTGCCGTCCCACCGCAGAACGCCAATCAAGAGCAGCAGCAAAAGCCCCGGCCGGCGCAAAACCCTCAGAGAACCGGTCCGCAGGGACAGCAGCGGCCGCCCCAGCCGGCGCCGCAGCAGCCTTCTCCTCCGCAAGGAACGCCGGGGAACCGTCCCCAACCCCAGCCCAATACCCCGGCAGAGGCCGCCGGCCTTCAGGAGGGCATGTATCTGGTACGCGGCGCGGTGCTCAAGCCTACGCTCAACAGCGGCTCCCGGACCAGCGTACAGCTTCAAGATTGCGCGGGAGAATGCCTTCAGGCGTATACCCATGGCCCGGACTCCAATCTTGCGCCCGGCGTCATTCTTTACAATGTGAAGCTTCAGAGCAAAAGTCAGCGCGGGGTCACATTCTACATCTTGGACACCTATGACATCGTAACCTTTACCGCGCAGGACGCGGCATAATCAGGAGGAGACAGATATGATTCAGGCATTGAAAAGCTTTTCCGTGCGCTCTTTGACCGTCAAAGGCTTTAAGGGCTTTGCGGATGAAACCACATTTTCCTTTGGCGATATGAACACCATCACCGGACACAACGGCCAAGGGAAAACCAGTATCGCGGACGCCATCGCCTTTGCCATCACCGGCGTCCCCTTTTATGGCGGGGCCAAACTCGACCACTTATATTGCCAGAACACCAGAGATATTTTGGTGGATATGGAGTTTACAGACGAGACCGGCGCAGTGCGGCGGCTCACCCGCCAGCGCGTGAATGATAACATGGACATCCTTCTGGATGGATGCCGGATTACCCAGCGGGACCTCACCGTCATGTTTATGGAACGGGATCTGTTCCTCTCCATGTTCAATCCCCGCTACTTTATCGACGTGCTGGGCAGTAAGGGCCGCGATCTGTTGGAGCGGTATCTGCCGGAGGTTCCCCATGAGAAAATCATGAGCGCCAGAGGGCGGTGTTTTCTCCTATGACAATCTGGTGTCCGATCCCCATATGGACCCGCTGCCTTACTGCATGGAGGCGCAGAAACTCTTTGAACTGTATCAGACCTGTGTGGGCAGGCGGCAGATCGAGACCATTCTGGAAAACTATGTGGAATCCATGCAGGCGGTCAAGATCGCCCGGGGCCATATGTATTTCGTTCCCCGGGACTACATGGCAAAGCTAAGCCTCTTTGAGGATCTGATCGACCTTCTGGAGCAGAACAATCAGTTCCAGAGGCCGGGCCGTTCGCCGCTGGCTGCAAACAGCATGTTTGTGGTGAACGACGCCAAGCAGCGCGATAAAATGGCCTTCGCCTTTTATACGGCCGCCCGCAAGGAGATCGAGGAGTATGAGGAGCGGGCCACCCATCTGATCCAGTCGGGCAGTCAAAGCCCCAGCATTCTGGAAAAGCTGTCGCTGCGTATCCGCGCTCTGGAGGAAAAGCGCAGCTATTATGAGGGGATTCTCAATAAGGAGCTGACGGCCTTGGACGACCAGTTTACCTCCCTGCGGTATCTGTCCGATGAGCTGCAAATTCGCGCCCGCGGCCTTCGTATGAAAAAGAAAGCTGCGTAATTTGCTGGAAAGGCATTGCCTCTAACACAGTTAGAGCATTGCTGTTCGCCATTAGGATCGCTGCCGGCAAAACCGGCTCAAGAGATTGATAGGTAGATTCATGGTAAAAGCGTCTCGGATGGCAGATAAGGAGGTGGATTTTGAATGGCCGCCCACAACAGCGGATTTTACAACAATCTGTTTGGGCTGGCATGGTAAGGCCGAAACAATCCGCAGAGCGCCCGCCAAAAACCAGCCATGACGCCGATATTAACCAGAAGAAAGGGCAGTTTATATGACAAAGAAACAGTCGGAACCCATTATTACCCATGTTGAGATTTACTCCCGAGCAATTCGGAACATTTTAGATGAGATTAAAGTATGGGAAGATCGCTGTAAAGATCTCCCGCAGGAACAGAGGGATAGCATGGTGAGCAGGTCTACCGCCCATTTGCTGCCTAAATTGAACGCACTCAAGGAAATGTATCGCATGGAAAGCGGGAGCGAGTACAACTAAGCTGAAAATGTTCGGAACACTACCGGAATCCCAAAGTTAGAAATTTCCGGTTATCCCTGTTTTCAAAAACTTGTATCATCTTTCCAGCAAAACTTGACCTCTAAAGGGTCCCCAAACAAAAAGAGCGCAGGCGCTGTCTTTTCAGACGGCGCCTGCGTTTCTTTGCTATTTGTTTACGGCTCCGGCTGCTGCATAATACGGTGGATCAATCCCAGCACAAGCCTTACATCATCGTCACTGAGCTGGCGCAGGGCTTGTATGGCTTCCAGTACCAAAGGGGAATCGTGTTTTCCATCATCAAAAAATTCTGATACGGACAGATGAAAATAGTCCGCAATGTTGAAAAGCTGTTTCGCTGAAGGCAGGCATTTCCCGGATGTGATCCCCTGGACATACCCCTTGCTTTGGCCCAGCTCCAGCGACATCTGATATTCGGAAACATTCCGTGCGAGCCGCAGCTCTGTGATCCGTTCGGCAATAAAGGCCGCATCCATGTTCACATCACCTCTCTATGAGATGATACTTGATTTTTTGTGCCGGTTCTCCGTTTTTAACGGTTATATTTTGCTAAATACTACTTCTAATAACCGCTATAAATTTCTTTTAGCGGTAGTAATCAGCTAAATATGACTTCTAAAAATGTCAGGTTCCGACTACTTGCAGAATAATCCATTTGCTTCATGGCAACAAAAACCGAACATAAATCAAGCATTTTTCATTGTTTTTCAGAAAAACAGCATAGGAAGTCCAATCTCTGCATGAAAGCCGGCGCTCCTGTCTAATACCTATCCGCAAAACAGCCTCATCCTTCCGCATGATAGACAATTTTTTGGCTGTTATGGTATCATTAAATAGTAAAAGAATACATAATTCGACAGTTTTCACACTTGAAACCTCGAGATTCCCTGCGCCTTAGATGTGCGGCATCGCCATACTTCCACACTGTAGTATGGAACATGCTCCCGATGATGATGCAAGGAGGTTCGTTCCATGACGCCCCAATCCTTTCCGTTTTCTAAAAACCGTTATTTCCCTCGCAAGCGAATGCGTTCTTCGGATTTTATCCGGGAGCAGGCGTATGTGGAGCGCAAGCTGGCGTTTCTCAGCCAGTGGGACTTTGGCGCGGGCGTGGCGCTGGGGTTGGAGGTTCAGCGCGTGGACGGGGATTCCCTGCTGGTGTCCCCCGGCTTTGCGGTGGACGGATATGGGCGCTGGCTGATCGTGGATGAGCCAGCAATATACCGCATTCGGGCGCTCCATGGCTTTGACGCCCTGCATGGAGAAACCGCGCTTTTATGGCTGGCCTATCACGAGGAACATACCGACCCCATGTTTGTGCCGGGGGATCAGGGAGAGGTGCGGGAATACGCGGCGGCGCGGGAGCGGTTTTCCTTCTATCTGACCGATATGCGTCTCTTGCCGGAGGCTGTCGGACGCTCGACCCTTTTCTCCGATGTGATTCTATTCGAGGATGAGGACCTGCGTATCCGGCAGGTGATCCCGCGGATTCTGCCCGGCCATGGGCTGGTGCAGATCCGCCTGATTGTTGAGAGTTTCCGCGCGGAACCTCTGGACATTGCTCTGCGGTATTCCCCTGAGCTGCCCGGCGTCCAGGCCGCGGAGGGCGGCCAGCCGCTTGGATTCGATCAGTCCATACGATTGGGGGCCGGTGAAACCACTTTGACATTGACCGGCAAACTTGATACAACGGCACAGGCTGTCCTGCTGTCTTTACCGGAAAAAGGATTCCTGCTGGAAAAGCGGGGCCTTCCGCTGCGGGCGCAATGCCATTTTCGGGAGGAGTTCCCCGTTGTTTCCGGCAATCCTCTTGCCGCGCTGGAACGGCGTCTTTTGTCTCAGGACCCGCAGGAGCTGTGGAACGACGCCGCAGAGGATATTCCCCTTGCCGGAATCCGCCTGCTGCGCTGCGGCGATCAGACGATGCTGGACAGCGTTTTCCCTCTGGCCCAAAGCCGCCGCGCTGTGCTGCCCTGCCTGAAAGAACAGCTATTGGAGTGCGGCGCGTTTTTCCCCGGTCCGCCCCCAGCGGAGCGGCCTGCGGCGGGCGATTTGGCGCCGGCTGCCGCCATGTCAGAACCTCAGCGGCAGATGGCGACCGGGACGGTTATATTGAATGCCGGGCTTCATCTGCAAGAGGGTAATATCCTGTGTTCCGATGAAATCGCCCATGAGCTGGGACCCGGCGCGGTGTTCATTGAGTTTGGCATCGAAAACGTCTATCCCGCAGTGGGGACCGACCGCAACTATACCGATCTGCTGCTGGGCGACGCCTCTTTGTTCACCCAGGCCAGCGGGACTTATGAGCGGGGCTTTGACCGGGGTGTGCGGATTCATCCGGAGAAAGGCACCTTTGAACTGGCGGTACGGCTGAAAGGCGAACTGCGTCAGGCCGCGCTGCGGCTGCGCTGGTTTGCTTGGCGCGCGGAGGAGCACGCCTCCCATCAGATGCCAGTGGGGACCTTGCTCCGTTTGGAGCCGGATGTGACCCGCGTGGCCCCCGGCGCGTCGGTCAACTTCATCCCTGTTTTTGAGCGGGGGCTGGGAGCGCCCTGCGATTTTCTGATCCCGGATAAGCAGTCCGGGGTCATAACGGAAAACGGCATCTATACCGCGCCGGAAAAGGACGGGCTGTACCAGGTCTGCGCCCAGATCAAGGACAGGCCGGAGACGCGGGTAAACGCCTTTGTGATCGTGCGTACATGGATGGAGGGGACGGAACATGGGGCAGGTTCCCTTTGACCGGCTGCATACGGTACGTCTGACCCATGAAAGCCAGACAGGATATACGGAGGTCTGCCGGGGGCCGGACGGTACGTTATGGGTCAAGCTCCGCGTCCGCTCCGCCGCCTGCCAGCGGGAAATTCTAAGCGGGCTGGACGAATCGGTCCCCGTCCGTTTGGAAAGCGGCGTATTGGAACTGCTGCTGCCCTGCCAGGAGGGGATCTCCCTTCGTCAATGGCTCTATGAGAGAAAGCCGGACCTTGCCCAGCGGCGGGACGCCTGTTTGTCCCTCTTGGGGCAGCAGGTGGAGGGGAACATGCCGCCCTGCCTGATTGCGCTCTCGGCAAATACGGAAAACCTGATCGTTACAGGCCGGTCTATGTCGCTTCAATATCTGCCGGAGCTTCGGCGGTGGGAGCCGGGTATGGAGGAGGCCCAGGCTGTCTGCGCTGTGGCCGCAGTTATCAGCGAGGTATTGTCCGAAAAGGTGGCGCCATGGCAAGACAAACGGATTCCAGAGGAGCTTTTGCTATTGAATATCCGGCAAAAGGAACAGGACTATACCAGCTGGGGCCAGCTTCAGCGGGATGTAGCGGCCATCCCGGACACGCCGCCCCGCAGAAGCTCCGTCTTGTACCGCCATATCCGGCGCGCCGGCGGCTGGCTACGCCGCTATGGGAAATACATCTTGCGGGCGTTGGCGGCGCTGCTGCTGACGGCGGCTCTTTTGTCCCTGATTTCCGCTTACCGCCGTCATGCGCGGGAGAAAAATGAGATCGTCTGGCAGGGTATGCCCCAAGTAGGGGATCAGGATTTGCGCAACGGGGAGGGCGGCGAATGAGACAGTCCATTTTCGCGCGGCTGCGCCAAAAACGCTGCCTGCTGCTCCGGGAGCTGATCGTGCTGGCCTGCGCGCTGGCGCTGGGACTGGGGTACAGCTATTGGAACGCGGACGCTTACCTTCCCACGCTGGACGGCAATATCTACTCCATGCTTGCGCTGGAGGATTCCCTGCTGGCGGTGCTCGCCAGCGGAAACCGCAACAGCTTGGTGCGGATTGACCACGCCGGGACGCTGCTGAACTATATGAGCACAGCGGACGGGCAGGCGTTTCAATACTTGGAAGCGGACGGAGAGACCGTCTACGCGATTCTCTCCTATGAAAAAGGCGGCGAAACCTTGCAGCGTCTGGTTGCCCTCTCCACGGACGATGCCGCCATGCGGGCGCATACTTTGACGGAGCTGACAACTCTGCGCGGCGCGCCGGTGGGGGTTGTCTGGAAAGAAATCTATCTTCCCGCAGAAAATGAGGGCACAGGAGAAGAAGCGGAAGCGGAGATAACGGAAATCCGCACCCTGACGCTGAGCGGCCTGAACGGACAGGGACAGGGTTTCTTGGCCCATGTGGATTTGGAAACCGGCCATGTGGGGTTTGAAACGATACTGCCGGGAGAAAGTATCCTGTTCCTGAAGTACATCGCAGACGGCCACTTTGTATGGATCAGCCGGGACAAAGAGGCCGGGCAGTACCAAAACGGCGTCTGGCAGCGGGATATTCTGGCGGGATTGTCCGATACGCCGCTGCATATCTCCACCTGCGGCATGCGCTGCTTTATTTCCGACAGCATCAGCGGAGATGTTTTCGAGATTTTCCCGGAGGGCGCTCCTGTCCAGTTCCGGCAAGGGGAGGATTTTATCGGCGGCTCCGGGTTTCAGTACCGGCAGCTTGAAGTCTACACCACTTACCAAACTCAAAGCGGCGGCGTCCGGCTTGTGGGACTGTGCGCCGCTGAGGACGGCGGCGTGATTGCCGGAGAGGATTATAGTGTCTGGGGACTTCACACCGGCATTTTGCGCTTACGAATGCTCTGGCAGCATGGGTGGCTGGCCGTACTCGTGTTCTGGGCCGTTCTCGCCGCCCTTGTGGAAAGCGTTTTTTCCATTTTACATTCTCACCGCCTGTCTGTCCGTCTCCTTTTGTGCGAGGTACTGGCGGCCACCATCCTCTTGGGCGGCGTCACCGCCGTACAGTACCGTTCCTTTCAGGAGGCCATCCGAGAGGAAGCCTATCAAAAGCTCCGCTTGATCGGCGGAAGCCTAACCGCCGTTCTCTCCGCTGAGGAACCGTCCGATCATGAATCGGTGGAGGCTGCTGTTGACCGGCTGGAGCGTCAGGTCAGCATGGCGATAGCCGGTCAGGAAAAAGAGTACGACATCTGCGTGGTGTGGGACGCCGCTCCCGGCCCGGTGATTGCGTCCGACAGTACGGTTCCGGCGGGATACCTGCTGGAGGACATCAAATCCAGAGACTATGTATCCTCTGTTTCTCATGCCCTGCGTCAGGGAAGAAGCGCCTTGGAACATATTCAAACGGATACCAGCCGCGACTTTTTATATGTCCAGCCCTTTTCACAGGGAGATCGGACCGGCTGCGTCGCGGTTTCCCAAAATGAGAATATCCTGCTGGCGGGACAGGCGAAGTTCCTCCAGCGCCTGCTCCCCTTCCTGGCTGCCTGCCCCCTGCTGTTTCTCGCCCTGGCGTGGATGACCCGCCGCCTGCTCCGCCCCTTGGATGAGATCCAGCGGGCGCTGGAGGAGTTTTATACCCGCGGCAGCGGCGGACAAATGCAGCTATGCGGGATGCCCCATACGGAGCTTTACGAGGTGGGCCGGGTTTTTAACCAGCTTTCTATCCAGACAAGGGTGCAGTTTAACGAGCTGAAAAGCATCAACGGCGCCTATGCCCGGCTCGTGCCAGACTGCCTGTTGCGTATGCTGCACAAAGACAGTGTGACGGAACTGAGCGCCGGGGATCATGCCCCGGTGAATGGCGCCCTTCTGATCCTCATTCCCAGAGGCTTCTCCCCAGACCGGATAAGCCTGGACCGTATGACCGGGCTGGCGGCGGAACGGATCGCGCAGTCGGGCGGTATGCTGGTGGATTACGACGAGGGGCTGTACGCGCTGACGGCGCTGCTTCCCGATGCGGAGCGCGCGCGCTCCTGCGCCCGGGACTGCCTGGAACAGCTGGAACAAAACCGGATGCCGGTCATGGCCGCCGTTTTGAGCGAAACCGTAGAGCTGGGCGTGTTTGGCGGGGACAGCCTTCTCTATTCTCTGGCGGTGTCAAAGGATATGCGCCGGAAACAAGCGGCGCTGGAGCGGGCGCTGGACTTTGACGCTTTGGTGGTGGAAAATACCCGCGCCGGGCGAACGGGCCTGCGGCTGCTGGGCTGGGATAACGGTATGGAGCTTTACGAAGATCCCGCCTGCCGCCCGTCCGACTGGCAAAGCCGCTGGCGGGAAACCGCCGGTACATGGGAGAAAGCGCTGCGCCTATTCCGGGAAAGGGATTTCCCCGCCGCCATGCGGCTATTTGCCAAGGTGCTGCGCCGGATGCCGGAGGATAAGGCCGCCCGCTGGTATCTGTTCCGGTGTGACACGCTCCGCGATAGCGCCGCCCAGGACGGGGACACCGGACTCTTATTTGACTGGGGGGAAGGGCGGCCATGAGTGACCACAAGGCATCGCAAAGGCAGTGGGGACCAGAGGATTACTGGCGTGTCGGCCCGATCTTTGTGCGAAAGCGGCTGGCGCTGCTGCTGATAATAGTCTGCTCTGTTGTAGTCCTTCTGGTATTCGGACTGCCATTCCGCACATCGAACCATGCGGATCGGGACATTCCGGCCTACCGCTACAACGACCCGGCGCTTGCCGGGATCTCTGATCTGGTACAGGTGTTGGACGCCGGCGGTCAGGTGCGTTACGTAGGCGAGGTGGCCGCGGGCGCTTATACGGGCCGGGGAAAGGTATTCGACGCTGCCGGGGAGCTGCTCTACGACGGCCCCCTTGTAGATGGCGTCTATGAGGGCGCGGACGCGAAGGTTTACCACGCCGGCGTATTGGTCTATACCGGCGAAATGGCTGGGAATCTGTATGAGGGCCAGGGCCGCCGGTTTGCTCCGGACACCGGAATTGTCAGCGAGGGCCAGTTCTCCAAGGGATTTTTGGAGGGAGAGGGCCAGGAGTTCTACCCCAGCGGCGCTTTGCTGCGGGAGGGTTCTTTTTCAAGGGACCTTTTAGAGGGCGAGGGGGCCGAATACGGCGAGGATCAGACCCTCCTCCGGGAGGGGACCTTTTCCGCAGGGCTGCTCCATGGAGAGGGTCGGGAATATACCGCCAGCGGAAAATTACGGTACGAGGGACAGTTCTGGCGGGGCATCTACCATGGGCATGGCGAGCTTTACAACACACTGTTGGGCGTCCGCAGCGCGGAGGGCACATTCGTCTATGGCCGGCTGACCGGGCAAGGCACGATCTACCACCCCAGCGGACAGCTGCTCTATACCGGGCAGGTCTGCGGCGAACGACCCAGGGCCGACGCCTTTCTCGGCTTGTCCCTGGAGGAGGTAGAGGCGGCGTTTACCACCCATTGGCTGCTCTATTCCTGCGAAGGGATCACAGCCTTTGTTTACCCCTACTTTAACCTAATGTTCATTACGGAAAGCCCGGTTGCGCTCATATCTCCGGCCCAGGCGGAGGAGGAAGCCCAGCGGGAACGGCAGGAGCTGCTGGACGCGCTGGAACAGCCCGCGCCGGAGGATGCCGAAACGGAAAATGACGTGCCGGAGGATGCGGAGGGATCGAGCGAGATCCTGGACACGCCCGCAGAGGATGAGTCCGGGATGGATGGGGGCGGGAGTGAAAAAGACGGCGCGGAAGAGATCACCGCAAAAATGGCTGTCACCTACGCCTCGGCAGCCAGTATGGAGCCGCCGCCGAAACTTTATGAGGATGAGACGCTTTCACCGGATACGGACAAGCGGGAAATCATCATCACACAGGTCTTGTCCTATGGGCAGCCCCTTCCCTGCGCCGCCCAGCCGGAAAGCGGCTTTATATCCGGACGGCACCTCATCGGCTGGCGGGAGTGGTTCAGCGATTTTGCGGCCGGGGAAGCGGTTTGGGACGTCTCCGTCCGTCAGTCGGGACAGTTTATCTGGCGCTTTACCCCATGGCCTCTGGCCCAGGCGGAGAAATATGTTGACGAACTCCTGGCCGAATATGCCGGGGTGGAGACCATGACAGTGGGAAAGGAGGATAAGGATATGTCGCTGTGGTATCAGGCCGCGAAATGGAGGGAGGGACCATGAGCGAGGAACCTGTTTTTGAGCGGATCGGCAATCTGCTGCTGGAGCGGCTGCGGGAGGAGATGGTGCCCGCGGTGCTGAATCAGGGGGATGATATTAAGCTGACCCATCCGGGCGCGGAGACGGACTACCGCTTCGGCGTATTCCTCCATGATATTGAGGAGGTGCGGCCCTACGGCCCGCCATCCTCCGTCCGGCTGAGCGAGGATACGCGCCGGCGCCCGGACCGCCTGCTGGCGCTCCACTTCCTGATGTACGCCAACCGGAAGGTGCCCTTTGACAGCATGACCGCGCTGGATGAGATGGTGCTGCTGGAATCGGCGATGCGGGCAGTACACAGCATGGAGCCGCTGGAGGTAGACGGCCAGGCGGTGAAAGTCACCTTTCACGAGCTGGCCCGAAACGAAAAGACCGCTCTGTGGCAGAGTCTGAGCAGCCCCCTTCAGCCCGCCGCCTATCTGACGCTGGAGCCGGTGCGGATTCCCAGTACGCGCATTCGCCGCACGCCGCCGGTCCGGGAGTTCCAGCTCACTACAAAACGGAAAGGGGCGGATGGAAAATGAGTTTTTGCCTCTGTACCGGCGCTGTGCTTCAGTGTCCCTTCGGCTCCGTACCGGCATCATTCAGCGCCCTGCCCATACCAAGGGTTGTGATCAACGGGCGGCCCGCCGGCGTTATGACCGACATGGCGCCCACCGTCAATATCCCGCCCTTTGGCATGTGCAGCAGCCTCAGCAATCCCACAGTAGCCTCCGCAACCTCAGCGGCGCTGGGTGTGCTGACCCCTATGCCCTGCGTCCCGGTTCCCGCCGGGCCATGGCTGAACGCCGCCCCCAAGGTATTCATCGGCGGGCAGTCCGCAATCTCCAATGACAGTAAATTGATGTGCGCGTGGGGCGGCCAGATCGCCGTACAGTCTGCCGGGCAGACCAGCGTACAGCTATAAAAACAGGAAGGAAGGTATTTCAAATGGCAGAATATTTGTCTCCAGGCGTCTATGTGGAGGAATTTGATTCCGGCGTCAAGGCCATGGAGGGAGTTGGGACCAGTACGGCCGGATTTGTCGGTCTGGCGGAAAAGGGGCCGGTGACAGGGCGGCCCGTCCTGCTGACCAGCTTTGCCGAGTACCAGCGCCGGTTTGGCGGGTATCTCTCGGAACTGGAATACGGGAAATACCGCTACCTGCCCAACGCGGTAGAGCAGTTTTTCACCAACGGCGGCAGCACCTGCTACGTCATGCGCGCGGCCCCGGAGGACGCCGCCTGCGCCAAAAGCGCGGAGGGGCCGGTCGTGGTCCAGGCGAAAAATCCCGGAGCGTGGGCGAACACCATGCAGGTGTTCTTCTCCAGAAGCACCAGGGCCAGAACGCAGATTTTGGAGGCGCAGGATGGCGTGGGCGGAAAGCAGTACCGCCTGAAAAACGCCGCCGGGTTCCGGGTGGGCGATCTGGCCGCCTACCGCGCGGAGGGCGCCGTATCCTATTTCAAAGTTACCGCTTTGAACGGGATGCTGATTTCCTTCCAGGCCGAGCTGCCGGAGGACGCGGTGGATACGGCCCTTGTCCCCACCCGCACCTTGGAAGCCTGCGGCGTGGATATGGCCATCCGCTGCGGCGGACAGGAGGAGAACTATCCCGGCTGCTCCTTAAACCCCGCCGCTCCCGACTATCTCCTCGCGGCGCTGGAAAAGTCCCATATGGCCGCCATGACGCTGCACCTGCCGGAGGACGCCGGCGATCCGCTGTCTCTGCTGGGGGCGGAGGAAGGCGCGGAGAGCCTTCGCGTTGAACTCAGCGGCGGACTGAACGGCACGATGGATAATGTCAACGCCGGCACCTTCAACGGCACCGACCTGGGCCCCGGCAAGCGCTCCGGCATCGAGGCATTCCAGGAGATCACCGATGTATCCATCATGGCGGTCCCCGGCGTCACCGACGCCAACGTGCAGGCCAAGCTGATTGCCCACTGCGAGGGCCTTACCAGCCGCTTCGCTGTGCTGGATGCGCCGCTGGACTGCACCGCGGTGGATGAGCTGAACCGCCACCGCAGCGCCTACGACACCTCCTACGCCGCCCTCTACGCCCCCTGGGTCCAGGTGTACGATCCGCTGTTGAAGCGCCCCACCTTCCTGCCGCCCTCCGGCTCCATCTGCGGCGTCTATGCCCGCACCGACATCCAGCGGGGCGTGTTCAAGGCCCCGGCCAATGAGATCGTCCAGGGCTGCACTGGGCTGTCGGTGAGCTATAACGCCGCCGAGCAGGGCAAGCTCAACCCCAACGGCGTCAACCTGATCCGGGCCATTCCCGGCCAGGGCATCCGGGCATGGGGCGCCCGCACCTGCTCCAGCGATGGGAATTGGAAATATGTCAATGTCCGCCGCCTGTTTATCTTCCTGGAGGAATCCATCCGCGCCAATACCGGCTGGGTGGTCTTTGAACCCAATGACGAGGGGCTGTGGTCCCGGGTCCGGGGCACCATCTCCCTGTTCCTGGAGACCCAGCGGCGCATCGGCACCCTGGCCGGCTCCACGCCGGAGCAGGCGTACTATGTGGAGGTGGGACACAACACCATGACCCAGGACGACATCCTCAACGGGCGGCTGATCTGCGAGATCGGCGTGGCCCCTGTGCGTCCGGCGGAGTTTGTCATCTTCCGTATCACTCAGATCACCCAATCTGCGGCTTAACCAGTGAGGAGGGAAACAGTTTATGGCAGAGATCATTTATCCGTTCAAAAAGTACAATTACAAGGTGTTGATCGACCAGACCGAGGAGGCCGGATTTTCCGAGGTGTCCTCTCCGGACATCACCGCAGACCCGATTGAGTACCGGGAGGGCAACATGGCGGGCAAGACCCCCGGCAAGCAGCCGGGCATCCTGAAATACTCCAATGTGACCCTCAAGCGCGGCACCACCGATTCCTTGGTGTTCTGGGACTGGATCAAGGAGATTCAGTCCGGCAAGGCCACCAGGAAAACCGTCGTCATCACCCTCATGGACGATGAGATGAACGAGGTCGCCTCCTGGCAGCTGGAGAAGGCGTGGCCCACCAAGTATACCGCTCCCGACTTCAACGCCACCAGCAACGAGATTGCCATTGAAAGCCTGGAGCTGGTGACAGAGGGGATCACGCGGACGAAGTAAAGGGGGAAAGTTAAATGGAGCTTCAGACCATGTACCCGTTCCGCCTGCCCCGGGGGTATGTTGACGGGGAAGGAACCCTGCACCGGGAGGGCCAGATGCGGCTGGCCACTGCCGGCGACGAGCTGAGCGCCCTGCGGGATCCCAGAGTGAAAGCGGACGAAAGCTATATGAACCCGCTGATCCTCAGTAAGGTGATTACCATGCTGGGCACTTTGCCGGAGGTGACGCCGGAGGTGATTGAGGGACTGTTCATCGCCGATATGGAGTTTTTGCAGGATATGTACGACACCATCAACAAGGCGGATAAGCCCCAGATCCAGGTGACGTGCCCACACTGCGGAAAGCAGTTTGTGGATACGATAAATTTTCAGGGAGCGGGATGAACCTTCAGCCGCCCAGGGAGCTGTACCGCCAGCTCTCGTTCATCTCGTATTACTTCCACTGGGGCCTGGAGGACGTGCTGGAGCTACCGCATCTGGAGCGGGAACGCTTCTGCCGCGAGATCAGCCGGATCAACCGGGAAGCCAACAGTCAGGAAAAGAATGTGTTTGACGCCTGAGCCGTAAGGAGGTATGCGCCATATGGACCCCTTAGCCGCTTATACCTTCCGTGTCTTTCTCGGTGTGATGGAGTTCGGCTTCTCCAAGGTGTCCGGCCTGGGCCGGGAGGCTGAGACAACCGTTTATCAGGAGGGCGGGATCAATGATCGCGTGCATGTGCTACGTGCCCCCACCAAGACGCCCGGTACCCTGCGGATGGAGCGCGGCGCCTATGCCGGAGAGTTTTTCCCCTTTTATCTGGCGGGCGAACGGCTGTTTCTGCCCATGCGGATTGAGGTGCGTTCCCCGGAGGGGGTGCAGCTGCTGGGGAAGTTCTACACGCTGACGGGACTGGTGGTAAAGAAATGGGAGGCTGGTGAGCTGGATGCGCTGCAAAATACAATCCTTATCGACCGGTTTGAGCTCAATTATGAGCACCTGCTTGTCTCGCCATTATAGTATGGCCCGGCTGTCCGCCGGCGTGGGGCTGCCATACCCGGGCACAGGAGCTTGTATACCGAAATACCCGTCCTCTGGCGCAGACGGTTCAGCCGCTGGCGCCGAGGATTATCCAGAATACCGTCCATCAGACGGTAGTGCATCTCCATCAGACCACCCATCAGCACCTCCGCAGCCAGATCACCGCCAGAGCGGGCGGACAGGGCCATACCACGCTGCTGGTGCGCCAGAGCGCGGCCCACCCAGCGGAGGAAAACGCCATGGACCCCTCCCGCCCCGCATGGACCGCCCGCAGGCTGCTCCGTATTTTGTCTATGGAGAGCGCCCGCCAGACCATGCGCCCCTTTTATCAGCAGATGTTCCAGGGCTTTTGGGAACGGCAGCGGGAGGAGCATCGCGGGAAACCGGCACAGTCCCTGCTGCTGGTGCAGAGCGTATTGGGCCGCCACCAGACGCTGACCACGCTGCGCCGGTTTTACCAGCAGACGGTGGAAAAGCTGGACGGCGCCATTTTCCACAGCCTGATCCGCAGGCAGTATGTCCGCTATATCCGACAGGACGAAAGCGGCGG
>OFHB01000470.1_pt1 | contig 27684 bp, 23 predicted proteins | sample 1521881 | NCBI WGS metagenome assembly OFHB01 (sample SAMEA3504090, study PRJEB24116) | mouse gut metagenome | biome: mouse gut; feature: mouse-associated habitat; material: faeces | place: Denmark | collected 2011
GCTACAATATCCGCAACTGCCCGGTACGCCTCGTCCACTTTACCCACAGATTTCTGCAAATCAATGATATAGATGCCATTTCTCTCTGTGTAAATGTAAGGAGCCATTTTCGGATTCCATCTTCTTGTCTGATGTCCAAAATGAACACCCGCTTCCAGTAACTGTTTCATTGTAATAACGCTCATTTTCTTACCTCCATCTGGTTTTTCCCTCCATATGCTTCCTCTCCTGAAGCGCCGTCTCCGGCACCACTCCATCATCCGCATATGTGTTTATTCTTGGCTTTTTGCCATATCTTAAATACTATACCATAATTTAGACAAATATGCAAGCGCAGAAATTTAGTTTTCAATAAAATTATGCGTTTGCTATGGACTAGGCGCGCCTTTATAAGTCATAGCCTGCAAAACGCATCCGCCTTGTATTTCCTTTTCTCCTATGCTATAATTGCGCTATACTTGCATCAAAGAAAGGAGAATCCCATGAACAACGAAACAAATCCAATCCCGCCTGACGATGAAGATATCTGCGTGACGCTTGAGCTTGATGACGGCACACAGGCAGAATGTGAAATCCTTACTATTTTTGAAGCGGACGGCAGAGACTACATCGCGCTTCTTCCTGTAGATGAAAACGGGGAAGAATTAGAAGAAGGCACAGTTTACATCTATCGGTACATAGAAAATGAAGAAGGCAGCCCTACCCTTGAAAACATTATGGACGATGAGGAATTAGAAGCCGTCGAGACTCAGTTCAATGACCTCTTAGAAGAAATTGACGACGCGGAAGAATAGTTATGGCAGTCTTGCATGGTTAAACCCGCTTCCGCCATAAATCTGGAAACTTCCGCTTCTTTATTTTGAATCTTCTTGGAAGCATACAGATACAGGCTCTTTTTTGTGCGGGTAACAGCTACATAAAACATACGCCGTTCTTCCTCCATATCTGCCGGAAGGACGGCTTTTTTATATGGCGTAACGCCTTCGTTTACATCTATAATATGCACGGTTTCAAACTCCAGCCCTTTTGCGCTGTGGAATGTCGCCAAAGTCACGGCGTCTTGTTTTTGCCTTTTGTCTGAAAAAACCTCCTCTAACTCCTTTTGATAACGCAAAATGTGCGCCTGCCACTCCGAAAAATCCGCATATGGCTTACTGCTCTCCTGCAATTCTTCGATTACCTCAAACAAGCCGTCTTTGTCAATCCTACGGTAATCTGCGTATTCTTCCAAAAACCCATCGTATCCGATTGCTTTTCTTATATAATTAATTGCGGCAAACGGACGCATCGTTTTCAATGCCTGCAAATCGGCGTAAAGCGTTTCTATCCGTTCTTCTATCCAAGGCCGCTCTGAATAAAACGCCTGCCATGCTTGGAATGAAACCGTTTCTTCTCCTAAACTTTCCCGACTTAAATAGCGTTTCGGGCGGTTCATAATCATGAAAAAATCCCTGCGCTGGCGGCTCCCTAGCGCCAGACGGAAATATGCGTATAAATCTTTCGCAATCCAATGCCCATAAATGTTTGGCGCTTTATCTTTTGCAGTAAACGGAATGTTGTATTCCATGAACTGTTCCATTAAAAATCTCGCCTGCGTATTCGTCCGAAATAAAACCGCCGTACCGGAAAGAGGCGTATTGCCTGCGCGGATTCGCTCCACAATTTTCTTGTTTACTTCCCGCTGGTTTACGTGCAGTTCCGCCGTAATGCTGCGTTCCGTTGACCCTGCCGCAAAAATTTCCTTTGGGAAGCGTTCTTTATTATAAGAAATCAATTTCCCCGCCATCTGCGTCACATCTTTTGGACAGCGGTAGTTACAGGGTAATTGAACCGTTTTTACATTAGGATAATCCTTTGGGATATGCAGCATAATTTCAGGACGCGCGCCGCGGAAACGGTATATGGACTGGTCGTCGTCTCCCACAAGAAACAGATTCTGCCTTGGCTCCGCAAGCATCCGTAAAATATCATACTGAATCTGATTCACGTCCTGAAATTCATCAACAAGGATATAGGGATACTTTTTCTGCCACGCAGATAAAATATCTTTCCGTTCAGAAAACAATTCATATGTATACACAAGCATATCGTCAAAATCGAGTTTTCTATGCCGCTTTAAATGGCTTTGGTATTCGTTGAAAAGGTCGCAAAAAACTTCTTTCGCGCAATGAATGGGATAATAATGGGCAAGGCTTAGCCTGCTGTTTTTCACAGAACTGATTTCCGAAAGCAAATCCTGCGTAAATTCCGTTTCGTCGTCAAATTCCAGACGCATGGAATAAATCAGCTCCCGCATCAAATGCATCCGTTCTTCTTCCCTTATAATATTAGAAGCTTCATAATGATACGCATGTTTTAATATCATAAAAAACACAGCGTGGAACGTCCCAAACGTCACCCGCGTCCCCATATCCTGAACGATTCGGCAAAACCGCTCTTTCATCTCGGCCGCCGCCGCTTTAGTAAATGTAATGACTAAAATATGGGAAGGATCAATTTTTGCATGTTTGATTAAATATTCGATTCGTTTGGTAATGACAAACGTCTTGCCGGAACCGGGTCCGGCAAGCGTAAGCATTGGGCCGTTCAGATGTGAAACTGCCTGTTTCTGGGCAGCGCTTAGAGTTTGATTCATAGAAATTCCTTTAGTTTACGGATAGTTTTTCAATTCCAATTTTTATTCTTCTTAAAGATTCCTCTTTTCCTAAAATCTCCATCAGCTCCGTCGCCCCGCCCGGCGTCATCTGTTTGCCCGAAACCGCCGTCCTAAGCGGCCAAAGCGCGTATCCGTTTTTATATCCTTTTTCCTTGGCAAAACTTAAAATAGCCGCATAGAGTGTATCGTTACTGTAATCTTCCTGCGCCGTTAAAACCGGAAGCAGCTCCGTTAAAACCACGCGTGAGGATTCAGCCGTGGTTTTCATCTTTTTGTGCGTATACATTGCAATGTCATATTCCGGAAGTTCTTCGAAAAAGTCAATATGCCCTGCAATATCCGGTAAAATTTCAATTCTGGTCTGTACGAGCGCTGCAATTTTTTGCAAATCATACTCTTTCGTGACGGATTTTTTGATATAAGGCTCTGCAATCGCATAAAACGCCGCGGGTTCCATTGCCTTTAAATATTCTCCGTTCATCCATTTTAATTTTACCACATCAAATACGGCAGGGGATTTGCTCATGTGATGATAGTCAAACGCTTCCACAAGCTCCTCTAACCGGAAAATTTCACGGTTTTCTGACGGGCTCCACCCTAACAGGGCGACAAAATTGACAACCGCTTCCGATAAAAATCCCTGTTCCATTAAGTCCTCAAAGGAAGCATGCCCGCTTCTTTTGCTTAACTTTTGATGTTCTTCATTTGTAATCAGCGGACAGTGGACATAAACCGGAATCTCCCAGCCAAACGCTTCATAAAGCCTGTTGTATTTTGGGGAAGAAGAAAGATATTCATTGCCCCGCACGACATGCGTTATGCCCATCAGATGGTCGTCAACGACATTTGCAAAATTATAAGTCGGATAGCCGTCGGATTTTATTAAAATCATATCGTCTAATTCCGCATTGTCGACTTCAATCCTGCCATAAATTTCATCTTCAAACACAGTTACGCCTGTATTTGGATTGTTTTGACGGATTACATAAGGGATTTTAGCCGCCAGTTTTTCTTCAATTTCTTCTTTGTTTAAATTTAGGCAGTGTTTATCATAAATATTGATCTCTTTGCCGGAAATCTTTTGTTTTAAACTTTCCAAACGCTCTTTGCCACAAAAACAATAGTAGGCTTTCCCTTGCGCAACAAGCTGTTTGGCATACTCTAAATAAATGCCTTTTTCCTGACGCTCACTTTGGACATAAGGCCCATATCCTCCGTCTTTGTCAGGCCCTTCGTCGTGGATTAAACCGGTTTGTTCCATCGTCCGGTAAATAATGTCTAACGCTTCCGCAACGTAACGCTCCTGATCGGTGTCCTCTATCCTTAAAATAAAATCCCCGCCCGCGTGTTTCGCAATCAGATAGGCATACAGCGCCGTCCTTAAATTGCCGATGTGCATACGCCCAGTCGGGCTTGGGGCAAATCTTGTCCGTACTCTTTCCATAATCTTTCGTTCCTTTCTTTTCACTTTTTATAATCTAGCATAGAATAAATCTGTTGGCAAGTGATTTTACTTTAAAACAACAACGCCGCTTATCCTTTGTGGTACAGCTTTTCATAGATCCCTTGTTTTTGCAGAAGCTCCTCATGCGTCCCTTCTTCCGCAATCCCGTTTTCCGTCAAAACCAGTATCCGTTCCGCGTTTTCTATTGTTGAAAGCCTGTGCGCAATTACAAATGTCGTCCTGTTTTCTGCCAGTTTCTCCAAAGAATCCTGTACGACTTTTTCACTTTCGTTGTCAAGCGCAGACGTCGCTTCATCGAAAATCAAAATCGGCGGATTCTTCAAAAATACCCGCGCAATCGAAAGCCGCTGTTTCTGCCCGCCGGAAAGTTTTATTCCCCGCTGCCCGATATCGGTGTCATACCCGTCTGGCAGCGACAGGATAAACTCGTGGGCATTTGCGTTTTTTGCCGCCGCAATTACTTCCTCGCGCGTCGCGTCCGGTTTCCCGTATCGGATATTGTCATATACTGTCCCGACAAATAAATACACGTCCTGCTGCACGATTCCTATCTGGTTGCGCAGGCTTTTTTGTTTTACGGAGCGGATATCCCTCCCGTCTACAGACACCGTTCCGCCCGTCACATCATAAAACCGCGGGATCAGGCTGCAAAGCGTGCTCTTCCCCGCGCCGCTTGAACCGACCAAAGCCACGTATTCCCCCGCGTCCACATGCAGGTTGACGTGGCTTAATACTTTTTCGCTGTTCTCTTCATAACGGAACGACACATTTTTAAAATCTACCGTCCCCTTCACCGCAGGCAGTTCTACGGCATTATCACTGTCCGCAATATCCGGCTCAATTGCCATAATTTCCAGAAACCGCTCAAACCCGGTATAACCGTTCTGAAACTGCTCCGTAAAATCAATCAGCGTCTTAACCGGATCCGTCAGTACGTTGATATAAAGCAGAAACGTAATCAAATCCGTCACGTCTATTTTTTCCAGGGAAATAAAAACGGCTCCCGCCACCAGCACCACGACCGTTATCAACAGTGAAAACGAACTCAACCCCGCATGATACCCTCCCATGTAAAAATAGCTGTTTTTCTTGGCGTTTAAAAACCCGCGGTTGCCCTCCCCGAATTTCTCCTCCTCCATACGTTCATTCGCAAACGACTTTACCACACGGATACCGGAAAGGTTATCCTCAATCCTGCTGTTGATCTCCGATATTTTTTCCCGGTTGCGCCGAAACGCCCGCTTCATTCTGCCATTAAAAAAATATGCGTAGCAAAACATCACCGGAATCAGAGCGAACGCAAAAACAGTAAGAAGCGGGCTGATGCAGAGCATAATCACAAACGCGCCGCAGATCTTAATCACAGAAATCACTACATTTTCCGGCCCGTGGTGCATCAGTTCCGTAATATCAAACAAATCCGTCGTAATCCGGGACATCAAAGCCCCTACCTTCTGATTGTCATAAAACGCAAACGAAAGCTTCTGGTAATGTGCAAAAATTTCGGCACGCATATCGTATTCTATCCTGGCGCCCATGACATGCCCGTAATTGGTAATATAAAAATTACAAAAACAAGACACGGCGACAAGCGCCGCCATCAAAACGGCAAGCCCGGCCGTCTGCCGCAGCATTTCGTCTTTTTCCAGGTAAATCACATTTGACGTGATAAAGCGCGCGATAAGCGGAATCGCCAGCGCAATCACAGACGCCAGGACCGCAAAAAACATATCCGCCGCAAACACCCTGCGGTACGGCTTATAGTAAGACAACATTTTTTTCAGATTATTCTGCATTGCCTGCTTCCTCCCTGTTATCCAAATCTTTTTGAATCCCCTCCAGATAAGGAATGAATACCCCGCCCTGGTACGGCAGGAAAAATCCCGGTTCCAACTCCTCATACCGGAAGCTTTTGCGCCCTCCTTCTTCCCTGCGCTGCCAAAAGCGTCTCAGAAGCGAAAGGCGCAGATAATAAAATTCTTCGCGCTTCGTAAACGAAACCAGGATAAACGCCACGCCTCCCTGTTTTTCAAACGCTTCCATAAACGTCACCTGGTGCGCGTGGATATTCGCAAGCGGAAACGTATCCGTATTGCACTCCTTCGCGTCAAAACAGACCGGGATCCCCTGCACCGCGCCGATATAATCCACAGTGCTTTTCTGGTCAAAATAAGCCAGCGTAATATGCCGGCTTTCCTTGTCGATTGCAATTGGCGTAATCGGCGTCGGTATCTTCTGAATCAGCGCCAGCCCCTGTTCCGAGTACATTTCATTCGTACGGTTTAAAAATTCCTCAAATGACGAGCCGCGAAGCCCCCTGCTGTTCCATGTCGCCATATCCTATACTCCCGCTTAAAAAGCCGGCGCGCTGCGCCGGCCACACCAGTGTGTTACTAAATTCATCCTTTTTCATATATTCCGGAGCGTGTTTGAATATCCATTTCAAACGCGCCCCGGAATGGAATCACAAATTATTTTATCGTCGCCTTTTTGGGAAGGCCTGCTTTTTTCAGCATGTTCTTATACTGGGCTTTCTTTTTGGCAGGTACGGTAACCTTTGCTTTTGCGCTGATATTCTTGAATGCTTTTTTGCCGACAAAGGTAATGCCTTTCGCCTTTTTCATATTGATTTTGGAAAGCTTGCTGCATCCCGCAAACGCTTCCTTGTCAATCTTTTTCATATTCTTTCCAATGGTTACGCTGTTTAATTTTTTCAATCCCTTAAACGCTTTTTCATTGATTTGGGTCACCTTATAAGAAACGCCGTCAATGCGTACGGTATCCAGAATCACAACGCTTTTCAGATTCTTATTTGCAGTTCCGGTTACAGCCGCCGTCTTTTTGCCTGCGTCTAAAACCTTATAGTTTACTTTTTTCACGGTTGCCGTTGTAACAGGCGCCGGCGTCTCTGCAGCAGGAGGCGTATAGTTTGCAAGTTCTGATTTCTTTGCTTCCGCCGCCTTGTCAAGTTCTGCCTGTGCATTTTGTTTGGTCTGTGCAATTCCCTCCTGGCTTACCGCTTCCTTCTCCAGCGCTTCCGATTCTGCTTTCTTAGCCTCAGCGTCCTGTTTGTTGCCGTCTAAACTTATAATCTGCGATTCGATTGCCGCTGCCGCAGCTTTCAGACGGGCAGCCTGTGCATTTTTTAAGGCGGTTTCCAAAGCCGCTTTGTTTTCCTCTGCACGCGCGGTATAAAGCTCTGCTTCCGCTGCAAGCTTTTCTTTCGGATCCGATGTAGCAGCCACTTTCTGCTGTGCTGCCGTTACGAGCCCCTGCGCTTTTGTCAGGTTCGCCTGTGCGGCCGAAGCGGCCGTCTGCGCGTCAGAAGCTTTTTTATCGGCTTCTGTCAACTGCTTTTCCAGTAACGAGATTTCCGCAACAGCGTCAAATACGCCAAGGACGTCTTGTTCTTCCAATGCAGCCGCGCTTGTAGCGCCTGCGATAAAGTCCTCATATGTGACGGTGTTTTCCGCAGAGGGATTGTAATTCCACATACGGTAACCGAATGATTTTAAGTCAACCATCATATCCGCTAAAACAACGTCGGCCGTTTTTGCATTTGCATCGTCGCACCAAATAGCCATACATGCGCCGAGAACATTTGCAGCATTCTGGGAATTGGGATCTACCGCCGAATTTCCGTTAAAAAGAAGCGGATGCCATTCCTCAAAAATCTTTTTCGGCTTTACGGTCCAGTCGTAACTCTTTAAAACATAGTACAAGGAATCATTATTAAAATTGACTGCCTGATAATCGGAAGCAGCGACTCCCCCACTCTTCCAGTCATTTACAATAACGCTCTTTTTTAACAGCCTGGACTCTCCGGCCTGGCCGTCTACCCAGGCGTACGCCGTCATTCCCTTTCCTTCCACATAGTCTACCAGCCCGTTTACATATTCCGCAATGGTCTCGTTTGAAGTGCCATGCGCTGCAAACTCATCTCCGCCCACGCAAAAATCCGTACATCCGTTCTCCTGGAAGAAATCTACATACTTCTTTATCAGGGCAGCCATGAAATTCTTCGCTTCCTGGTTCTCAAGATTCATTGCATAACATGGATTAGAGGAAATCCCCCAGATGCCCACATTGCGGTATTCCGGAAAATACCAGAGGATCTGCCCGGTATGCCCCGGACTGTTAAATTCCGGAATAATATTAATTCCATAGGCTTTAGCATAGGTAAGGATTTTAACCATATCATCCTGCGTCAGATACTCGCTGGTGTCATAAGCATTCACCCCATGGGCTACGTCAGACGCGCCCTCATTGCGCTCCGCCAGAAATTCAGAATCGTCAATAGTATGCGGATTATCGCCGAGATGATTCATAAACTCATGATCATATTCAACCGTATTCCCGCTCCCGTCATCAAAAGAAACACTCATGTCGTCAAGCAGGAAACGGAACCCTTCGTCATTTGAAAAACTCATATACAGCGTATTCATCCCGTTCCAAGCCATTTCCCGGATAATAGACTCAAACCAGTCCACACTGAAATATTTTCTGGCGCAGTCTACAAACAATGCCCTCGTCCCCCTGAACGGAACGGAACTTTCTTTCTCTTCAACCTCGTCTCCGCGTTCCAGCTGTTTTAACACATCGCGCAGCCCATAAGAAGCCCCGGCCGTACCGGCGGCCTTTACCGTAACAATGCCCTTGCTGTTTTCGATGCCGTAGCCTTCCTCGCCATACGCTGCTTCATAGCCTTTCCCCTGTGTGTCAACCAGAATATCCCCCGCCTGTTTCTCAGCGTTGTATACCAGTTTCACACTTTGATCTTTTGCGGCAAACTCCTTACAGATCACCATATATGCCGCTTCTCGTTCTCCCTGCACATTGATGCGCACTGCAGCGCCTTTTGCAGTTTCTTTTGCGAACGCCGCAACCGGAAGGGCTGTCAATGCCATACATACGGAAAGCGCTATCGCTGAAACTTTTGTCTTTAAACCCATATATCCTCCTTTTTACGCACTCTGAAAGAATGTGTAACAATTTTTTATAGTTTTATCCTATCACATCAGAACAAAAAAAACAAGAGACAAGCTTCCTTCCATTTCCCGGCTTTTTATGTTACACTTAACAAAAAAATATCATCCGGAGGTCTCACTATGGAAATTATGAAACGCTATTATGAAACGCTGGCAGCCACCGTCATTTCCGGCCTAAACAAAAGGCAGATGGAAGGCTATTACTGCAAAACCCCCAAAGAAGCCGTAGAACTTGCGCTTTCTCTTTTGCCAAAGCAGCCGACGGTCGGCTTTGGCGGGTCCATGACGCTTATACAGTCCGGCATGCTAGACGCATTAAAAGCCGATCCCTCGATCCGTCTTTTAGACCGGGAAGCTGTGCAGTCCGCAGAAGAAAAAGAAGACGTCTGCCGCAGCCATTTTTCTGCAGACGCCTACTTTATGAGCAGCAACGCCATTACCGCAGACGGAGAGCTTATCAACATTGACGGCAGCGGCAACCGGGCCGCCGCGCTTATTTTCGGGCCAAAGGAAGTATTTATCCTGGCCGGGATGAACAAAATCGTCCCTTCCGTCGAAGAAGCGGTCAGCCGTGTCCGCAACACCGCAACGCCGCCCAACTGCATCCGCTTAAATAAACAGACTCCATGCGCTTTGACCGGCGCCTGCAGCAACTGCCTTGCGCCCGACTGCATCTGCAACCAGATTGTGATCACCCGCAGAAGCGGAAAAAAAGGACGTATCAAAGTCCTTTTAATCGGCGGGAATTTGGGTTTCTAAAAAGCAACGGACTGCTCCTAGTACTGCATCCGGACAGAAATTGAAGTCTGGAACCATCTGCTTCGCACCATTGCGTCGTTAAAATTTCTAGACGATGCCACCGCATCGCCGTCGAAATTTTGCCTAGCACTGGCACAAAGCAGGTGTCTCCAAACTTCAATTCCTGTTCGGATGCAGTACTAGTACTCACTCCATCCCACCAAGAATTAAAATTCCAAGACACCTGCTTTATGCCATTGCCAGACTTATCCCTACATATATATTCACAAAAAATCTTTTAAACCATCCCGCACAATCATTCCATCCAATCAATTTCCAATATTAAACACCGACCTTCTCTCAAATCCTCCAATCAACCTACACCATTTTTCATCCATACATATCACGAACAAAAAAATCACATATCTTCTACTCACATAATAAAAATATATATTTACAGCAAAACACAAAATCATTTTTCATAAAACCACACCCACATTCTTCACAAAAATATAAATCACAAAACCATCAGCCATTTTCATCTGCAAGCCTGCCAAAACAGCAGTCATCCAGAGGGCAGGGGGTGCGGCTTTTGCATTGTAACAGGATTTAGCGGCTCTTAAGTATTCCCTGTAACATCAGCAATGCCCTGCCATGGATGGCGCGTTTCCGGCGGTTGCGTCCGAGCGAAAAACCCATATGGAATACTTTAGAGCCGCTTCATCCTGTCACACGCAAAAGCCTCACCCCCTGCCCTCTGGATGACGGATCTTTTCCAACACCCCACCCCACCTCCAAATTCTTCACTTGCGATCAAACAACGACTCGTATATAATAAATATCAAACCAACAGCTTAAAAGGAGGATCCAAATGAACAAAAACATCAAACATTTCTTTTTTCTTTCAGGTCTGTCAGCCGGATGTATTTACGGCATCAATAAATTTATAAATACCACCTCAGGAATCAAAAATCTGCTATCAGACCATAAAGGATACTTTTTCACATGGCGTTATGGAACTATCTTTTACACCAAACAAGGAAGCGGTTCTCCACTCCTTCTCATTCACGATCTTCATCCCGCAAGTTCTTCCGCCGAATGGAATCTTCTGATAAAAAAATTGGAAAAAGATCACACTGTGTACACAATCGATCTATTAGGCTGCGGCCGATCAGATAAACCAAATCTCACCTATACCAATTATATGTTCGTACAGCTAATTACCGATTTTGTAAAAAACGTTATAGAACAGAAAACGGACGTCATTGCGACCGGAACTTCCTGTTCTTTCACCCTAATGGCAGCGCATATGAACAACGCTATTTTTGATAAGCTTTTTTTCATCAACCCACCATCTTTGGAATCTCTGCAGCAAACCCCATGCAGCGACACCAACATACTAAAAAAAATATTGGAATTTCCGGTATTAGGCACTTTCTTTTATCATATTCAAATGACAGAACAAAACATTGCAAACCTATTTGAAACAAAATATCACAGCAAAAAATCATGCATTTCCGGCAAGATAAAAGATACCTATTACGAATCCGCACATGCAGGCCACAGCAGAGGAAAATATCTTTTTGGAAGTATTCTGGGTAATTACACAAATATCAATATCATCCCTGCTCTAAAAAAAGTAGAAAACCCAATATTCCTAATTGTTTCAGACAACCATGAAGATTCTGACAAAATTATAACTTCCTATACAGAATATGATGAATTAATCGAAACAGCCAGTATCTCTGATTGCGGCAAACTTCCACAATTAGAAGAACCAGAACAATTATACCGCATAATCAGCAGATATTACGAATAAGAAAAAAAGAACTGTCTAACAAACGGCAGTTCTTTTATTTATATTCGGTTGCAGTCTCTAAAGCCTCTCTGTATTTTCTTGTTTTAATCTTTATAAATTCAATTATATCTCTCTTATCTTCTTCCGAAATTTGTTCAAAATAAAAAAGCAGCTCTTTTTCCGAATATGTTAAAAACCGAAGCTTTCGCACATTACACGGCTCGTTGACATAATCCAAAAAATCTGAAAGATCTTTTCCCGACTGCGTACTTGCCGGAGCGTCATAATAAATTGTCTGATCCAACGAAATAATTAACTGCATAAAATCTTCAATTGAAATATTATATAAACCTGCCAGTTTATAAAGCGTTTCCGATCCTGGTTTCCTTAATCCCGTTTCATAATGGGAATAAGTCTGGCGGACAACGCCCAAAAAAGATGCTACATAATCCTGCGTATATCCGTTTGCTTTTCTGAGTTCTTTTAATTTCTGCGGAAGTAATTCATTTCCCAAATATATCACCATCCATTCCATTTATTTGCATATGAACAGTAACAATTATATTTCCTTCAAGAAAAAAAAATGCAACAAAGCGTAGCATATTTTACAATATTATGTTAATATATGTGTAGCATTTTTAAATAATAATGCTACACATAGGAGCATATAAAATACAAAAGAAGGATTACCAAAAATGATGCGAATACACTACAAAAAAATAAAAATAAATACTTATGCGTTTTATACCATACTTTTTATGATAATAACGCCAATCATATTTTTTTCGTTCTTTTTGGAGAAAAAAAGCCTTATCTGGAACAACGACGGGCTGCGGCAGCATTATATAGCATTTATGCATTTTGGAAACTGGGGAAGGCAAATAATCCGTTCTATCTTCTTCGATCACAAATTTCAGATCCCCTTGTGGGACTTTCAAGTCGGATACGGATCGGATATTATTACAACGTTTCATTATTATACAATAGGCGATCCGTTAAACATTCTTAGCATATTCGTGCCGGAACAATATGCTGAATATTTATACCAGATTTTGATTCTAATCCGTTTTTATTTATCCGGCCTAAGCTACGTTTATTTTTGCCGTGAAATGAAAAAAGGACGAATTGGTACGCTTGCAGGCGCATTTCAATACGTTTTTTGCGGTTTTCTATTATTTGCAGGGATCCGTCATCCATTTTTTATGAACCCGATGATATATCTTCCATTATTATTAACCGGATCTGAGCGTATATTCCAAAAAAAGAAACCAACTCTTTTTATATTTATGGTTTTCCTCTCGGCAATAAGCAACTTTTACTTTTTTTATATGTTGGTATTTGCCGTTTGCTTTTATGTCGCAGTACGTTTTTTTTCACTTCGGCACAGCCGTTTCCTAAAAGAACTTTGTTCAATCGTATTCCGTTTTTTTGGGTATTCGTGTATAGGCTTAAGTATGTCGTCTGTAATTTTACTACCGGTTTTGCTGCAGTTTTTCTCTACAAACCGCAATACATCCTCTCAAAATTATACAATGCTCTATCGCCCGGGTTATTATGTCAACCTGGTTTTATCTGTCCTGACCGCAGACAAAATCGGAAACTGGACAATGCTTGGATTTTCCACTGTTTCCATTTTGGCTATATTTACTTTATTTACAATAAAAAATAAGTATAAAACACTAAAAATTACATTTTGCATTATGAGCATTATGCTTTGCGTCCCGTTTTTTGGAAAAGCTTTAAATGGCTTTTCTTATATTGCAAACCGCTGGTGCTTCATTTACGCGGCTTTGATTTCTTATATTCTTACAACAGTATGGGAAGATATAATGCGATTAAAAAAAATCTTCCGGCGGATATTATGGTCCGGATGTTTTTGTTATTTCATTCTTTTCATTGCGTATAAAGAAAATAATTCGCAAAAAATAATAATTGGGCTTATTTTATTGTCCTCTCTTATATTACTCGAAATAAAAAGGAATGTCCGCCTTACTTCCTGCTGCATGTTCTGCCTGAGTTTAATCCATATCTGCGTCAATGCATTTTTCTTATATGGAAGTCATGGAAACAATTATATGTCACAATTTGCAGATATACACAAGGCTTATGAAAACATTACCATCTGTCCCGCGAAAGCGCTGCAGTGTTCCGTTCCTTCTGAGAATAGCAACCAGATGTTTTTCCGATACGAAACAGATGATTTTACAAATGTAAACGCATCTACCGTTATTGGAGAACATGGCCTCTCCTACTATTGGAGCCTGGAAAACAGCCATATTTCCGATTATCTTATGGATATGTCCATAAAATCATTTATTGTTTTTAATTACAGGGATCTGGATCACAGGACTTACCTGGACGCACTGGCAGGAGTAAAATATTTTATCCGCACCAATTCAAACGTAATTCCGTACGGATACCAGTATCTTGGCTCTGTTTCCTTATCCGGGCAAAAGAAATATGAAATCTATGAAAATACTTACGCGCTTCCGCTGGGTTATACCTATAAATCCTATATACCGATTGACGATTACAATAAAATGTCTCCCCAAAAACGGCAGGAAGCTTTGATGCAGGGAATTGTACTTGAAACAGACGAAAAAGACAATTTCGGTCACATACCGCAGGCCAAACCAGTTTTTACGCACAAAAGCATAGATTATACCATACAAAATAGTAAAAACTTATCCATTGCGCCTGACGGAAGTTTTGACGTAAAAAAAGAAGGGGCGTCCGTCACATTATCATTCAACGGATTAGACGGCTGTGAAACTTACTTATTTTTAAAAGGAACCTCGGTTAGAATGAAAAATTTGTTTACAAACGATATTACTTTAAACATATCTTCTGACGAATCCTCCAACACCATGCGCCATATGACAGACAGCCACAAAAATTATAAAGGACAGTCCGACTATCTGGTTTCTTTAGGATATCACGAAAAAGCCCAGAAAAATATTACGATTACATTTCCTAAAAAAGGGATATATTGTTTTAAAGATATGGAAATTATCTGCCAGCCTATGAAAAACTACAGCAGCCAGACTGCTGCCCTGAAAGAAGATATTTTAGAACAAGAAACGATTGAGACAAATAAAGTATATGGTTCGATCCGCCTTTCCGAAGACAAAATCCTCTGCCTTTCTATCCCTTACAGCAGGGGATGGTCAGCTTTTGTAGACGGAAAAAAAGCGGAACTTTTGAAAGCAAACAGAATGTATATGGCGCTTCCCCTGGCCAAAGGGGAGCATACCATTGAACTGCGCTACAAAACGCCTGGATTATCGGCCGGCATTACATTTAGCCTGATCGGATGCATTATCTTTTTTTTCATATTTGTTACAAAGGCATCTTGGAAGGCGTACCCGCCTTCCTCGGATATAAATCCGGCGTCTTTTTCACCTTTTGAACCAAAATAAACGACCTTTTGGTTTCTCCAAGATCAAACTTATAGACCTTTTGCAATTTGCCGCCCAATAAGGAACAAGCCCGTTTGGCTTCGTTCGCTTCCTCGTCTATACTGCCTGATTTATAAGCGATACTAAGCCCTCCCGTTTTTACAAATGGCAGGCAGTATTCCTCCAAAACAGCTAAATTTGCCACTGCGCGCGAAACGCATAAATCAAACGCTTCACGGAAGGAAGGATTTCTCGCACATTCTTCCGCCCTTCCGTGAACCGCTTTGATACCGCTAAGGCCAAGCGTATCCGTCACTTCCTCCAAAAACCGGATTCTTTTCTGAAGGGAATCCATTAAGGTAATTTTAAGGTGCGGAAAAGCTATTTTAAGAGGGATCCCCGGAAAGCCGGCGCCTGTGCCAAGATCCAAAACAGAAAGAGGACGCGACAAATCAGCGACGCGGCGCAGCGACAAAGAGTCCAGAAAATGCTTTGTTACCACATCTTTAAATTCCGTAATGCCCGTTAGGTTCATAACTTTATTTTTTTCGATCAGCATTTCATAAAATGTAACAAACATACGCTTTTGATCCTCGGAAAAAACAAAACCTTCCTTTTCAAACTGATCTTCCATATAGGACAATTGATCCTGTGTCATAATCCCTCCTTATGTTTCTGCTGTTCAAGATATACTAAAATCATAGAAATATCTGCCGGAGAAACGCCGGATATCCGGGAAGCCTGCCCGATTGAAACCGGCTTAATCTGATTCAGCTTCTGAACCGCCTCTATCCTTAAGCTGTGTACCTTACGGTAATCTAATTCCTTTGGCAGCTTCTTTTTCTCCAGCTTCTTAAACTGTGACACTTGTTTTATTTGACGGCTGATATAACCCTCGTACTTAATGTTAATATTCACCTGCTCCGTTACTTCCTTCGGCAAATCAGGACGATCCGGATCGATTGGCGCTAACATATCGTAATTCAATTCGGGCCTTCGAATCAGCTCTGCCAGAGAAGTCCCTGTATTTAGCGGAATGCTGTCAAACGATACGAGCAAATCCTGAACATTCCGGCTTGCACCGATCATAACCTTCTGAACGCGCCGCAGCTCGTCCGAAATCAATGCTTCCTTTTCCAGAACCCAGTCATAACGTTCCTTTTGCAATAATCCGACTTCATATCCCTTTTTGGAAAGCCGCAAATCTGCATTATCCTGGCGCAGCAGCAGACGATATTCTGCCCTTGAAGTCATCATACGGTAAGGTTCATGATTTTCTTTTGTAACAAGATCATCGATCAGAACCCCGATATACGCTTCTGAGCGATCTAACACCAGAGGATCCTTTCCCTGAATATACATACAGGCGTTAATCCCAGCCATCAGTCCCTGACAGGCTGCTTCTTCATAACCGGAACTTCCGTTTATCTGGCCGCCGCAAAACAGCCCTTTTATCGTCTTTAATTCCAGTGAAGGATAAAGCTGGTTGGGGTTGATGCAGTCGTATTCTATTGCATAAGCGTTTCGGACAATTTTGGCATGCTCTAATCCCGGTACGCTGCGGTACATCTGATACTGGACGTCTTCCGGGAGAGAACTGGACATACCGCTGATATACATCTCATTGGTAGACAGACCTTCCGGTTCAATAAAAACCTGATGCCTCTCTTTATCTGCAAATTTTACAACTTTATCTTCAATCGACGGGCAATATCTGGGTCCGGTTCCTTCTATAACCCCTGCAAATAAAGGGGAACGATCCAGATTATCGCGGATAATCTCATGCGTCTTTTCATTTGTGTAAGTCAGCCAGCACGAAACCTGATCGATCTGCACATCTTTGGGATTTGTTGTAAAAGAAAACGGCACAACCGTTTCGTCTCCAAACTGCTCCTTCATTTTCGAAAAATCAATCGACCGTTTATCAATCCTGGCCGGCGTCCCCGTTTTAAAACGGTAGATTTCTATTCCGTGTTCTCTCAGGGAATCCGTCAGATAATTCGCGGCCTGCAGCCCGTTCGGACCCGTCTGCGTAACCATTTCCCCTGTCAGGCATCTGGCCTTCAAGTAAGTTCCCGTACACAGCACTACGGCTTTACAGCGGTACGTACCGCCGGAAACCGTTTTTAGCCCTGTGATACGGCGGTCTTCCCCTTCTCCCTCAGTCAAAATCGAAGCTGCCTCCGCCTGTTTTATAGTCAGATGTTCCGTTTTTTGCAGCGTTTTTCGCATTTCCATGGTATAAGAGGCTTTATCCGCCTGCGCCCGCAGGGAGTGTACCGCAGGGCCTTTTGATTTATTCAGCATTTTAGACTGGATAAACGTTTTATCTATATTTTTGCCCATTTCACCGCCAAGCGCGTCAATTTCCCGTACCAGGTGTCCTTTGGAACTTCCGCCGATATTCGGATTACAGGGCATCATTGCGATACTGTCAATGCTGATCGTAAACAGCATTGTTTCAAATCCAAGCCTTGCCGCTGCCAGCGCGGCTTCACATCCGGCATGGCCGGCCCCGACCACGCACACATCGTAATATTCTACAACAGAGGGCATACATCATCCTTCTTTCTGTTTAAAAACCCTATCATAAACCGTTATTTCCCCATACAAAACTTACTGAAAATTTCATTTACCAAATCGTCTTCCACTGCTTCTCCCACAATAGAACCCAGAATTTCGTATGCGTTCATCAAATCAATCGAATAAAAATCCTCCGGCATCCCGTCCAAGACGCTTTGTTTTACAAGCAAAAGGCTCTTCTTTGCTTCCGTCAATGCATTCTTATGCCGGATGTTGGTAATATAAATCTCATGATTTGGATCTATTTTTCCATGCAAAAACATTTCTTCTATCAAATCTGCCAAATCTTCTATTCCATCTTTAAATTTGGCCGATACCGACAGAACCGGTTTATCCAAAAGCGCCGTAATTTCCTCTTGCGTAACTGCAGCGGGCAGATCGGATTTGTTTAAAAGTACGATAACATTCCTGTTTTTTATCTGTTCAATAATATTTTTGTCATCCTCGTCCAGCGGAGCGGAAGCATCTGCCACATAGATAATCAAATCTGATCTTTCTATATATTCTTTTGCCGTCTCTACGCCGATTTTTTCTACCGGATCATTCGTATTCCGTATACCGGCCGTATCTGTTACGTGAAGTTCAATTCCACGCAATAAAACCTGCTCTTCAATGGCGTCCCTTGTCGTTCCGGCAATATCAGTTACAATAGCCCGTTGTCTTCCTGACAGGGCGTTTAAAAGAGAGGATTTTCCGGAATTAGGCTTTCCTGCAATTACCGTATGGATTCCCTCTTTTAAAACAGCGCCGTCCTCCGCATGAAAAAGAAGCTGCTCCACTTCATCCAAAACAGGTTTTATATTCTTAAGAAGCGTATCTCCATATCCCTCCATCGGATAGTGTTCCGGATCGTCAATTGCAGACTCGATAAATGCTATTTCATGCAAAATGATCGCCCGCATTCTGCGGACAGCATCCGACAACGAACCTTTTAGCTGCTCCATAGAAGCCTTCCATGCAAAATCATTTCCGGCCTTTATAAGATCCAGAACCGATTCCGCCTGGGCAAGATCAATTCTTCCGTTTAAAAAGGCCCGTTTTGTAAATTCACCCGGTTCAGCCGGCCTCGCCCCGTTTTTTATAATCAGTTCCAGAACGCGTTTCATAACAAGCGTCCCGCCATGGCAGTTAATCTCGACCGTATCTTCTCTGGTATAACTTCTTGGAGCCTTCATAAGAACTGCCATAACCTCGTCCGCAACCTGATCCCCATCCATAACAAAACCATAATGGATCGTATGGCTTTCACAGCCGGACAATTTTTTTCCTTTGGCCTTTAGCCTGACCACCCGGTCCGCTACCGCAACGGCCTGATCGCCGCTAATCCGGATAATTCCAATCCCGGCGTTTGCTACGGCAGTCGCAGCCGCGGCTATCGTATCCGTATTATTCAAATTCAGGGCCCTCCCATTCGCTATTGCGCAATAAAAACAAAGGCTGATGCCATGTGCCGCAACAGCCCCTGTACCGATTCTCAGTTATCTTTTCATAGAAATTACAATATGCCTGTAAGGATCCTCTCCCTCGCTGTGCGTAATAACATATCTGTCGTTTTGCAGCGTAGAATGGATAATCCTCCGTTCAAATGGATTCATAGGTTCTAAGGAAATCGGACGTTTCGTCCTCTTTACTTTATAAGCGATATTTTTTGCCAGATTTTCCAGTGTTTCTTTTCTTCTGAGACGGTAATTTTCCGTATCTACTTTTACTTTATAATAAGTCTCAAAATGCTTATGGACGGCATTGCTGGTCAGAAGCTGTAATGAATCAAGCGTCTGTCCTCTCTTGCCGATCAGTACCCCCATCTCTTCGCCCTTAAGTTCAATTTCCATGGTACGGGCTTCTTCGTTTACCTGAATCAACAGCTCTACATCCATCTGCATTGCCGAAAATATATCGGACAAAAACTTTCTTACAAATGCTTCCGGCGTATTGTTCTTTTTTGTGACCTTAATCTTAAAGGGCTTCGCACCGATTCCTAAAAAACCGGCGCTGCCTTTATCAATTACTTCAATTTCCACCTGATCGCTTGTTGCCCCTAATTGAATCAAAGCATCTGTTACAGCTTCATCGTAAGTTTTTGCTGAAACTTCAATAAAATCCATATCTCCTGCCCCCTATTTTGTATTCCTTTCATTAAATTCCTTTACAAGATTTGCTTTCGCTGACAGACTTCCAGGTTTTGCATTCTTCCTGCCTTCCGCGGCTTTTTCCAAAAGACGTTCTTTTTCCTGCGCAGATATCGCAGGTTCTTTGATCTTTTTGGTATTTAATCGGGCCGCCTGGTTAATCTGGTTTTCGGAAATTCCCATTTTTTCCCGTTTCTTTTTCGCTTTTTCCTGACTTTGGCGGATAATATCATCCAAACCTATCTTTTCAAAATGCCGGTTTAAAAGTACCTGCTGAACGCTTCGGACTAAAGCGCTTAAAATCCAATAAATGCCAAGTCCCACCGGAATGCTGAAACAGAAAAACAAGGAAACGAGAGGCATAAACTTATTCATTGCATTCATTTGCTTTGCCATAGCGTCGCTGTCCCCGCCTGCGCTTGGCTGCGGCATCAGCTTCATATTTAATACCTGTGTAAGATAAGAAAGCACCGGAATCAATACAGCCAAGAATACCAGGAAATATGCCCCGCTTTTCATACCGGAAGAAATGATACTTGACGGAGAATCCGAAATATTCATCCCCAGAAAACTATTGATTTCACTCAGATGGCTCTGTGTGGAAACAATAACGTCCGAAAGCCCTGTAAACTTTTCTTTAAGCATATCCCAGCCGGATGAATTCATCGCATATAAGGTATCTACTATATAATTAGAAAGAACTCCCTCGTCCGTCGCCGTAAAGTCAACCCGTACCGTCGTCATCCTGACCTTCTGAACCAGATCCGCCATGATCTCCTGATAGCCTGGCGTAGCCATAATGCCGTCCACCAAAGACGAAAACTGATTCTTGATGCTGTCAATATATGCGGGCACATTATAAAACACACGTAAAAGGCCGAACAAAATCGGCAGGTTTATCATCATGCTGATACAGCTTCCGGTCGGAGATACGCCGTACTTTTCCTGAATCATACGCGTTTCTTCCTGCATTGCCATCATGGAAGCCTGATCTTTCTTCCCATGGTATTTCTTCTGCACCTTCTGAAGTTCCGGCTGCATCTTCTGCGATATCTTTGAAAATTTTTGCTGCTTATAAGTAATCGGGAACAAACACATATAAATAACAATCGTAAATATAATGATCGTTAAACTAATATTTGACAGCCCAAGTACTTCTGACATAAACATATAAACCATGTTCATGATAAGGCCCAATACCTTTGCAATAGGCCCTAAAAATGCACCGTCATACGCCGTTAAAACAATATCTGACAATGTAATTTACCTCCTTTATCATATCAGGGTTGTTTATGGAACGGGATCATATCCGCCTTTTGAAAAAGGATTACATCGCAATATTCGCCAGAAAGCCAATGCACTGCCTTTAATAGCGCCATATTTCTCCACCGCTTCTAACCCATATTCCGAACAGGTCGGATAATAAGGGCACTTTGTCGATTTCAAAGGCGACAAATATTTTCTATAAAATTTAATCATTACAATTATAATTTTTTTCAAAATAATTCCATCTGCTTTTCTATTGTTATAGAATGAAGATTTGCAAGGCTAAGCAGCGCTTTCTCTATGTCCTGATAAGACGCCTGTTTGGCGCTTACCCTTGCAATGGCTACGATATCTAAACCGCTTTTAAACATCTCTTCGTGCAGCCTGTAACTTTCCCGTATCAGGCGCGTAATCCTGTGCCTTACTACGCTGTTTCCGACTTTTTTGCTGACTGATATTCCAAACCGGTTCCTTCCGGTATGGTTTGCAAGCACATATAAAACCAAAATCCTGTTCGCATGTGAAGTTCCATTATTATATACATTCCGAAAATCAGTATTTTTTTTGAGCGATTCTGAAAATTTCATATGGCATGCCCGGCTCCTTTATTAAACTGGCTCCTGAAAGAAGAAAAGACCACAAACTGTGGCCTAAGCTGATATTCTTTTTCTTCCTTTTAATCTTCTTCTAGCCAATACTCTTCTTCCGCCTTTTGTGCTCATCCGCGCTCGAAAGCCATGAACTTTTGCTCTTTTCCTTCTGTTTGGCTGGTATGTCATTTTCATATCTGCGCACCTCCTCTGTTTTAGAAAACACCGTTATAATTATAACAAAAAAATGGGCCAAGTCAAGTAGAATTAACATATTTTCCAGATTTTCTATGTGGAAAAAAAAGTTATCCACAATTTGCTTTTCCACACCACAAAATTTATGTGGATTTGCACAAGTCATACACAATTTGTGGATAACTCGTGGATAACGATGTTTATTTTACCTGTTTTTACACATATTTTATTGATAAACTGTGAAAATCTGTATTTTTATCTACATCTTCTGTGTATAGCGTAATTTTAGTCAGTCGATAACTTTTGTGAAATATCCGTTTCGCTGTGGACAATTATTCCAAACATTTTCTGACATGGAATCTGCAATTTTTCATTGATTAAAGGATTAAAATTTGGTATGATAAGCTAATGTAGGATTTTTTTACTGTTCAAATCCTTTCAAAAAAAGGGTAATGGAGAAATCAGATGGAAGCTATATTCGAAAAATGGGAACAAATTTTACAACGTGTAAAAGAAGATTATGACATTAAGAACATTGTCTTTGATTCGTGGCTCAAACCACTCAAAATTTGTACGATCAAAGATAATATCCTTTATATTGAAGTTCCATCGGAATTGGGGCAGATAGGCATTAACTTTATCTCAAAAAGATATAAAATACCTTTAAAAGTCTCTATTTCCGAAATGACAGGCATTGAATATGAACTGACATTTGTGCTCGAAGAACAAGCCAAAGAACTAAAACGCGTCCCTCCCAAAAAAACGTCCGCGTTGCCTGAGCGATCAAACCTAAATCCCAATTACACGTTTGATACCTTCGTCGTAGGCAGCAACAACCGTTTTGCCCAGTCAGCATCCCTGGCTGTAGCCGAATCGCCCGGAGAATCTTACAATCCTCTTTATATATATGGAGGCCCGGGACTTGGAAAGACGCATCTTATGCATTCTATCGGCAATTTTATCCTGGATCAAAACCCGGAAACGCAGGTTTTATACGTTACATCGGAAGAATTTACCAATGAGGTTATTGAATCCATCCGAAATGGCAATACTACTGCTATGACAAAGTTCCGCGAAAAATACCGCACGGTAGACGTACTGATGATCGACGACATACAGTTTATAATAGGAAAGGAAAGCACGCAGGAAGAATTTTTCCATACCTTCAACGTACTCCATTCCGCCAAAAAACAGATTATCTTAACTTCTGATAAACCGCCGAAAGAAATGGAAACTTTAGAAGAACGTATCCAATCCCGTTTTGAATGGGGATTAATGGCAGATATCGGCCTTCCGGACTATGAAACACGTATGGCAATCTTACGCCGTAAAGTAGAATCAGATGAAATGGAACTAAGCGACGATATTTTAAATTACATTGCAAACAACATCAAATCCAACATCCGTGAACTGGAAGGCGCTTTAAATAAACTATTAGCCTACGGCAACCTTGTTAAAACAGAAATTACCATGGACATTGCCGTAAAAGAACTTCAAAATATTATTACGCCGGACAAACCAAAAGAAATTACTCCGCAGCTGATCATTGAAGCAGTTTCCGAACACTGCCAGATTTCTTTAGAACAGATGATTTCCAAAAACAGGAGCAACGATATTGTACGCCCCAGGCAAATAGCTATGTATTTATGTAAAGATATGACGAACATACCGTTAGATTCCATTGGAGCTTTGTTAGGAGGCCGCGATCATTCCACAATTATCCACGGTATCCGCAAAATAACCGAAGAATATAAGTCCAATGAAAACACACGTATACTAATAAACACGATCAAAAAGAAAATTAACCCAAATTAAAACAGGTTATCCACATTCAATCCAACGGCAATCCGCAGCTTTTTTTTACTTTTGAACAGGCTTGTACAGCCTACAAATCCTTTAATTTAGCGGATTCTAAGGGTTTTAAACTTATTAACACCCCTTAATACTACTACTACGAAATCTGATCTTAAATTAATATATGCTTTTTTGGAAGGAGTTATACGATATGAAATTGATCTGTTCGAAATCTAATCTCTTAAAAGGAGTTAATATTGTTTCCAAAGCTGTTCCAGTCAGAACTACAATGCCTATATTAGAATGTATTCTGATTGACGCCAGATCAGGCAGGATCAAACTGACTGCAAACGACATGGAACTCGGTATCGAAACGATCATTGAAGGCTCTATTGAAGAATCCGGCATTATTGCATTAAACGCCAAGTTTCTCTTAGAAATCGTACGGAAACTGCCTGACAATGAAGTAGTTATCAAAACAGAAGACAATTTTCAGACTTCCATTACATGTGAAAAAGCAAAATTCAATATTCCCGGACAATCTGGAGAAGATTTTCCTTCTCTTCCATACATTGAACGAAACGACTCCGTCGCTCTGTCCCAGTTTACACTAAAAGAAGTGATCCAACAGACAATTTTTTCTATTGCAGACAATGACAACAACAAGATCATGACGGGGGAACTTTTTGAAATTAATGAAAACAAGCTGAAAGTCGTATCTTTAGACGGACATCGTATTTCTATCCGCAATATTGATCTGAAAGATAATTATAACTACAAAAAAGTAATAGTACCTGGCAAAACGCTCAATGAGATCAGTAAAATACTTCCAGGAGACGCAGAAGAAGACGTAATCGTATTTATAACAGAGAATCACATTATATTTGAGTTTGGCCAGACAACCGTTGTGTCAAGACTGATCGAAGGAGAATATTTCAGGATCGATCAGATGGTTTCTCCCGATTATGAAACTAAAATACAGATCAATAAAAAAGAACTGCTAAGCTGTATCGACCGTGCTACGCTTCTGATTAAAGAAGGAGAAAAAAAACCGATCATTATGAATATCAATGACGTTACAATGGAACTTAAAATCAATTCCACCATCGGTTCTATGAACGAAGAAATCGACATCCAAAAAGAAGGAAAAGACATAATGATAGGCTTTAACCCTAAATTTTTTATAGACGCGCTCCGGGTTATAGACGAAGAAGAGATCTCTTTATTTATGGTTAATCCCAAAGCGCCCTGTTTTATCAAAGATGAAGCAGAAAGCTACATTTATCTGATCCTTCCGGTCAACTTCAACGCGGTTACAAATTAATTATAATAAAACGAGGCAAAAATATGGAAATTTCAATTCGCGAAAATGAAGATTTTATACGTTTAGGCCAGGCGCTGAAAAAAGCCGGGATTGCAGGTTCCGGAACAGATGCTAAAATGATGATAACAGACGGCTTGGTTTTGGTAAACGGCACAACAGAATTACGAAGAGGAAGAAAGCTTTATCCAAACGATACGGTATCGGTTGGGAATGAAGTATTTCAGATAACCAAATGATTATCAAATCGCTGGAATTAAAGCATTTTCGTAATTATGAAACGCTTACGGTAGATTTTGATCCAGGTACAAATATTCTTTACGGCGATAACGCCCAAGGTAAAACAAATGTTCTGGAAGCCGTTTACCTTGGAGGGACAACCAAATCCCACAGAGCGTGTAAGGATAAGGAACTGATCCAATTTGGATATGACGAGTCGCATATCCGCATTTTCACCGAAAAAAGAAAACAGCAGTTTCAAATTGACATGCATTTAAAGAAAAACCGCACGAAGGGAATTGCAGTCAACCGGATCCCGATCAAAAGAGCCGGCGAACTGTTTGGAATTTTAAATATCGTTTCATTTTCACCGGAGGATTTAAATATCATTAAAAATGGCCCTTCGGAACGAAGACATTTTATGGATTTGGAACTTTGCCAGTTAGACAAAATCTACCTCGATCACCTTGCAAAGTACAATAAAATCTTAAACCAAAGGAATAAACTTCTAAAAGATATTTTTTTCAAACCGGATCTTGTAAATACGCTGTCCGTATGGGACGCCCAACTGGTACGTTACGGAAGCAAAATCATTGAAAGCCGCAGGGAATTTGTAGGCCGGTTAAACGAGATTGTAAACCGGATCCACCGCAGTATTTCCGGCGGTAGAGAAGATATGTTACTTTCTTATGATCCCAATATCCAGGAAAATTTGTTTGAAAAAGAATTAGAACGGGTCCGTACAAAAGACTTAAAATCAGGACAGACAACGACAGGGCCGCACAGGGACGACATGTCCTTTTCTATCCATGGGATAGATATTCGCAAGTTCGGTTCTCAGGGGCAGCAGCGTACATGCGCACTGTCTTTAAAACTGTCTGAAATTGAACTGGTAAAGACGGTTACAAAAGAAACGCCCGTTTTGCTTTTAGATGACGTATTATCCGAATTAGACAGCAACAGGCAAAACTACCTGCTGGAAAATATAAGTGGAACCCAGACAATCATTACATGTACCGGATTAGATGAATTAATACGCAGCCGCTTTGCCATGAACCGGGTTTTTAAAGTAGTATGCGGAAACGTAATCCGTGAATAGGAGGCAATTATGGGTAATGAATACGGAGCAGATCAAATACAGATTTTAGAAGGATTAGAAGCAGTCCGCAAAAGGCCCGGGATGTATATCGGGAGTACTTCGGCAAGAGGGCTTCACCATCTTGTGTATGAGGTTGTGGATAACTCCATCGATGAGGCACTGGCAGGGTATGCTTCTCATATCGAAGTGACTATAAACACCGACAATTCCATCACCGTTGTCGATAACGGCCGTGGAATCCCAGTAGATATGCACGAAAAAGAGCACAAGAGTGCACTTGAGGTGGTATTGACTGTGCTTCATGCCGGTGGAAAATTCCTTTATCTTTTTATCCAGCGGCAAATCAAATTTCCTGCAGTTTTCCAGAAACTGTTCACGGTGAAACGCCGGGTACATGCTTGCCAGCACCGGTACCAGGCTGCGGATATCCAGATAACCGCTGAACCCGGAATCTGCCAGCACGGTTCCGATTTTCTGCCTGTCCTGGGAATTCAGCTTATCTGCCGGCTTTCCCAATACCTGTACCCTGCCGCTGTCACAGCTGATTAACCCGAGTATGGCCTTAAAGGTCGTGCTTTTTCCTGCGCCATTTGGCCCAATCAGCCCGGTAACACATCCGGGACGTACCTGCATGGAGCAGTCCATGCCAAATTCTTTATACTGTTTTTTCACATGTTCCAGTTTTATCATTTTCTAATCCTCCAGCACAATCTGAAATAATTCTGTCAGCTCCTGGTCACTCATGCCGCAGCTTCTGCCTTTGCGGATAGCCATATCGAAATCGGCTTCCACCTCTTTTTTCTTTTCTTCCAGCAGAATACCCTGATTCGCAAGCGTCACAAAGCTTCCTTTTCCATGCACTGTTACAATAAATCCTTCCTCATCCAGTGCATCATAGGCTTTTTTGACCGTCAGCGCACTTACCTTTATCTCCTTTGCCAGCGTGCGTGCCGATGGGAGCATGGTCTGTTCCTTTAATTCCCCGTTCATAATTTTTGCTTTCACCTGTGTCACAATCTGCTCATAGATGGGCTGGCCCCCGGTGTTGCTGATGATAATATCCATGGCCTCACCTCTTTTGGTTATCTGTTCATCTGTACATAAACAGTATACACAGTATTAACGGTTTGTCAAGGGGGTGGCGAAAATTTTCTGCGGGAGAAGAGGTTCCAAAAGAAATGGGAAAAGCGGTGGGCTTTTTGGCCTGTTTTTCCTGCTTTCGGGGTTGTTCTTTCCTGGTGGATATGGTATAACCTTAAAAGAATACAAATTCTTGAGGAAAACGAGGTGACTTTTGTGATGCAGAAACGCCGTGCCCCGGACCCGGAAGCCGGTCAGGCGGTGAAGAAGCCGGGCTACAGCATCGACATGGTCAACGGTCCCCTGGCGGGGAAGCTGCTGCTCTTCGCCCTGCCCCGGATGCTCTCCAGCCTGCTCCAGCTGCT
>OFHB01000475.1_pt1 | contig 27536 bp, 35 predicted proteins | sample 1521881 | NCBI WGS metagenome assembly OFHB01 (sample SAMEA3504090, study PRJEB24116) | mouse gut metagenome | biome: mouse gut; feature: mouse-associated habitat; material: faeces | place: Denmark | collected 2011
AAGAACCGGCGGTTCGTTATGACCCGCCGTTGAAATGAATTTGAGCGCACAAAACCAACTGTCTCAATGGCGGTTTTTTTATTTACCGCCGCCGGACAGTTGCATTCGCCTAATAAAACTGACTTAGGTTGTACTTGTCCGCTTTTTGAAAGCAATAGTTCCAGAGATGCCAGCGGCAACACTGGCCACCACATGACTGACCAGAACCGCAACCCAAATTCCATTTAGTCCAAAGCCAAGATAGGAAAGTAAGTAGGCCAGGGGCATCCGAACCACAATGTAATAAAAAATCATCAGGAACATACTCTTTGAAGGTTTTCCCATACCGTTAAGGGCACCAAGATAGCAGTTTGTAACCGTATTCAGAATGTACCCGACACTGACAATCAGAAAATAAGTTCCGACAATAGCCGCCACAGCATCGCTCTTGACGAATAGGCCGGAAAGCTGTTTTGAAAACCCGACCACCAAAACAGAAAGAATTACAAGCAGACCACAGCCGTACCCCAATGCACACTTCAAATAATCTTTGGCCCGGTCATAACGTGCGCCGCCGACACATTGTCCGATAATGGTAGTTAAGACCATGTTCAATGCCATCGCCGGATAAAACAGGATGGTTTCCAGTTTTCCTGTTACCCCATAAGCCGCTATTGCAGTGACGCTATATGTACTAACAAGTGCAGTAAGGAAAGTCGTGCTGATGGCCGGAATACTCTGCTGAATAACCGAGGGAATTGCTTTTTGAATGAGTGGCAATACATCATTTTTATCAAACGCAGAGATTTTGAATGCAAACAATTTCTTCTTTTTCAGATAAATCAACATGAACGCCAGACAGATCACTTGAGAAAGCAAGGTAGCAATCGCCGCACCGTGAAATCCGATGAAGTGGATAAAAATAGGATCGAGGATCGCGTTCAAAATTGTTGACACCAGCATGGCTACGGCTTGAAACATAGAATTGCCAAAGCTCCTCAAAACAGCGGTGAAATAAAGATAGAGGTAGACCGCCAAATATCCGAGGATATAGATCGCCAAGTAGCTGTATGCCATATCATAGGTTTCAGCCGGGGTGTTCAGAGCTTTCAAAACTCCCGGAAGAAAAGCCTCAAGCAGAATAGTTACAAGGAGGGAGAAAACTACTGCCACGCAGAACGATGTGGAAATCAAACTCTCTGTTTTTTCCTTGTTCTTTGCGCCAATCGCCTGAGAGATCAAAATTGATACACCATTAGTTGCCCCCATCGCAACAGAGGTTAAGATCAGAATGATAGGAGTGGAATTTGTCAAGGCGGCATAAGCCGTTTCTCCGAGCAAATTTCCGATCCACAGGCTGTCTACAAGGTTATACATCATATTGAGGAACATGGCGGCAATCATCGGAAGCGCCATCGCCATAAGGCAACGCTTCGTATTCCCGCCTATAAAATCAATTTTTGTTGGCATGATAAAAACTTCCTTTCTTTATTGAATGAATAACATTCATAAGTAAGCTATAATGTAGGGCTACCAGAGCGGTAGCCAATTACCATATTAGTGGGAACAATCTCCACGAACGGAAACAATAATTCTTAAATTCTTCTCCAAAGCGTTCATATAATGCTTTTTCTTCCACCTTAATTCTTATTCCATAACAGATCGCCAAAATGAGCAAGACCAATAGCGGAGAAAAAACAGAGCGAAAGCAAAAGGCATTTCCGAGCATACTTAACATTGTTCCGGCATAAGCAGGATTTCTAATATATCGGTAAACGCCAGTTGTGACTAACCGTTGATTGCCGCCCGTTTTGACGGAAAGTGTGAAAGAATATCTTAGGCTCCAGACAGCAACAGCGCGCAGAGTTGTACCTACAAGAATAAAAGCTATACCCACATAGTAAAAAATATGGGGTAAAAGTATTTCTCCGGCTATCTGTATAAACTGTTGGCTTCTGAAATAGGTGCTGAAATAAAAACTCCCCCAACACCCCAGCATTACAATCAGAATTGTTCCATAATCATTGTTTTTCTTGTCCGGCCTTTTCAGCCAACCTTTGAAATTGTAAATCCATATACCAAGCTCTACTAACATCATGTAGCTTATGGCATAAATGAAAGTGTAATACTCATTTATGCTTGTAAAGCGTGATGGGTCATCCATTGTACGCCTCCATTGTTGAATGAAAACTATTCATTGTTTGCTTCTTGAAAATCCCCCGCCCCAAAGCGGGGGACTGTTTCAAAGATGAAGTGCAAATATAAGAAATTCACGAATCCTTTTCGACTTATCTTCTTGTGTCAAATCGTCTGCCAGCAGGATACCAAGCTGTCCATATACGCAGAACATCGCAGCGGCCTGAATATCGTCAAACTGGATTTCGTCTTTTTGCCGAGCTCGTAGCAATAATTTTTCTACAAGTGGAACCAGCTTCTCGCAAACTTTGAGAGAAAGCTGATCGTGGAATTTCTTGTTTTCTGCGCCGTGAAAGACTGAATAATATTTTGTGTCCCGTTCTTCCATAGTGGCAGGCATATCTTCAATGATCTGCCGCAAAGTCTTGTGATTGTCCTTTTCAGCACCGACAAACTGCTCCACCAGGACATCCGCATATTGTTCAATCGCGCTGTCAAACAGCGCCTCTTTAGACGGAAAATAGCGATAGCATAGACCCTGTGCCACACCGATTGCTTTTGCTATATCTGTAATCGAGGTCTTTTCATATCCATTTTCCCCGAACAATTTGAGTGCAGTATCTAAAATTTCTTGCTTGCGTACTTCCGGCTCCTTTGTAACCCGCATAGTCTGAGCCTCCTTTCTTTCTATAATAGCACGCCCACTCTAAAAAATCAATGAGTGAATATCAATCATTTTTCGCACATAGCAATACAAGCCGTGTTACCAACCTGCTCCCATGATACATTATGAAAATATGCTGAAAGCATGGAAACGAGTTCTGCTTCGGAGTAAATCTTCACATCCCCCTCTTTGCTATGACGCATATAAAAATTCATTATCACGCGACCTACAAAGGGTTGCCAGCAATCTCCCATCAGGAAAGTGCCGCCCGGCTTCAATACTCGGTTTACTTCTCTTAATACATTTTGCGGTGCAGGATAATGATGAAAAGAGTCGTTGCAGTACACAACATCAAAGGCGTTGTCCGGGAAAGGGAGTACCTCGCTGTCCCCCAACAGTAGCTTGACTTGTTCCGGGAGTTTCGATTTCGCAACAGCAAGCATTTCCTCTGATAGATCGATGCCGCACAATTCTTTATGGGGATCTTTCTGCAAAATGAGCTTTAGCATTTCACCAGTCCCGCATCCCAAATCGAGGGCAGATTGAAACGGAATGTGCGACAGCTTTTCCAGAAGGACGAGATAAAGAGAGCGGGCGTGCTGGCCCTTAATATCTTTATCATAAGTAGCGGCCTGCTGATTAAATGCAACTTTCGAGTTTTCTTTTATGGTGTTCATGGTTTGACCTCCTTTCCATCAATTAGTATAGCACTCTTTTTTGAAATGTCAATGAATAATGTTCATTCACATGAAAATAATTAGTCAGTTACATGAAATATATACTCGTTCAAATAATAACACCTGAAACAATGTCATTAAGTTAGCACCAGCAGCATAAGGCATACTGCGGGAAAGATGGCGAAAAAGGATGCCCGGCTTCCACATAAGCTAATGTTGCCGGTCACAGACACATTTGTTGCATGCCAAATAGACAGACTTCCCATCTGCCTAAAAAAATGGTATGATGATATAGATGCTTAGGCTGCCCTATAGATAAAGTACCGTGGCTTACGGAAATGGGCTGTCTGCAGTCTTGGATATTGGCGTTCGTTCCGTATGGGGATTAGTTCTTTCTGCAGCAAAAGCATCACGTTGCACTGGTCTTTCTCCGTGGACGGACGGAGAAAGACCCTGCAAATATGGGCAGCCATGGTAAAATTCACTTTGTACTCATGTTTGGTTTCCTTCTTTTCGATGACGGCACAGCTGACCAGCATTTCCGTTATGTTGTATGCAATAAGGTTTGCCCATATTTCCTGTTTGACATACTCTGGCTTGTAAGAATGATAGTTGCTCAGACCGATCGTATATTTCAGCTTGCGGAACGAGGATTCAATCGTCCATCTCCTGTGGTAGAGGGTCTTGAGCTTTTCCGGAGGAAATTCTTGCCTTGGAAGATTCGTCACGATACATTCGCAGGAATCATCGCTGATGGGAAACCTGACGATACGGAAAGTAAGCGTGTATGTGCCAAGGGAGCCATATTCGATAAAATCAAAGGCGGATGCCCGGTCAATGAAACGTCTGTAGGTTCCCGGGGGGACAGGGATTTTCCGGGAATGGCTCCGCGTCAGTGTGACAGTCACGGCAATATCAAAGGATTGTGTTTCCGGGAATTCAAAATTTCCGACCAGGCCTTTGGAATGGATACCCTTTGTGCGAAAGAGAAAATACTGTCCCTGTTCCACCACATGGGCCATGTTGTTGTAGGAGCAGTAGCCCCTGTCGCCAATGTAGACATTCTTCCTGCCGGGGAGAGTCCCGTGCCGGTCCACGATGTCACAGAATGCGCCAAATTCGTTTTTTTCATGCACAGGCTGGAGGATGGCGTCCGTATAGATGTGTGCATCCAGGTCAAAAAAGGCATTAATATGTATGCTGTAGACGCCGCTGGCGGAGTGTCCGGGGGCGCAGAAATACTGTGGGGGAGCCAGTTTCGGGCTGCTGAAAAAAGTGGTGGTTGAGCCGTCAGCGGCCAGATAGCGGTATCCGTCGTCTGTGGCGGGGAACCCCGCCTGCCTGCTGACGGAATCGTTGAATCCCGCAAGGACAGCTTCCATCGCTTCGGGCTTGAGCTTCGCACGCTGCTGGTTCAGTGCGGGAAGGGAAGGCATTTCCTGGTTTATCCCCCAAAAGTCCAGCATCTCCACCCTGGCAGAAGAGGATCCTTTAGAGACAAGAAATGAGATAAGGGTGTCGGGTGTGATTTTCCGCTGTCGGGTAAAATCCTTTTCCGGATTAACAGCAAACTGTTCCGGATGAGCGATAACAGAATTCACGGCAGATAAAAAGGCATTTTTGATTTTGTTGTGCGGCATATGATATGTACCTCCCTGGATAAAGAATGTTGAAATGTCTTAATCCAAGGGCCGCTCTCGCTGCCTCTTAAATTCAATCAGTAGCGAGAGCGGCCGCACATTCCAGGGGATTTGTCAACCCCTTTTTTAAAAGACACAAAAAATGGTTTAGACCTCATAATAAGACTCTAACCATTTCAGACAGTTCGCTATTAACTTAATGACATTGATTCAGCGTTATGCAATATAAATGCCGTTTAGATAGGAGGCAGATGCATAAAAGGCGGCCATTTTACTCAATGGACTGTCTTAACATTAGATAAACATTGATTATGATACAATGACCTGATTCAAGGCGTGGAACGGCTGGACGGCCATCCGTGCTATGTCCATCCATGCCCGTGAGCGCGACTGTGCTCATGGCATAAAGTTGACCCGGAAAGGCATGTGACTACTTCTGATTCCAGACGCGCCAGGGCGCATGGAATCATGGTATTCAAGAAAGAATCCCGTATAAGTCCAGCCAGGAAATGTCGATAACTGATTTATACTGCTTAACAGTGATAGTAAACGTCATAATTATTTTTGCTTTGAATGAAACCAAAGTAAAGATATTAAAGTCGTTTACTATAAAATTTCCGAGCAACCCGACTACATAACGCCAGCCATATACGTTTAACCCGTGCAGTATGGTAAATTCTGGCGTTATGCAGTATAAAACAGCATCTGCCCAGCACACCACCAGCACATGTCCGGGGGGCCGGGCGGGGCAGACGCGGAACTGTCATAGGAGGGGCGAAATGAGGCTTTTAGTGATTGAGGATGATAAACAGCTTGCCGCCGAAATGAAAACAGGCTTAGAGCGGCAGGGTTTTCGATTGATATTGCCAATACAGGGCTTGCCGGAGAAGAAAAGGCGTATGTGACGGACTATGACGCCGTTCTCCTGGACTTGAATCTGCCGGACAAAGACGGGCTTGCGATACTGTCATTTTTGCGGAGCAATGGGCGGAATATGCCTGTCCTGATCGTATCGGCAAGGGACGCCGCAAGGGAAAGGGCCGCTGGCCTTGATCTGGGCGCAGATGACTACATCGTCAAGCCTTTTGACTTTATAGAATTGACTTCCCGGATCCGTGCCGTTGTCCGCAGATTTTACGGACGGACAAATCCTACGATCATGATTGGCAGTTTGTCGATCGATCCGGCCATACAGACGGCAATGTGGGGAAAGGAAGCAATCCCGCTGTCGCCAAAAGAATTTGACATTCTTTTGTATCTTGCGGAGCGCCACCCGGAAATCGTGTCCAATGAGGACATCATAGAGCACACATACAATGAGGAGTTTGACCTGTTTTCCTCGGTGCTGCGGGTGCACATCTCAAACCTCCGCAGAAAACTGCTGGCAGCCAGCGGCCAAAACCTGCTGATAACAATAAAGGGAAAGGGGTATTGCCTATGGAACGATTCAGAAAGATAAAGTTTCAAAATTTTGTCATGCTGTACTCCCTGTGCCTGATTGTCGTGTTCATCCTTGCCGCGGCCCTCTTCCTCGTGAACATCAGAATCGATGTGCCGGAGCAGATGCGGGGCTATTATGTATCCGTTGACGGCGTAAGCATCACCGAACAGGGTCTTAACATACCGTGGGGAGAGCTTGACCGGCGCATCGTTACAGAACAGGAGCTCCACAGTTTTTTGGCCCCCTATTATATGGCGGTGATTGTTCATGCCACATTGACTGCCTTTGTGATTTCTCTGCTGCTGTCTTTCGTGTTCGCCCATATGCTGACCCGTAGAATCGTAAAGCCCATTGAAGAAACAGCGAACAGTCTCAAGAATGTCAGAGAGAAAACAAATCCTGCAGATATCGCTTTTCCAAAGGAGCTTTCCGATATTGAGACTGCCTTTCGGGAAGCGCAGAAGGAGATTGCCGGCCTGTACGCGGATTTTGAAAATCTAAGCTCATATATTTCCCATGAGCAGAAAAACGCCCTTGCGCTGCTGCGGGCTATGATACAGAACGAATGCCCTGCTGTGGGAGAACGGGCGACAGCGCAGCTGGACCGTATGGTAAAAAGCCTTGACGATATCCTTACCCTGTCCGCAAATGAAAGTAAGCTGGAAAAAGTGGATTTGTGCCTTGTCTGCGGAATGGCGGCAGACGAATACAAAAGAGTTTACAGGAATCTGTCCTTCGATTTTGACGAGGACGCCGCTCTGTATATTAGAGCCCATGAACTGATGGTGTATCGGGCGGTATCGAATTTGATTGAAAACGCAATCAAATACGGGGCGGACAAGCCTGTCACGGTATATGTGGGCACACAAAAGGGATGTCCCTATGTCTCTGTTGAGGATCAGGGGATTGGCATCCGCATGGAACAGCAGGAGAAGATTTTTGAAAGCCGCTATCGGATCGGGAGCCGAAAGAAAGACGGATACGGCATAGGGCTAAGCCTTGTCCGCCATGTGGCGGAGCTGTGCGGCGGATTCGTATGGGTAGACAGCAAGGAGGGCTGCGGCTCAAAATTCAAGATCGTCTTCCCGGCCTTTACACAGGATTAACATTGCTTCTGATAGACTGTATCCAGAAAGCCGGCCGCGGGGCTTTCCATAACGCATACAGGAGGTTTTTATGTATTTGATAGGACACGCGCTCAAAAATATAGCGCGAAACAAAGGGCGGTACCTGCTGATCGGCGCCGTGCTGACCATCAGCTTCCTGGCAGTCACGGTATCGGCCATGATACATTTCACCACAGCGGCGGTCATTGATGATTATTCCGACCGCTTCGGCGCAAGTGTGTATTTTACGCCCGATTTAAGAAAGCTGCTGGCGCTCACGGAGCCTGACGAGGACGGTATGTACCGTAATCCAGAAATCACCACAGAACAATACATCGCCTTTTCCAAATCTGACGCTGTAAGAAACACGCTCTTTCAAGGCTCGCGCCAAACCTATGGCGACGGGCTCATTGGATTGGACCAGGGTGGAGAAGAAAGAAGCCTTGCTTCGGACGCCTGGAATAGCTTTACAGGATTGAACGCCCATGATACACAGCCACGAAGACAAGCGCCTAATACGACTGTCCTGGGCTATTCTGACAGTTCCCTGATGGAGGACTTTGCCCGTGGGCTCCGTGAGCTTGATGAGGGCAGCTTGTTCGCCGCTCCCGGCGAGTGCATGGTGAGCCGGGATTTTGCGGATTTGAACGGCCTGAACCTGGGCGACAGCTTTGACTTGCAAGATGTGAACAGCACGGAGGTAGGGCCGCTCCATCTGACCGTCTGCGGAATCTATCTGGATATTACCACGCCGCAGCCTGATGGCAGTGACTGGGCGGTCACCAATCGGCGCAACGAAATCCTCACCAGCTTTTCCACGCTGGAAGAACACAGTATCCAGGGACTTTATGTAACTGCGGTCTACTATTTGAAAAGCCCTGACCTGGCTCCTGCATTTGAAAGCTATCTGCGGGAAAACGGGCTGGACGAAGTCTACAATGTCAATGTAGACGCGGCAAGCTATAACAATATCGTCAAACCCGTTGAGAGCCTGAAGAACATTTCCGCCGCTTTCCTTGCAGTGATTCTGTCGGTAGGCTGCCTGGTCTTGATCCTGCTGTCCATGCTGGGCGTCCGGGAAAGAAAATACGAAATCGGCGTACTCCGGGCAATGGGCATGCCAAAGGGGAAAGTGGCGTTTGGGCTCATCTGCGAATCCGTCTGCGTCATGGCGCTTTGCCTGTGCATCGGTTTCGGTGTGGGCAGCGTGATCGCCCAGCCCATATCCGACGCAATCATGGAGGAGCAGGCCAATCTCGTGGAACAACAGCCGCAGCCGGACTTCGGGGACATTCTTTCCAGTACGGCAGGCGCAAAGGAAACTGTGTCCGCCCTCCAGGAAGTGGAGATCGTCCTGGCCCCGGAAAGCATTGTGCTTATCGCCATGATTTCGCTGGCGCTGGGCCTGCTTACGAATGTGGCGGGGATTTTCTATATCACAAGATACGAGCCTATGAAAATCCTGTGGGGAAAGTCCGGCTAAGAAATATCAATAGCAAATTTGAAACAGCATCCACGGCAGGGAACCGGGACAGGCGGCCCAGGACGGGGAGGGGCTGCAGACCATGCGGACCCTGGCCAGGAACATGTCCTTCCTGATGAAGAGCATCGCCCTGGGGAAGGATACTTACGGTCTTCCGGAGAAGGAAGCGCCCTGCCGGACGAACTTCATCCGCTGATACCCCTCAAAGGGCTGTCCGGAAATGCTGCGATTTTCTCACAGCCCTTTTTGCCGGACGCAGCGCCTGTCCTATCAGGCCTGACCTGTCGGTTGGTGCCATTTGGGATCCGATTTATTCCAATGGCCATCAGGAAAAACCGTTTTTCTCCGATATACAGAGTAAGAAGCAATCAAGCAACGTCCAGCGGAAAGTCCAGCTAAGAAAATTCTCTGCCCATGTCCGGGTACTGGCGGAGCAGATGCGGAACTAAAATAAGGAGGAGAATGGTATGGCAGGCACCATCGAGACAGGCTACGCTGCCGGCACCGGTTACAGCGGCATCCAGAGCGCTTCCGTGGGCGGCAAAGAGAAGACGGACAGCAGTTTTTCGGATACCATGGCCGGGAAATTCCGTCCTGCGCCAAAAGACATGTCCCTGGCGGAATATAAAATGTACATCCACGATGTGATAAAAAGGCTATATAAACATCCCTCCCAAAAGAACGTGGACTGGTTCATCGACATAACGGACGCCGCCTACCGGAGGATGCAGACAGACCCCGCGTATGAACAGAAAGTGCTGGAATACATCGCCCGGAACCAGGCGGTGAATTTCGGCGGCGGCCCTCCGAAATTCGCCTTCATCCACATCGATGAAGACTGGGACAAATGCCGCGCGTACACCATGGGGCTCCAGGACAACTGCCCGGCGAAACGCGCCGCGGAGAGAAGGCGCCTGGCCGCCGAACAGGCGAAAAAGGCCCGCCGGAAGAAGCTGCTGAAAGAGTACCTGAAAAAGCGCGCCCAGGCCAAACTGCTCCAGGAAAAATTCCTGAAGGGCCAGCTGACGAAGCGCCGCCTGGAACATGCCCGGCTGGCCCAGGAGTGGCTCAGCCAAAAAGAAGAGACGCAATTTCTGAGAGACCAGGCCCTGGCCAAACGGCAGACCTCCCAGACCCAGAAGGAACAGATCATTGCCCAGCAGCAGGAACAGGCCCAGGAAATCCGGCACTGGAGCGAGAAGCGCCAGGCCGTGCAGGCTTTCAACGCCTATGAAGCGAGCCTTATCATGTTGAGCCGGTATGAGGAACAATTGTTTACCTGAAGGCAAGATAAATGCAGAGCGGTTTTTCACCCGGATTTTTCTGTAATCGGTTCCACTCTTTGTACAGATTGGGCTGTGGGGAAACAATATTCGTGCAGTATATGGCTGTTATTTCAACGCGCCGCCATTTTGCAGATATTTCCCGACAGCCTTCAGCCCCGGATCCCGGTTCCACAAGTCATCCAGCACCTGCAGATACAGGCCGCACAGATCATAATAGCTGCCGCCGGGGTTCTGCTCCGTCCCCGAACCGTATCCGGACAGGGAGTACACTTCTCCAAACTGGGCCGGATAGCTCTCCAGGACAGTGCCGTCAAAAGAGCCTTCCTCTCCGCTGCCACCTTCCCCTGTGCCGCTCCCTTCCCCTGTGCCGCTTCCTTCCCCTGTGCCGCTTCCTTCCTCTGTGCTGCTATTCTTCCCGGCTATGGCTGACGCATTCTGCCCCTTGTCCGAATCCCCCGGCACATCATCTGCATCTTCGGTTTTGTTTTGTGCATTTCCCGTGCTCTCTGTGTCTTTGGCAGAACCCGATGCCCCGGCATCTGTCCCGCAGCCCGTCAATCCGATAAAACACAGCGGCGTCAACAATGATATGAAATACTTTTAAAAGTTCCCTGTCTATAAGACCATCTTGACTCCACCCTGGCAGATACCCCATAATCCCATAGATGCCGCCGGATTTCTCAAGATACATCCACTGTGTCGATTTCGCGCGAGAGACTGCCCGAACGGCAGCCATGTCTCACTTTCGCAAGGTCAATATCGGCAAAACCCTCTTGACGAAACCCTTTATCTTTCTTATATTGAAAAAGGACAATGAACAGAGAGGAAACGGAATATGCAGTACACTATCATGATTGTGGAGGACGAGACGGACATCAACCGTCTGCTGGCAAGGATACTGGGGGACGAGGGTTACCGGACGGTACAGGCTTTTTCCGGGACGGAAGCGCTGCTTTTGCTGGAGCGCCAGGAACCGGATCTGATTCTGTTGGATCTGATGCTGCCCGGGATGGCCGGGGAAGAGCTCCTTATGCACATCCGGGAGGAAAAGCGGCTTTCCACTCCTGTCCTGGTGCTCTCTGCCAAAAACGCCCTGGGGGATAAGGTGGCGCTCCTGAAAAACGGCGCGGACGACTACATCACGAAACCCTTCGAGCCGGAGGAAGTGATTGCCCGGGTTCAGGCGGCCCTCAGGCGCAGCGGCAGCCTGCCCCAGCGCAATCTTCCGATTTCCTATAAGAATCTGACGCTTTATCCGGAATCCCGGAAGGTCACTGTCAATGGGCTGGCGCTTTCCCTGACCTCCCACGAGTACGCCCTTCTGCTCCTCTTCCTCCAGGCCCCGGAAAAAGTGTTTTCCCGGGAGAGCCTTTATGAGCTGGTTTGGCAGAACGGCTACTATGGGGAGAACAATACCGTGAATGTCCACGTCAGCAACCTGCGCAGAAAAATCAAGGAGGCCGATGCTCTGGAAGAGTATATCCAGACTGTGTATGGTATTGGGTTCAAGCTGGGATAGATATGGCAGTCGATGCTGAACATATATTGAAGGTTCCACCTGTGGCGGTGCACAGCCCGGAGTGTTCCGGCCAAATAAGCGACAAGGCCATCATATGCCCACACTGCGGCTTCCCGGTGAGGGACGGCAGCATCTACACCAAGGAGCCCAAGAAAAAATCTTTACGGCTTCTTTAAATTTATCACATTTTAGCCACTTTTTTAATGTCCCGCATTTTGGAGGAAGTCCGTGTTTATGCGTCTTTCAGAATTTTGCCATCTTCCGTGTGATGCCGCCCTAATCTCTACTAGTGACACTGTTAGTGACACTGCATGCCGTTATTCCGCATCTATTTCGCCCGTTTGTTGAATATCTTCTGTATCCTCTCCAGGCCATTCATCAGGGATTCATTATGCATCGTCTCATATTCTTCCTGGAGCCGCCTGTACTCTTCCATCAGTGCATCATACTTTGCCCATCTCATATAACGTGGTTTCGGTATATGCCACAAGTCTTGTATGGGCAAATCGGGATGGTCTACTTCCCAGTCAACATACTGTAGCTTTTTCACCACAAGCCAGTACATTTTCCTCCGTATAAGGGAAAGCCCGCTCCGCTGTTGGATTCCATAGTTGAGCCTGGCGCACTTCCGGCACTGGTACAGCCCGTCCTTCTTGTAGAGGTGCCTGGCGCGCTTTTGGCACTTAGGGCAAAGGAAGTATAGCCTATATGACATACCGTCCACATTGGGCACTTTGGACAGCCCTAGAGGGTATTCCCGGCCGTTATGGCTTATCCTTGCCGTATCCTCCATAAGGTTATAATAAATCTTGCCGCCTATGACAGGATAATGGTATTCTCCATAATCTGACAGGCATTCGAACCAGTCCGCATATTGCAGCAAGCTAAAACTGTCAATCCGACAGTATTCCTCTACCCTGCCGTGCGTCTTGTTATGCCCTCCGGAATTATAGTTGCCCATGCTCCCCCTCTTCCTTTCCTGACAGCATATCGTCCAGAATGGCAAGGGTGAACTTCCTGTATGCGTAGAAGCTGTTCCGGCAGCATGGCATCATTTCCGCTTCTCCCAGCTCCCACTTAACCGCCATCCTGTCAAACGACTTCCCTTCCATGATGGAAGAGGCAATCCACTCCGCTATGCCAGGTGCCGCTTTCTGCGCAGCCATGCGCACCAGTTCCGCATGTTTCCCTGTCATGCATTCTGCCAGCAGCTCCTTCGCCTTATCTGCCGTCATGCCATATCCAGCGTAGTCCCGCATCATGCCTTGTACGCCATACATATTGCTCCTCTTCCGCATCCCTATCCACCCCTATACAAGAATGCCCCAGGCAGTCCATGACGGAAAATCCGGGGCACTCCAATCAGATTATTCTGTCTTTGCCTGGTAATAGATTGCTTTCGCTTTGTTCTCCAGCACAAACGCGTCATAGCAGATACGCCCTTCCACCAGGGAACCGCTGATTCCCGGCGGGTCAACATGGATTTTGTAGTCCTCCAGCTTAGTAGGGCATACCGTTGCACAGGGGTGCGCAATCATGAACCCGAAATCCGCCGGCAGCCTTGTGGCCGGTATCTTCATGACAGACAGGCCGTCAATCATCGCAATGACACCTTTGAGCCGCAGTTCGTTGGCGATGTCCGTCTCCATGACTATATCCTTCGATTTCTTCATCAGGACATACACATCAGGGGGAACCACCAGGTACCGCCCTGTCTCCGGAATCTCGCAATTATCCAAACTGTTGTTTGCCTTGATTATCTCATCATAGATATTCGCGGATGTAACTGCCACCGCATCAGGCTTATGCCCTGCTCCCGCGCACATAACGCCATATACATAGCTGTCCACCTCCGGGATGACCACCTGCCGCTGCTGCCTGGCCAGTGCAGACGCTGCCGCAAGCTGCTGTGCCGTCTCGTCCGTGTCCAGCTTGTCGATTGCGAACGTGAAGGAACGGTCTTTCTTAAGGGTGAACTCCTCTGTCGTTGCGTCCAGGTCATGGACAGTGCCGTACCGGCTCCCGGTGAATCCCGCCTGGGGGTTCCGGTTGTAATCGGTCATCTCGCTGGTGCCGACCTTATAAACCTTTACCGTGTGCGCCCCTGTCCAGTCAAAGTCATTGTTGGTAAGCAGCGACTTCTTGCTTTCTGTTGCAAATAATTCATCCACATAGGGAAGAAACTTTGTTACTAAACTGATTGCCATAAATATTAATCTCCTTTACAGATTCATGGCCTGCCGAATCAAATCCGTACCTGCCCGCCGCGGCTCCGACTTGTCCGTGAACTTCGGTGCCATTGCAGCGGCTTTCCGTCTCGCTTCCATCTCCAACTTTTCAGATTCAGATGGCGTGCGCTCCTTAATCAGTCCGTCAATGATATCTAAGGCCTTATTAAATGCTTCTTCACTGCTGCAGTTCAGCGCATCCAGAATATTTTCCGGGTATCCCCTGTCAATCAGCTTCTGGCGGCTGTTCAAACGGAACTCGCGCTGTGCAAGCTCCTGCTCCTTCTCACCCAGTTCTCTTGATGCCTTCTCCCGGTCTTCTGCAAGCCGTTTCTGTACAATGGCATTTACCTGATCCTGATTAAAAGTCTTCTGTCCCCCTGTCTGATCAGCCGGGGTTGCTATCTGGTCTGCGTTCTGGTTCGTGTTCTGTAAATCCATTTTGGGCTTCTCCTTCCTGTTTTTACGCCACAGTAGGCTGTTTTCCGGCAAACAAAAAGGCGCGGGAAAATCCTACTCATTTTAGAGTAAAACCTTCCCACGCCTATGTATCCGGCTTCCGTCCGGCGCTTCTGCCGTCCGGGGTACTCCGTTATTCTGTTTGCCTGATATTTATCATAGCAGACTGCGGACAGAAAATCAAGATGATTTTTCGCGCGCGTTATCGTGTTCATAAACTCCTTTTTTGTGCGCACTTCCGCGCATTCCGCGCATTTTCCGCCCTGCACACTGCCCCGCATCCGCCCCAGGGTTTGCCTAAATCAACGGCGAATGTGCACTTTTTTGCGCACATTCCTCTGGTATCTCCACTTCCAGATATGCGCGTCTATACCGCCCATTCTCGACCTTATTTGCCTTGCACGACTTGATTACCGGCTGCAGCAGTTCCGTCACCATTTGCAGCTCCTGGGGCTCCTCATAGCTCACCCTGACCTTTACTGCCATTGTACTGTATGTCACCTCCCTTTGCCCGCCCTTATGGACAATTGGGCAATATTCAGGACGATGCTTACAACTGCAGCCATCCGCCAGATGTTCCGCTGTCTTTTCAGTCTGCCTAAGATTTCCGTTGCCAAGTTCGCCATTATGCCGCACCCCCTAACACGTACCTGTCAATAGTAATAAGCACCTTGCCCATGAATTCCCTGACCATTTCAGGCGCATGCCCCATGGTCTCCCTCTTCCAGTCCTCATACTCCCTTTCTGACAGCCTGCGGCACCTGGCGGCCATCTCTGCTATCATGGGGATGCATTCTACAAAAAGGTCATATTCCGTCATTCTGCTGCACCGCCTTTCTTCATCTCCGCCATTGCCGCCCGGTAGCCTTTCGCATAGCCGAAATTGAAAAATGTCGTAATGACTTTAAACGCCCCATTTGCGTCAGAAGTACGTAAAACTTCTTCCACGCCATGCTCCATCTCACTGAACGACATTCCATATCCAGATTTTTTCTTTGTTGATGAAAAGAACCTCTCCACATATTTTTTAATCTTGTCCATAAATTACCTCTTCCCTTTCCCCGGAAAGCTATGTTATTATGTATTTGTGTGTTGTAGCTTTTCCAGCTATACTCTGCCCTGTTGGTACTGGTAATACCAATGGGGCGTTTCAATCAATCCCAGTATCTTCGGTAATCCCAAGTTTCCTGTCATAAAAATCGTAAATATCTGCCCTTGGGACTACGTATGCGTTGTCTTTATGCAGCGGCTCCATCTTCCATTCACGCTGCATATAGTCTATCTGCTCTTGCGTAAAGATTTCAAACGGACAGCATAGGCGGATTAACTCATGGATTTTGTCGTGGTATCTGTCCAAGGCCTCCTGACTGATGCGGCTAGTGACTATATCATGGATTCCTTTTTCCAACTCTTCATTGGATTTTCCAGATATGAACCGCTTTATCCCCGCACCGTCCGTTCCGTCCCTGTCCGCCGTGGTTCCGCTCCTGTCCTGTTCCCTCGCCAGCCAGCCATTGATGAACCGCTTTATTCCTCTCTGGGTCTTCCGCTTTGCCGGGTTGCTGTCCAGCCATCCCTTCATCTTCCGCAGCTCCTGGAGGATGTCCACCGCAGGATACAGTTCCTTCCAGCCGTCAATGTCTGATTGGAAAATGTCATGGAGGGATTTGTCATTCAAGATAATGGATATCACCGGCGGCATGGAGGCAGATTCTTCTGGCTCCGTGCATACAGTATCTCCTAACTCTATACTATCTCTATCTCTAACTCTAACCTTACCTATCCTGTGTATCCATGTTGGAAGAGTCTTGTATACACTCCGTATCCGCTACATATACATTTTCCACAAGTTCCAGATGGCTTTTCTCTTCCAAAAACTTTGTTTTTCTGTATCTGTCAGACTGGATATAGTTGTGCTGCTTCCAATGACGTATCACTACAATCCCGCTTTCAAACGGTATCACATAACCTTTGGAAACCAGGATTTTCATATCATCCTGCTTGCATTCTACCGCTTTCATAATCTGCCGGGGCGATGCAATAAACCCATCATCGTCTGCCCGCATCCCCAGATGGAAATACAGCGCCTGCGCAGTCAACGGCATTTCCATGAATCTGTCTGTGTTCACCACATCAAGGCTGAACATTCTTCTATTCGCCACTATTCTTTCCTCCTCTCTGCTCCAGGCGGTCATAGTCTATGACATCCTCCGGGGATATCCCCAGCACGGAACATACTTTCCCGAACCTGTCCATCTTCACCAGGTACCCGCGCCGCATCCGGTAGACGATATTGACGCTCACCCCGGCCTTGTCCGCAATCTCCTGCGGGCTCATGCAGGATGCTGTCATTGCCGCTATAATCTGGTTCACTTTCGCTGCTACCATCCCTTTCACTCTCCTTTCCCAAAATATTCTTGTCAAGCATCCATTCCTCGCAGGCCTGGACGCGCCATGCTTCCCATTCCTCCCGGCTCTGGCCTGTCATGCTGTGGTAGTATGGATAGCTTTCTACTGCCTTGATAAAAACAGAAAGTTCCATTCAAAAATATGAATGCGGTAGTACAGAAGTTCCATTTAGCGCATTGGAGAAAATTGCAAAAGCCTTGGATATTACAATACTTTTTCTTTTAGATGATGAATACTTGGAATCTGCAGCTGTTTATTTTAAGGAGAACGGAGATAACAAAACTTCCTCACTATTTCATGATATGGCTGTATTAAACAAAAAGTTAGCAATTGATGTTGAAAATAATTATACTCAAATCCTAAACAACCTTTTTTCCATGTTAAATGATAGCGGGAAGAAAAAGGCACTTGAAAGAATAGAAGAATTACTTGAAATACCACGGTATACCAATCCAGACTATTACGAAGACACCTCACCCCAGAATTTCGGAGGACTAAATAACGAAACGTTATAGACTACCCTAGCCCAGAATTCAGAGGGACAGGGTAAAGATTATCTACCTTGTCTGGTATAGCGCCGAATTTACGGCTCTACCGCTGCCGCAGGGTACTCTGCTCCTCCACCGAACCGGCAGACCAGGAGAAAGGAAAATTGCTTTCCCTCCCAGGAGCCGGAGGGAAGATTGCCGGGGGCGGGTAGCGCTGAATTCTTAGCTGAACAGATATATGAAACTTAACATGAAAGGAACTGCCAATGGAAATAGTTGGTTACATCTCCCAATCTGTCATCGAGACATTGGGGTTGGAGCTCAAGCCCAACACTCCGGTATTCATAGGGGAATCCAATATAGAGCATATCAAGAGCCGGCATCCATATGAGTATGACGTATATTATAAGGACATCGGCACGATAATAAATTCCCCCGATTATGTGGGGCTGAACCCAAAAAATGGCTCGATTCTCTTTGTGAAGCTATTCAAGGTAAATGCGGATTATGTCCGTGTGGCCGCCAAGATTACATCTGGCGGAAAATGCTTTGCAAAGACATTGCATTCCTTAAGCACCTGTAATGCTGAGAGATACATTGAAAAAGGCACATTGAAAAGGCTTGACATAAACTGAATTTGTTGTATAATTGAGTTATCAAATGCATAAGCTTTATTGAATGGAATCTGAGGACGGAACAGGCGGCCGTCGCCCATAGCTAGGAGATGTGGATTGTCACCCACCTATTCCATTCAACTTTGCGAAGCAGGTAACTCCGGTTATCTGCTTTTTAATTGCCTCTATCCCACCGCCAGCACAAGCGTATGAACGTATCCAATAAGCGGGAGGGGTACAGGAAATTTCCCGCTCCTCTGTCGTACACACTTGTGTGCATGAGTCCCTGTGTCGGGTAGTCACCCATGGAGCCGGTTATTGCCGGCAGGGGTAAGCGCCAAATGGCTCCCAGTGAAGGGAAAATGTCCGTGAGGTACTCTCACGGAGAGATGCTCCTTATTTTGGGGAGGGGTGCCGCTGATTAGGGCGCTCCCACAAAATCGTGGAACCATTCACCATCTGGGGAGAATGCCGCTGATTAGATGCTCCCCAGGCCAAGGGGGGGCAAAATGGACCCCCCTTGGCTTTGGAGGACACCATCGACACTCGTGTCGAACCTAAGGAAGTGTCTACAAATAACTGCTGCAAGTTTATGGCAATTTTTATTGTATTTCCGGGCTTTTGCCTGAAGCAATTGCAGCAGTTATTTTCCGACAATTCCTAAGCTCATTGTATTCAAAAAACTGTATGACAGCCTGAAGCCCGGCGGCTGCTATCTGGAAGTGGACTATATAGCGGAATCGGAGGAGATGGAGGAGTATCTGTTCGCGGAATGTGCCCGCAGGCGAAAGAAATGCGGGATTCCCGAGGACACCTTCGTGCACTTTGACACGCCGCTGACCCTGGAGCATGAGATGGAGCTTTTGAGGGAAGCGGGATTTGGCAAAGTGGAATGCCTGGGGTATTCCGGCGAGAGCGACACGCCGTTATTGCGGTCGGTGAAATGAAGTCAGAATCCGAGGAGGTGAAGTATTTTGCTTATAAAAACAGACAGGCTGATTATCCGGGATTTAGAAACGGCAGACGGGCAGATTTTTTCCGCCATGGCATCTGACGGCAGCCTCGACGATGTCGGCTTTGACATAGAGTGCGGCAGCTGGATGGATGAATGGGTGGCTGAAGCGCGCCAGCTGGCCGCCGAAGATGATCCCACTGCCGATTATCTGGCTTATACCGTGGAACTGAAAGATACGCATGAAGTGATTGGTTCGGTTGGATGCTCCTATTATAAAGATATGGAAAAAGTCGGCATTGTGTATTTCGTGGGAAGGGAATACAGAAATCATGGATATGCGGCGGAGGCGGCAAAGGCATATGTCCGGTATTTCCTGCAGCAGTATGAGCAGGACGAAATCATCGCGACCATCAGGGAAGACAATGTTCCATCCTGGAGGACTATAGAAAAAGCCGGATTTAGGCTGACAGAGAAAAAACTGTATCAGGATATTGACGATGAGACAGAGCAAATGTATCGGTTTTACAGTTATAGAAAATAAGGCGGAATTTCATCCGCATCACCGTAAATAATTCACCGATAAAATGGCTATCCCCAGAACGGTGAGCACAACGCCTGTGGCCCGGTTCAGGGTCGCCGCGCTGGCCTTGTTGGCGAACTTGGCGGCAATCCTGGCCCACAGCAGCGTGGACGCCACGCAGAAGACCAGGCACCCTATATCGGGCATGCCGCCGATGGCGAAGTGGCTGGCCGCTCCCGTGAAAGCGGTGAATGCCATGATGAACACGCTGGTTCCCACAGCCGTCTTCAATTCGTAGCCCAGTACGCTGGTCAGCAGCAGAAGCATCATCATGCCGCCGCCCGCGCCTACGAAACCGCAGATGAAGCCTACGATGGTGCCGCTGACTGCGGACTGGAGGATGCGTTTCCTGGCGCTGACCGAGGCCATGGATTCCTTTGTGGTCATGACCGGCTTTACGATGAACTTGATGCCCAGCAGCAGCGTCATGAACATGGAGAAGCTCCCCATGGTGGTATTGGGCACCACACTCGCCACAAAGCTGCCCACCAGCGTGAAAACCAGGACAGCCCCCATCATGACCACGCCGCCTCGGATGTCCAGGTTCTTGTTCTTGCCATAAGTGTACGCGCTGACCGCGCTTGCCAGGACATCGCTGGCCAGGGCGATGCCCACGGCTTCATAGGCCGGAAGGCCCAGGAAGGTGATCAGCATGGGGCTGATAACGGCGGCAGCGCTCATGCCCGCGAAGCCGGTGCCAAGACCGGCGCCTATTCCAGCGATAAAACAGATCAGAAATTTAAACATAGCAAGTCTCCTGTTCCAGTTCTGCGGATTCCCGTGCCGCTATCTTACCGAATATCTCCAGTCAGCACAGGCGTCATTGAGATAAAAGGGAATGGATGTTTCCCCAAATACGCTCATTATATTGCTTCATGACATGGATTTCGCTCTGGGAAAAGCCGTCCAGCAGGGCCGCGGCGAAAGCTTCCTGAGCGGCTTTTCCGTCACGGATGATGTCCCCGGCGCTTTGGCAGAGCTTCAGGTGCGCCGTCTTCCGGTTGCCGTCCGCGTATTCTTTCCGAAGATATCCTTTTTCCTCCAGGAGCTTTACGGCGGCAGATACCTGGGATTTGGATAGATACCGGATTTCGATGATGTCAGTGGCTGTGTCAAAACAGGGATTGTTGGCCAGGAAGAGGAGGATGTCCAATTCTATCCGGGCCATTCCATGCTTTGCGCAGACCCCGCCTACATATTTTCCATAAAGCGTTTTGACTGCGTTCTGATGTTCCCATGGATTCAGCGGTATCATTTTGCCCAGGCTCCCTTTTGTTCTTTTTAGAACTATTTTAATACAGAAATGCCATTTGTCAAATAAAATATTTATAAAGAGGAACCTGTGGACCGATACTTGCACAGAAGCGTGAAATGAGGTAGAGTATAAATGCGGAGAAATGAATGGGTTGAAAGGAATGAGGAGGACAGAGCGATGCTGAAAATCATATTTGGAGATGTGGAAAACGCGGTTTATCATCCCCCCACATATTTTGACAATCGGTACGAAGACGAGTGGATCACTGCTCCCTTGTCGGTGGCCATGATCAAGGATATCGACAAATCAGATGTCGTCGGCACACATTTGATACAAAGTCCGGTGCTGGGCCCCATATCCACAAAGGAAATCTCCGGTGGCGTCAAGACATTGATTCTGATGGCGTTTGACCAGAGCGGCAGGATTTTTAATGCATCCGCCTGCGGGGACAATTGCGTGAAATGGATTGTGGAAATCAGCAGGGAGAAGGACTTGACCATTAATCTCCACCATGTGATGGATTTCAGCTCCGTACAGATGTTCGAAGCCGTAATGCTGAATACCGGCGCAGTCGTCCACAGTTATGGGGAGTATCTGGAAGAAGCAATCAGAATAAAGGAGCGCTGATGGATGAAAGGGAAATATCATATTGTCATACAAAATAATAAACTCCGCTATGAATTGGACATTCGGAGAAATATTACCATCATTCGGGGGGACAGTGCCACGGGTAAGACGAAGCTGATTCAGCTTTTGGAGCAGGCGGCCGCTCTTGGGGAGAGTTCGGGCGTGGATGTCTTTTGTGAGCGTCCGTGCAGGACGCTGGGCGGAAAGGACTGGAATCTTGTTCTGCCCAATATCCATGGGCAGATTCTCTTTCTGGATGAGGAAAACCGATTCGTGAAGTCTCAGGAATTTGCCGCTGCGGTGAAAGGTTCAGATAATTATTTTGTGATTGTCACAAGAGAGAATCTGCCGAATCTGCCCTATTCGGTGGAAGAGATTTACGGCATTCATGCTTCTGGCCGGTACCATGATTTGAAAAGAACCTATAACGAATTGTACCATATTTACAGCCCGGAAGTGCTTTCCGGCAAAGTGGAGCCGGAGGTTGTGGTGGTGGAGGACTCAAATGCTGGCTAACAAGAGCAGGCTGAACAAAGCTTATTTACATGAGAAAATGAAACAGGCTATTTTGGATGTGATAGATGGCGTAAGTCTGCAGAGATAAGAAAACAAGGGATGCTTCTGGCCCCAGGGGCAGGAAGGAAGAGGAAATATGATTGTATACCGAAGCTTAAAGGAAGAAGAGATATGCAGGGAACTGTTCGCCGGATTCATCCGCCGCCAGGTCGTGACGAAGTGCTGGCGGCGGGAGGAGGGCGAGTGGGTGATCCGGGATGCACCATTTATTGACGACTGGACGGAAGAAGAGTATCGGATATTAGTCAAGTGCCTGAAGAATACCGCGTCCACAGGGGGCTTTGTGTTCGCGGCTTTCTGCGATGGCACCCTGAAAGGCTTTGCCTCGGTGGAGCCCGCGCTGTTCGGCGGAGAGCAGGGATACCTGGATCTGTCCTGTATCCATGTGTCGGAGGACGCGCGGGGGAAAGGTATCGGAAAGGCCCTTTTCCTGGCTGCAGAGGACTGGGCCAGGGCCCGCGGCGGGCGGAAGCTTTACATATCCGCCCATTCCGCCGTGGAGAGCCAGGCTTTCTACAAGGCCATGGGCTGCGTGGAAGCGGAGAAGTACCATCAGGGGCATGTGGAGGCGGAACCCTATGACTGCCAGCTGGAGTGTGAGCTGTGACGCTCTATTCTATCAACCCATGCCTTTTCAGCCTGGAGCGGATGTCGTCCGGGGTACTGCCGTGTATCCTGGCGATTTCCGCTATTTTGATACCGGACAGATATTCTTCTTTCAGCTTCCCGTCCTGGCCCGGCCAGATAGTCCACTATCATTTTCTGGACACTCGGCGGATACTTGATCAATTGGTAGGGAACGCCCGAGGGAGTCACCTTGTCCTCCAGCAGGATTCCATATTCCGTCCCTTTTGCGGTGGGCTTTTTGACGAAAACCCCGTTGACGCCTTCCTCATGGGTCAGGCCCTGGGATACGAGATATTCCCAGATGATGCCGATGGTGACTTTCTTCACGCCGTCTACGGTGCAGATGCGGTTCAGTTCATTCTTGATGTCGCTGATGTAGTACAAATCCTGGTAGACGAATTGCGCCGCGTCCTTCTCGCCGAGACGGAAATCGGCCTTTTTCCCTTTCCTGTTCCTCGCAGGCTTTGCGGCGGCAGCGGCTGTCCCTGTACCGTCGTCCGTATCGGCGGCCGCCGTCTCCATGCTGATCACTGCATGCGGGTGGGCCTCCACGAAGGAAGCGATTGCCGTCAGGAATTTCCCGCCGTATTTCGCCAGCTTATTTTCGCCCACGCCGGAGACGTTCAGCATGTCATCCGCCGTCCTGGGCAGCTTCACGCACATGTCGATCAGGGTCTTATCGTTAAAGATAATGTAAGGCGGCAGCGATTCCGCCCTGGCGATTTCCAGCCGGAGCTCCCGCAGCTCCTCGAACAGGTCGTACCCCGCGGCCGTGAGGGAATCGGTGCTTTTCCGGTGGGCAGCCTTCTTACGGTCAGGCTCCTTCTCCTCATAAAGCCGCATGATGACCCGGGTGCCTTCCTCTTTCAGCGGCGCGATATTCCCCATCTTCAGCACGCTGTACTGATCCTCTGTCTGATAGAGATAGCCCTCCTCCACCAGCTGGCTGATCAGGCTCCGTATCAGGGCTTCATTGCGATCCTTCAACGCCCCGTAGGATTTATAATGAATCGTGCCCAGCTCCCGCAGCCTGGCCCGGTCAGCGCCCAGCAGAGTTCCGGTGACGATGGTCAGGCCGTAGCGCCCCCTTGTCTCCGCCACACAGTTGATGATCTGCTTTGCTTCCGCAGTCATGTCCGTCTCCTTATAATCCCTGTGGCAATTGCCGCAGTTGTCGCAGGGCAGGCGGGGCTTCTCGCCGAAGTAGTTCAGGATATAGTTCCGAAGACAACCGGTAGTCCGGCAGTACCCCTCCATGATCTGGAGACGGCGCAGGTCCCGCTGTTTGATCAGCTCCGCGTCCTCGTATTCCAGTCCGGAGAAATCCTTTTTTTCCAGCAGAAATTTATTGATGATGATATCCTGTGCCGAGAACAGCAGAATGCACTGGGAAGGCTCCCCGTCCCGCCCGGCGCGCCCGGCCTCCTGGTAGTAGTTTTCCATGCTCTGGGGCATGTTGTAGTGGATCACATACCGGACGTTGGACTTGTCGATGCCCATGCCGAACGCGTTGGTGGCCACGATGACGGGGGCGCGGTCATAGATGAAGTCCTCCTGGTTTTGCTTCCTGGTGTCATTGTCAAGGCCCGCGTGGTACCTGGTGACGGGGACGCCCCTGTTTCGCAGCGTCTCACAGAGCTTGTCCACGTTTTTCCTGGTGGCGCAGTAAATAATCCCGCTTTCCGTGGGATGCTTTTCTATGTAGCCTGTTACGAAATCGTCTTTCCGTCGTATGCTCTCCACGCTGTAGTAGAGATTCTCTCTGTCGAAGCCGGTCACTGTCACATTGGGATTCATGAGATTCAGGATGCATAGAATGTCTTCTTTCACCTCTTCCGTGGCGGTGGCGGTAAAGGCGCTGACGATGGGACGTTTGGGAAGATTCTTGATGAAGTCTGCGATTTTCAGGTAGCTTTGGCGGAAATCCTGGCCCCACTGGGAGATGCAGTGGGCTTCGTCCACCGTCACCATGGAAATGTCCGCCCGGCCTGCGAAGTCCGTAAAACCGTAAGTTTCCAATCGCTCAGGCGCAACATAGATGATTTTGTAGATGCCCTCCGCCGCCCGGCTTAAGGCTATGCCTATCTGGGTCTCCGTCAGGGAGGAGTTGATGAAGGCGGCGTGGATGCCGGCTTCGTTCAGGGCCTTCACCTGATCCTGCATCAGAGAAATCAGCGGCGATATCACCAAAGTGATGCCCGGCAGCATCAGCGCCGGAACCTGATAGCATATGGACTTGCCCGCGCCGGTGGGCATGATGGCCAGCGCGTCCCGGCCCGTCATGATGGATGATATGATAGTTTCCTGTCCCTCCCGGAAGGAGTCGTATCCGAAGTAGTGTTTTAACGTTTCCCTGGCAGTCACTTCCTGTTGTTTCCTCCTGAAATTGTTTTTTGGGCCCTATGCGGTGCCTGGACACTATTATACATGATAATAGAATCCTCTCTTGAATTTTATTATATATCACATTGCGTCTTTTTGGAATAGGGATTTTGGGCGAATTATTTTTATTGTACAGAAAGGCATATGATGATAAAATGTGTTTATGGAAAAGGATGGCTGATGTCCTGGAAATCGGGGGAGAGGGGGAGTTCCGGATGAAAGCGGAAATCAATAAGAGAGTAGAACTTGTGCAGATCCAAGGACGATTCGCACAGGCTTAATCTATGGGCGAAAGAAACCTTGCAGTTTGCCGGGGAAAGCGGTTTTGATGATTTTTACCGCATGCAGAAGGATTATTATGCGGAAATACTTGCCTATGTAAGTTCCTGCGATTTTGATACATGGATATCCTACATTGAAAGCTATTTTATGGAAGTTTTTCCTTGAAGACGTATACAAATCAGGATATAATATGTCTATAAGGAAAACAGAACAATAAGACCATAGCGACACGGTTTCGTAGCCTATGAACAATATAAGCGAATGAAAGCAAGGAGTGAATTGCTTGAAATGCTGTCCGAAGCGGAAGATGATGTAAGAAACGGCAGGCTTGCGCCAGCCGGTGAGACCTTTGATGATTTGAGGAAAATGCTGTAGGAGGGCATATGATGATGTCGGACGGAAAAATCAAAAACTCCGGAGAGCTGGAGTTTGCCGTATTCTGCATTGAGAATGTTGCGGCAAAACTGGACGTAGATACAAAGCGGGTCTATCAGGCATTTACCGAAAAAGCTGATATTCTGCACGGCTACATCGTGCCGTAGGAGAAAGCCCGAAAAGGCAAGGAAAACGACTATAAACTCGCATCAGTTATTTGCAGACAATACCTTAAAAAGGAGAAAAGCATGGAAGCAAAATCAAAAAAACAACCGAATATCCTACTGATTATGACAGACCAAATGCGGGGAGACTGTCTGGGGATAGCGGGCCACCCTGATGTCAAGACGCCCTACCTGGACCAGCTGGCGTCCCAGGGGGCATGGTTCCCCAACGCCTACACAGCGGTGCCCTCCTGCATTGCCGCCCGGTGCGGGCTCATGACCGGCCTTAGTCCTGCGCATCATGGCCGGGTAGGGTACCAGGACAGGGTTCCCTGGGAATATCCGGTGACCATGCCCGGAGAGCTGGCGAAGGCCGGGTACTACACCAAATGCGTGGGAAAGATGCACGTCCATCCCTTGCGGAACCTCCTGGGATTCCACCACATCGAGCTCCATGACGGCTATCTGGGCAACTACCGGCGGTGGAATACGCCCTTTTACGAGCACCAGGCAGTGGCGGACGATTATTTCCACTGGCTCAGGTGCGAATTGGGGATGGACAGGGATGTGACGGACACCGGGATAGAGGCGAATTCCTGGGTGGCGCGCCCCTGGCCCTATGAGGAGAAATACCATCCCACCAACTGGGTGACCGACCGCAGCCTGGACTTTCTCCGCAGCAGGGACCGCTCGAAGCCCTTTTTCCTGATGACGTCTTTTGTGCGGCCCCATCCGCCTTTTGACGCGCCCCAGTGCTTTTTCGACCTGTACCGGGACAAGGAGCTGACGCCGCCTCCCGTGGGCGACTGGGCCGATGAGGGGAGGCTTAAGCGGGGCGGCCGGGTGGTGGATTCCGACACCGGCCCCATCGACCCGGAACTGCTGCGGCAGGCCCAGGCAGGATATTACGCCTGCATTTCCCATGTGGACAATCAGGTGGGGCGGATTCTGATAGAATTGGCCGGTGAGGGAATCTTGCAGGATACGGTCATCCTGTTCTGCTCCGACCACGGGGAGCTGCTGGGAGACCACCATACCTACCGGAAGATTCGGCCTTATCAGGGAAGCATCCGGGTGCCCATGATTCTTTTCAATGGAGGACTGCGGGGGCAGCAGGACAATCTGGTGGAGCTGCGGGATCTGCTGCCTACGTTCCTGGAACTGGCAGGGGAGACTGTCCCCGAATGCCTGGACGGCATCTCCATGCTTCGCCCCAATGGCCGGGAATATCTCCACGGCGAACACAGCGGCGGCGACATCGGCAACCAGGTAATTGTGACCAAAACAGACAAGTATTGCTGGTTTACCGAGAGCGGCAGGGAGCAGTATTTCGACCTGGCAGGGGATCCCAGGGAGATGCACGATGGAATCCGGGATGCCGCCAACCAGGAGCGGATTTCCGTTTTGCGCGGGCATCTGATTCGGGAGCTGGCAGAACGCGAGGAGGGGTATTCCGACGGCACCCGGCTGATTCCGGGGCGGCCCCAGAGGGCGGTTTTGCAGAGGACTTTACGCTGACAGGCGCTCGTTCCTCCAACGAAAAAATTTCCGCCTGTGCGGTTGGATTTTATAGCTATACCACAA
>OFHB01000477.1_pt1 | contig 27438 bp, 30 predicted proteins | sample 1521881 | NCBI WGS metagenome assembly OFHB01 (sample SAMEA3504090, study PRJEB24116) | mouse gut metagenome | biome: mouse gut; feature: mouse-associated habitat; material: faeces | place: Denmark | collected 2011
CGGGGGTGATGCAGAAGTGCGAGTTGCTGTAGTAATAAGGGGAGCGGAGCCACCACCACACCGCCGTGGATGTGGCTGTATGCTTGTAAGCAATCTTACTATTCCCAGCCTTGTAGTAATCGTACTGCTTCTGAGAATTTTTTTCGGTGTTATTTGCATAACCATCGCTACCCTGCACCTCGAAGTTCGACAGGAGGAACAGGTAATCAGCGGTGGCAGTCACGTTGCCAGCAACATGACCGGTGGCGTTGCCCACATTGTCAGTGTACTTGGACACAGACTTCATGTTGCTCCGAAGGTCGGAGGGCAGAGCCGCCATCAGACTGTTGGCCAGCGGGCTGGTGGGCGTGTTGCTGTTGCCCAGCAGCGTCTTCCGCATATAGCTGTCCTTCCAGCCACCCACGTTGGTGTTGCTGCTGTTCATATGGAAATACCCATCGCCATTAACACCAGAGCCATAGTTGTTGTCGCACAGGCCCACCATCTTCCCGCTGATCTTGCCGATCTGGAAGTGGATGCGGTTGTTGCCCTCCTTGGCACTGTTGTGGTTGAAGCCCAGGATGAACGCCTGGACAGACAGGTTGGAGAAGGTGAAATTCCCCACCTTGCCGTTGATGGTGATGGTCTTGGTGTCCCCCACGGCCCAATAGCTGGCCGCATTCCCGCCGTCCGAAGCCTGCTTGATGGTGCTCCAGGCATTATCGTTCAGCGTGGTGGTGGGCATCGTCACTGTCACGCTGCAGGTCTTACTTGCAGGTGCGGTGTAGTTCGTGCCCTGGGCCACGCTGACCGTAATGGTAACGCTACCGGCCTTCTTTGCGGTGACCACAACATTGGTACCGGACACGGAGACCGTGGCAATGCCAGTGTTGCTGGAGGACGCGGAGATGGCACCGTCTCCGGCCCTGGTGACAGCGATGGTGCCGGTCAGAGAAGAGACATTAAGGGTCATGCTGGTCGTGCCGAGACTGAGGCTTCCGGCGGCCCTGGCAATGACCCAGTTGACGCTTTTGGCGGAGGTGCTGCCGTCCGGCCACTGGTAGTTATCCTTGGGCGTGAACGAGGCGGCATAGGTACCTGCGTTCGTTGCGGAGGTGTTCCCGCCAATGGCCATCTTGTTGCTGTCATAGCCGCTCCAGGTAGGAGACTGTGCGCTGCTCTTAAAGGTCAGACTCCCGCTCTGGGAGGGAACAGCAACGGTGGCTCGGTTGATAGTCCAGGTCACGGATTTGGCGGTATTCGTGCCATCGGCCCACTGATAGCCCTCTTTCGGGGTGAAGGTGGCCGTGTAGTTGCCGGCGTTGGTGCCGGATGTGGTGCCGCCCAAGGTCAGCACATTGGGGTCAAAGCTGTTCCAGGTCGGGGACTGAGCCGATCCGGTGTAGGTGAGAGTACCGCCCTGAGTGGGGACGGTGTTAATGCTGCTGGCAATCTCGGTGATTTTCTTCAGCGCAGCGTCAGCCGCAGTCTGGGCGTTATTCGCCGCAGTCTCTGCGTTCTGGGCGGACTGCTTGGCGGTGTTGGCTGCGTCCTGGGCAGCAGCGGCAGCGGCGGCGGCGGACGCAGCGGCCTCCGCCGCTTCATCGGCCTTCTGCTGGGCAGAGGTGATGCCAGACGCGGCACCATCAGCCACCTGCTTGGCTGCGGCTGCTTCGGCCTGGGCCGCATCAGCTGTGGCCGCCGCTTTCTTGGCGGTGTCGAGGGCGCTGGACGCATCGGTCTTGGCGCTCTGGGCCAGGGTTCTTACCGATTCCAGCTCAGGCCCGCCGACACCAGGAACATTGACAGTTCCGTATGCCATAGGTCAATCTACTCCTTTCCGGTGTGAATCCAATATTCAGCCGCCATGCTCTCTGTCGGGAGCGTTGCGGCCCGGATTCTGATTTTTCCCGCGAGGGTCTCGCAGGTGGTACAAATACCGCAGGCCCTGGCCGCTTCACCAGCGGAGGGAGCCAGGGAGATGGTAGCTCGGTCCTTGGCGGTCACACCCTCAACGGACAGATCGTAGTAGACCGGGAAGCCGGAGAACTCCTCCAGCTCATCATTGATGGTCTTCCATCCTGTGGTGGGAATGGTAAACTGGACGGCGTTGGTCTTGTCCAGCTTTGCGCTGTCCATCGTGTTCAGAGCGGTATTCACCTGGGTAAAGGTACTGGTGGTCTGACTTGCAAGGCCCTGAATGTCCTGTTGCAAACCAGAAACGCCGGATGCCGCTGCATCCGACGTTTTCGTGGCGTTCTTGATGGATTCAATCAGGGCAGAAAAGCCGAGCGGGTCAGGGATTTTCCATTTTGCGGACATTGGCTTACTCCCCTCCTGTGAAATCTTTTTTACTGAGCCTCGTCAGCCAGCAGTGCCCGGATCTCCTCCGGGGTGGCGGTCTGAATGTCGCTGGCCTTGACGTAGCCCGCCAGCTTATCATCAACGTCCTTCTTGCTGTAGACGTTGCCCATGGCCTCGGTGATCTTGTCCTCGACCTCGGATGTCTTGGCGTAGTCGCCAATGGAGAGGGCGGCGATGGCCTCGGCGATGTAGCCGATGACGGTAGTGGCGGCGGCACCCTCGGGGAGATCGCCCACCAGCTTCTTAAGCTCGGCAATGGCGGTCTTGTTCTCCGCGATGCCGCCGGCCAGTTCGGTGGCCTCCGCACCATGCTCAGCAGCCCAATCAATCAGCTCCTTGTAGCTGTTGATCACGCCGTCATCGGTGACGTCGGTGGCAAACTTGTTGAGGGCGGTGTCGATCATCTTGCCGATGGATCCGTCACCCTCGCCCGTGAGGGCATCCACGGTGTCGGCGGCAGTCTTGCCCCGGTTGACCGTGGTCTTGAGGGCATCGGCCAGATCGTCCAGAGAGACCTCGGCCTTGAAAGCGAGGGCGGCAAGACCCTTGACGGCCACATTCACGCTGTTGACGGAGATGGTGCCGTTCTCAGTGCCCTCAGCGATGAGCAGGTCGGCGATCTTCTCAGTCAGGGCCAGCAGAGTGCCGTTGACCTTGATGCCTTCCAGGACGTTGGCCTCGGCCCCCTTATCCTCCAGGGTCTTGACCCGGCCGGAGATGGCGGTGACCTCAGCCTTCCGTGCGTACTTGGCTTTCAGTTCCTCGGAAAAGGTGCCCATCCCTTCGAGGTCGATAAAGGTGCGCTTCTCGGTGGTATCAGGCATGATAAATTCCTCCTAATTTCGGTTTGGTTGTGGGTAGACTTTGGGGCGGCCGGGGAACTCCCCAGACCGCCCCTGCGGGGATCAGGCGTTCTCCTCGCCCGTTTCGGCGAACAGAGCCTTGATCTGCTCGGTCGTGGCGAAGGTCAAAGTGGGGGTGGTAGCGGCGGCGACCTTCTTGTCGATGCTGGCGTCCATCTCAGCCTTGAACTCTCCCAGGTTCTCCAGGGATACGGGGATGTTCTTGTTCTCCTCCATGTCTTTTCACCTCCCTTCAAGTGGTCTGGAAAATCAAATCTCCTGCTTGAACATGGCCTTCACCTGTTCGGAGCTGGCCATATCGAGCGACAGGTAGCCGTCGCCGTCAACATTCAAGCCGGAGCCTTTCCGCACTTTCACACCGTCCACAATCACCGCATGGGATGTAACCAGCCCAACCCCGGATGCCCGGAACAGGAGCGCAATGGAGGCGGACAGGTCCTCCTCGGGTACCTTCACGGACCAAAACCGGACGGTGCCTGCGAGGGGCTGCACAGAGCGGCAGACGCCCGCATTGCGTGCAGCGGCAAGGGACGGGATATGCAAGGAGACGGACGGGAACCGATCCTGCGTAGCGCCGGGGACCACCACATCCTGGTAGTAAGCAAGGTCACCGCGCAAATTGAGTTCCGGGTCGATGGGGTCTTCAATCTGCTTCCAGCCGCCGGCGGGAATGGTGATTTCCTTGAAGGTCGCAGACCGGGCATCGTACAAGGACACGGTGGCCTCAACGTCCCGGCTCGGAGTCCTCTCGGCCCAAATGCGGATCGCCCCGTCAAGGCTCTGGGCGGTGCTGCACATCCCGGCATAGTTTGCAACCCCGATGTCATCCTTGCGGAAGGCGATGTTCGGGATTTGGTCGGCCCTGACGCCGTTGAGCGCGATGTCCTGATAGAGTGTGAGCCCGTGCTCAAGCTCCTCCTGTTCGGCATCGACAGGCTTCCATCCATCCTTCGGGATGTAAATTTCAGACCCAGACAGGGCCGTGGACTCCGCAATCAGCCGTTCCGCCGCCGCCCTGGTCATCAGGGCATCCGGGTCGATGACAGCCTCCACCACATCAACATCGCCCACAGCGGCAATGAGATCAAACGTGGCGAGCTTGCCGACAATGGAACTGGCGGGTCTGATCCACTCCGGCTCATTCTCCAGGGACAGGTAGGTGTAGGCCACCTCACCCTCGTCCGGGTCCTCGGCAAACAGAACGATGTTGGTGCCGTAGAAACCCTTCTCCACGTTGTCACTCTTGATCTGGACGGTCACCTGGCACTCGCCGTCTACCGGGTTGGAGACCTCGGCAATCATGGCGTCCATGACGTAATCGGCGCAGCCGGTCATGGTCTTGGGCGTCATATCGTCAGGGATCGTACCCTTCCCGATTGCCGCCCTTGTGTACTTCATCCGGCATCGTCCTGCGAGGACTTTCGCAATCAGGGCAATGCCAGACTGGGAGCCGTAACTCCCATCTTCAAACCTGGACATACTCGCTCCTCCTTCTAATCGATTCTTTTGGACTTAATGTGGGTGCGGAAAAATGCCCCGCCTGTGCCGTCCCTGGGGCCGCTGATGGCCCTTTTGACGTCAGGTGGGGTAGTAGATATGCTTTGGGTTTGAACGGCGCCGTGGGCCGTCAGAACGGGCGCGTGGGCCGTCCTGTCCTCGCTCATCAGAGGCGGAGCGAAACCCGAGCGTTCATAGCCTCCGAGATGCACCGTTACTTCATCGCGCCCGCTCCGATCCATCCCGATGGTGGGTGGCTTAAAGCCGGACTGTGTGAACCCTCCGAAGTTGACGTTCCACACATCCGTGCCTTCCCGGTCTTGGCTGACGGGCAGAGCGGTAATGAACGAACCGATCAGGCCACCGTGGTTGATGTCCAGGTCATACCGATATGTGCGATAGGTACGGACATAGAGCCTCATTCCAACGCCAGCGGCGATGATCCGCTTGATGGCCCAGGCAATCGGCTCAATCAGGTCTTGCCGCTCCTGCGTGAGAAGCGCCCAGTCCACATAAAGAGCAATCTTGGCTGGGAATACATCCTCAAACCCGATGTCCGGGTCTTCAACGCCCAGCAGTTGAGCGGCGGCCCGGATTACCGTGTCTGTATCGCCACCGGAGAGCTGGGACATGATTTTGACGATGATTGCCAGCCGGTACAGGGCATCGTTCTCACTGAACCTCTTGACGCCCCAGTTCGCGCCGTACCGATCCAGCACGGCACCCTTGGCCTGGTCGATGTCATCGCACAGCTTCACCAGCTCAGCGTTCTCCTGGACGATGTCCAGGCCCCAGGCGAAGATGGAGAACAGCTTCCCGATGTTCGTCTGCACCGGGAGGCCCTGCTGCTGGTTGTCATAGTCCTTGCGGGTGTACGCGCTGGTCAGAGCGTACAGCATATCAGCCAGATAGTTCTTCACTCCACGATCACCATGCTTTCATCGGTGACAGCCTTTTCCCTGGCGGCTATTTCGATGTTCTTCCAGCTGAAGGTTTCGCCATCAGGACTGAGCTGTAGGTCGAAGTCCACCACCCCAGGTACTCGCAGCACCACCGTGGGCAGTGTCACGCAGATAACATCCTGGCCGATGTTCAGCCCGCCGCGGGTGTTTACGCCGATATGCTGAATGATGGCCCGCTTAATCCGCTCGATGCCGTCCAAGGGGAACTTGCTGTCCGTCACGAGGTTGAACACCTTGACCCACACGCCAACAGGAGCCGGGCGGCTGAAATGAACCTCATAGGTTTTGCCGGCGGCAGTGACGACCGGAACCATTGTGTTGCCGAAGGTCTGGATGCCGGCGGCCTTGCGCCGGTAGATGGCTTTGGCGATGTCCTCATCAAGACCGCCATAGGCCACAACCTCGAAGGAGTGCGGTGGAAGGCCGCTCTTGCTCTCGAAGTCGGTATCGTTCTCCTCGCCCGTGACGGCAATCACCGCTTCGACGTTCTCATAGACCTCAGCAATGATGGCGTCAATGTTCACGCCGCCAGCGAAGTCCACAGACAGGTAATACCGCTCCCGGAACTCATCATCAGTTTCCGTGTTCCTGCCGCCTTCAAAAGCTCGCTCGTTTATCACGGACTTGATCCCGAGTTTCGGATTCGTGATGTTCTTGATGGTTCCCTCTGCCGTGTTCCCGTCAGGCCCGGCAACAGCGGCGGAGGCCGGGAGTGTAACGCTGCCCCCGGTAATCACCCCGGAGGCAAGCGTGACGTACTGTATCCCTGCGGTGGTCTCTGCGAGAAATCCCTCCGGGACTTCCACGTTATCATCGCCAGAGAACGTCAGATAGCCCATAGCCTTCTGCGCTCCCAGGAGCCGTATGCCGATCATCCTGCCAAGGTGGAGAAGGCTGGAGCCTACCGCCGTATCTACGAACCGGCTGTTATACACGTCCTCCAGGGTCGAAAACAGGAGGTTCAGCACCCAGGCGAAAATCCGCAGGAAAATTCCGAGCGGGGAGCGCACTGTCAGATTGGCTTTGGAGCCGAACAGCTCCCGTGCCTTGTATTCGAGGGCATCGAGCAGTTCCGCGTATGTAGGCCGCCGGAAACCGGCATCAGTCAGCCCCCATTCAGATGGCTTTGCCATTATGCTGTCACCTCCGATGTAATGGTTTCACCGTTCACAAGAGTTACCGTGAACTCGGTTGTTACACTGCGCCCGTCGTATGAGACGGAAATAGAATCTATCCGGGAAACATCGTTCTCCTGGAAGATTGCCTCCCGGATGATGTCCTGCACCTCATCGAGGTCTATCTCGTTCTGGTTCTTGCCCACGATGCTCTCGTAGTCGGTGCCGTGGACCAGGTCAGCAAAGAACTCGGCTTTCCAGGTCAGGAGCGCATGGCGCACATTCTGGACGGCGGTGTCAGCACCGAAGATTTTCACGAAGTTCCCGCCCTCATCAAAAACAAGGTCACGGGTTTCCGGGTCTATCAGTAGGGTCATGTTATCTTCCACGCCACTGAGCCTCCTTCCAGAACCGGCGTAGTTTTTGCGTGGCGGCCCCAGGAGGGCGGGGTTTTGCCCTGGGGCGGGTAGATTGTTGGGTTTTCAAAAGGCTGCGCTGTGGCGGCTTAAAATCGCTTACAGAGGGGTTAACCTCCAATGATCACGTTGCCACTGCCATCCTGGACGGTGCCGCCGATTGAAACGGCGTCGCCGATGCGGGCGGCTGGCTTGCCGTTGATGACCACCTTGGAACTCCCAGCGGCAATCACGTCCTGGTGGCCCGGATGCGTAACGCAGCCATGCGAGGTATAGTGATCCCCGACACGCCCGGCCGGACGCCCGTTGATGTAGACGTTGGGGCTTCCCTCTGCCAGAGGGACGGGAGGACAGGCATCGTGTCCGGTGCAGTTGTCATTCAGCCTTGTGGCCGCTGGCATACAATCGCCTCCTAATTCAGATACACCTTATCGCCGGTTGTGACCACCATCTTTCCGCCCAGCGTAATGGTCATGTCGGTGGACTTCATGTCAATCGTGGTATCGGTAAACTCGGCGGTGGTGTCCTCGTTCTTGATGATCACCTTGTCCTTCGTGACCGCGACGTATATCTTTCCATCCTCCGTGGCGATGCAGATGCTCTCGTCCGGCAGGCCCTTTACCTCGTAATCGCCGGCCACCAGCGCCCCAATGAAGATGGCATCGGTTGTGGCGTGGTTCCGCTCTGTCAGGGGCTTGGCCTCTTTGCCGCCTGTGACAGTGGCGTCCATATCGTGATCCAGATACACGACCGTTCCGATATCACCCTCTTTGATCCAGGGGCGGAAGATGAAGCCCCCGCAGTGCGTGAGGGCGATGGGCACCTTCAGAATCGGCGGCTGGCTTTCGTACTTGCCGTTTTCCAGGTGCTTCGAGAGCGGCTGGACGTTCACGGTCATCTTTACCGGGTCGAAGGACATCACCTGGACTGTGGCGGCCACGCAGATGGACTCCCGGAGCCTGTCATCATGAATCCGCTGGTAGTTGTACGGGTTTACATCGGCCAGTCCCATAAGCTATCCCTCCTCAGTAGGGTTTCAGTTCCATTGAGGTCTTCCAATCTCCCGTCCTGCCCCCTTTGTGGTTGCCCTTTACAACGATGAACCGGCCATTCAAATCGCTGGACTGAACCTTCACGACCTCGGCAGTGGCAATGTTGTAGTTGAGCAGACAGGAACGGGAGATGGTGTCCTCTTTCCGGTCCTCCCCGGTCTTTTGCGAGTTTAGGTCTGTCTCGACCTGGATGGCAACGGTCTCCTCGTCAGAACGGAGAAGGCCGGTCGCCGGGGTGAGTGTGACGCCGTTGTTGATGCCATCATCGGCCTTTGTGATGTAGAGCTGCCCGGTGGCCCGGACGATGAACCGGCTCTTGCACTCGCTCACCACAATCTCCGTGAGTACCTTCTTCAGATTGCCGCGGCAGACGCGGCCACGGGGGTAGCTGTTGTCGATGGACAGCTCGCACTTAGCAACCTCCACGCCGAAGATGTTCAACAGGTCGCGGATCATTGCCGACGCCTTCATGTTCTCCGTGTAGGTCTTGTTCACGATCCGCCCAAGGATCTCCTCGGCGCAGGGCTGGACAGTCAGGGTCGATGTCCAATCCACGTTGCTCTGCTTGTGCTTCAGGCCGACCACTTTGCCGACCAGGATGCAACCCACATTCCCCTGGTAGCCGGCGTTCAGTATCACCGGGTCATCCTTTTTGATGCTGTTGCGGGTATTGGCGGACAGGTTCGTCACGGTAACAGTGGCCACCGGGGGCTCGTCACTGTCCTCAAAGGGAATGTCGAACGTGAAGTTCATCCCGTCCAGGTCGTACTTGTTGCTGCCAATGACGAGGGTAGCGGCCCGAATCCAGAACGCCATGTCAGATGGTCCTCCTTTCGTGGAGGTACAGCTTGACGTCCTTTCCGAAGTTCTCCCACGTCACCTCCGAGACGTTCTCCCCGGTGATGCAGGACGGAATAATGACCGGAATCGGGAACCGCTCATCCTCGATTACGTTAAACAGCGGGCGGCCATAGCGGACAATCTCGCCAAAGGCCAGGACGTTTCCGTTCACATCGAGCAGGTCAATCGTGAAGAACTTCCCGATATCGTTGTACTTGACGGTGAAGGAGTATGTCCGGTCCGTCAGCTTGACGGAAAACGTATACGGTACCCGCGCCGTGTCGATTGCGATGTACTCCACATCGGAATTTAGATCTATCAGCTGCAAGGCCATAATCGCGCCCCCTTACATGGCCAGCCCATCATAGGCCCCAGTTTGTCTCGTCAGCGGCGCAGAGCTGCTGGGCTGCGTGTATGCCTCCCCGTGCCGCTCCATGCTGGCCGAACTCACGGATTGCAGGGAAACGGTCATCAGACCGGCATTGGACGTTTTTGCAAGCTGTTGGTCTTCAGCCTTTCCATCATCCTGACTGGTCATGGGCAGCTCACCGTCCATCGGGACGTACTCGGCGGAACTGATCTGCACCTGCTTCAAGGTTGCCGTGAACGTCGCGCCGTTCATATTCTTGGATGTGCGGTCAAACTTGAGGCTTGTGAAGACGAGGTTGCTCATCCTGGTTGCGCCAATGTAAGTGATAATGTCCCGAGAGGCCCGCATGGCTTTCAAGGTGTTTATCGCGCTGTTGCCGCCAATAATCACGCCCGAGAGGTTCAGTGTGCCCGAGGCGTTGTTCACATGGTCGTTAATCTCCGCTCCATTTTCAATCGGGTTGGAGGTGACGGTGCTGCTGTAGCTTTCGCTTTCCTTTTCAACCACACCGTTCTTCAGAGCCTCGAAACGGACTGTGCCGCCCTTCCTGCTGGTGAGTATATAGGCCATACCGTCACCTCCAATCAAAATGCGTACTGATTCTTGAGGGCCGCTTGCTGAAGCTCCTCCTCGCGGAACTCCTCGTACATCGCCCTCATCTTGGCTTCGAATTCTGCTTCGAGCTGCTCCCGCAGCTCTTCCAGGGCTTCACGGTCTGCGTTGCCCTCCACGATGATCTGAATGTTGACCTCCGGTGCAAAGGTGGCCCCACCAGAGCCGCCACCGTCCCCGGTGACAGTGCCTGAGCCGGGCGCACCGCCGTTGCCGGTTCCGCCATTGGAATCAGGATAGCCGTCTCCTCCGTTCCCACCGTCATCATCGGGATCATAGCCGGACGGGTCGAAATCCTCAATCAGCGGGTTCACGCCGTAGTAGATGTCAGACACATTCGGGGTTGCGATGTCCTCAAAGATGGGGCTGACTTTGTAAACGGCGTCCCCGATGGCATTGCCGATGCTGTCAACACCCTCGACATTCGGGTACACACCGTAGGTTATATCTGCCGGGCCGTTCGGATCGGGAACATCAATCTCAGGCCCGCCGAGGTTCGTCGGGATGGCTCCCTTGATATCCTCTGTGACGTCCTTCATGCTCTCATCGAAGCCCTTACCAAGACCCAAGGCCATGTTGTCGCCGATTTCAGCAAAAACAGTGGACGGGCTGTGGATGCCCAGGAAGCCCTTGATGCCGTCCACAATCCCGCTGGCAAAGCCCGTGACCTTTTCCTTGACCCAGCTTGCCATCGACGAGATGCCGCTCCATAGGCCCTCTACGATGCTCTTGCCAACGCCCAGCACCATGCCGGGGATTTCACCCAGCGCGCCAAGGATGGCGGCACCAATCGCCGGCAGCTGTGCCACAAGCTGCGGTATTGCCGAAATGATACCGGCCCCCAGTTCCAGGAGCAGCGTCACGCCAGTCGAGACTATCGAGGGGAAATTCTCGGTCAGTGTTCCGACAATGCCAGTGATGATGGCGGGGATCTGGCTAATCAGCTCAGGCAGGGCGCCGATGATGCCGGTTGCCAAGGTGGTGAGTATCTGAACGCCCTGCTCCAGAATCGTGGGCAGGTTCTCCGTGACGAAGCCGCAGATGGATGTGATGATCTCTGGCAGCATCTCAACCAGCATAGGGATGGCCCCCATCAGGCCCTCGCCTATCGTGGTCAGGAGGGTTGCTCCTTGTTCCAGGAAGGTCGGCAGGCTCTCAGACAGGAATCCGAGTATCTGGTCGACGAGCTCCGGCAGTTGCCCAATCAAGACAGGGACAGCACCAATGATGCCATCTGCCAGGCCGCTGACAAGCTGCATCCCTGCGTCAATCACAAGGGGCAGATTCTCTATCAGCGTTTCGGCTATGAGCATCACAGTCTCGACCACGGACGGGATCAGCGTGGGAAGCATCCCGCCAAGGCCGGATGCCAGCGATGCCACGATTTCCATCGCGGCCCCCGCCAGCACGGGGAGACTGCTCAGAATGCCGTCACCCAGCAGGGTAACTATCTGGATGGCCGCATCGATAATCAGCGGCGTATTGTCCAAAAGGCCCTGGCCCAATGCGCCGAGTAACTGCATCCCCGCGTCAATAGCGGTGGGCAGCATTTCAACGATCATTCCCAGGCCATCGCTCAGGATGCCGCCCAGGGCGCCCATTGCCCCGGTCAGCCCTCCCTCTTGGAATGCCTCGGAGAGCCTTGTGACGGCGTCTGTGCCGAATTGAGTAAATTCCCGCAGGGACGGGGACAGCTCATCGGAGATAACAATTTGAGCGCCCTCCAGGGCGCTCTTGAACAGCGTTATGTCACCAGCCAGATTGTCCAGCTGGGTATCGGCCATAGCCTGGGCCGCGCCTGTCGTGTTGTCAAAGGCGGTCTGCAGGTCATCCAGGTTCCCGCCGAGGGCAGCGATAACATCGGCCTGGGATGTACCCGCGTCTGCGGCCTCCAGCAGCGAATCGGCAAACAGCTCCGCATTACCGCCGGATGTTTTGAGAATGTCATTGAACGCTTTTTCGCTGATGCCAAGCTTGCTGATGTTGCCCTGCATAGCCGTGAGGTCAAGCCCCACATCGGACAGCGATTCGGACAGGCTGCCCATGTTGACCCATGCGCCATCAATGGCCACGCCCAGCTCCTCGAAGCGTTCCGCGCTGGTGCCGAGCATGGCGTTGACCGATTTCAAGTCAACCTTGTTGAAAATCGCATTGAGCGCCTGGGTCTGCTCCTCCTGCGTCAGCGAGGACAGCGCACCGTTCAGATCGCCGAAGGTCTCATTCAGCGGACGCAGGTTGCCTTCTGCATCGAACGCATTCACACCCAATGCTTCCAGTTGCGCCGCCGCCTTGTCCGTAGGAGCGGACAGGGATAGGATCATGTTGCGGAGGGCCGTGCCGCCTTCAGCGCCCTTGATGCCGTTATCTGCGAGAACACCCAGAGCCATACTTAGCTCTGTCGTACCGCCAGACAGGTTCTTGGCTGTGCCGCCAACGGTCAGGATGGCATCGCCGAGTTGCTGGACGCTGGTGTTGGACTTGGAGCTTGCCGCCGCCATCTTGTCCACCAGATCGGATGTTTCCCCCAACGACAGCCCCAACGCCGACTGAGCGTCCGTTACCATATCGGACGCCGATGCCAGCTCAATGCCACCAGCCGCCGCAAGGTTCAGCACGTTCGGCAGCATGGTCATAGAGGTTTCGGCATCGTAGCCAGCCAACGCCATATAGTTCAGAGCGTCAGCGGCCTCCGTTGCGGAAAAGGCGGTTTTTGCGCCCATCTCCTGGGCGAACTCGCGGAGTTGGGAGAAATTCTGGCTGGCCTCGGAGGTGGCGTCGTTCAGTTCCGCCACAGAGTAACCCATCGTTGCGGCCACCTGGGACATAGAACTGTCGAACTGCATCCCAGTATTCACCGAGGCAGCGGCGAAGCCTCCTATGGCTACGGTCGCTGCGGTGACAGCTGCAACAGCGGCTTTTCCGAAGCCGCCCAGAATGTCTCCAAACTTCTCAAACTTGCCGCCGGACGCTTCCGCCGCGTTGCCCAGGTCTTCAACCTCTGGCCGGGCACCGCCAGCGGCATCGCCCACATCGTCCGCTGCGTCTGCGGCATCGTCCGCTCCGCGGACAAAATCAGTAAAGCGGCTTTTGGCATGGTCTATTGCCCCGCCGAGGCCGTTCTTGATGGTTTCAATCGGGTGGGTAAAGCCTTCCTTGATGCTTTTTGCCCCGGAAACAACACTCTCCTTGACGTCGCCCATTTTGGTGACGACGTTATCCTTGAAGTCAGTTACCTTTTCACCGATTTGGGTAATAGCCCCGCCCACTCCGGACCGGAGGGACGAGGAGAAGCTATTGCCGCTGTCGATTCCAGCGAGGAATGACTTGCGGAAAGCCGCTCCGATTCCACCTGCATCGTCTTCCAGGTCACCGATATCATCAGTCAGATCGCGGATATTGTCTCTGGCTTCATCGGTATCAACATCGATTCTGATGTCGGGCGGGTCCTGGCCGAGGTTGGTAACACGGTCTTCCAGGTTTTGCACATCGGTCTGGGCCTGCTCCGTATCAACATCAATGTCGATGTCTGCGGAGCGTTCGCCCAAGCTACCGATGGTACCGGTCAGATCCCGGACATTTTCCTCGGCTGGCTCGGTGTCCGCGTCAACAACGATGTCCGCACTGTCAGCATCGGACTGAAGGCGCCCGATGTCATCCGCCAAATCGCGGACGTTCTCGGACGCCTGTTCAGTATCAGCGTTGATGCCAACATCCTCGGCCTCGGCCCGCAGCTTCCCAAGCATCCCCAGGAGGTGGTTGATATCTTCCTCGGCTTCTGTAATAAATGTGCTTACAGTTATGCCAAACAATAAGTCGCGGGCCTCTTCCACAAGTCATCCCTCCCCTCATTTTTCTTCGTCGGGCTTCTTGCTCCACACGTCCTGCCAAAGGAGCCGGGCCTGCTCCGCTTCAGCAAACTCCGCCAGATCCATGGCTTTGAGTTCGGTGTAGCTGATGCCGCCCATGCAGAACGTCATGCGCCAGAACCGTTCGTTACGTTGCGCTCTCCTTCGTGCCGCTGGCCGGCTCATCTCGCTCCGTAAGAAAGGACTCGATCTCGCGCACCAGCTCGCTGGGGGTGGCGATGTCATCCTGGTCATCGAAGAACTTCACGCCGCCCTTGGCAACCTCGAGGGGGGCGATCACGCAGCCCTTGATGAGGGAATCGGCGTACTTCGCCGTGTTCTTCCGGCCGCTGTTGGGGCGGATGTACAGATCGGTCAGGTTGGTGTACCAGGAGAACGAGGCGCTCTGGAGCGTGTAGTCCACGCCGTTCACGGTAACGATTTTCTGTCTTGCCATAGTAAAGCCTCCCATATAATTTTCGGTGCGGGACCGAAACGGTATCGCGTTCCGGCCCCGCTTGGTGTGTTTGTGACTGCTGCTGCGCTTCGCGGCTTTCATCGTCAGTCGTTGAGTTCAAGCCGCGGAATAATAAACACGAACTGCACGTCCGCAGCGTCCTTGCCGCGCCCACGGTCAGGCAATTTCTGAACCCTGCAGTTCAGGGCAAAAATATTCCGGCCGTCATCGTTGGCGTCGTTCAGCGCAAGACTGCCCTGCGTTCTCCGCTCCGCACAGCTTTCGAGATACCGGAGGTCCGGGGACTGCTGCTGGATCGTGATGGTGAGCGTAGCGGACTTGTCCGCGTTTTCAACATAGGTGCCGTCACCCTGCACGCCAACCTTCAGCGATACATTGTCGCCGGCTCTGGCCAGCTTGAAAATATCATCGCCGAACATACGAATCTGACGACCGTTGAAGATTACGCTTACCTTCTCGGGGTCATAGTTTCTCAAAAGAGTTCCCATCGTTTACCCTCCTTTTTACAACGACGCGCGGAGGACGCCCTTGGTCTTCACCTGATGCACGGCGCCGCACAGCAGAGCCTCCCAGGTGATGTCCGGCATGACCCGGTTCCGGCGCTGTTCCTCGGTGCTCTCCGCATATGTCGGGATGTTCACCGTGAAAATACCGGCCTTGCTCTCCTGGTCGCGGGCAACGATGTTGTGATCCACATCGGCGGCTTCCGCCAGCGTCTGAGATACTGCCGTAGCAATGAGAGCAAAGCCTGCATCATCATAATCGACATTAGCGTTATTGAGCAGGATGTCGTACAGAAGATCACGCATCCGCTTGGCGATCCAGTCACCGCCCAGGACGGTGTCGATGAACTCACCATTCAGACACACGCCCTCCTTGACGTACTGTCGCTTATACTCCTCTGTCAGATAGTTGACGTGGTTCTCGTTGAGCTGATCCCTCTGGCCCTCAGTCAGCTTAGGCAGGGAGATAAGTTTGGCACCCTCGCTGGTGGAGGCGTTGCCATCCTGGGGCCGCTTGAACTTCCAGGTCACGTTCTTGGGGTAGAACGGGCCAACGTTGCCTGTGTACGAGGCATCGGGTTCCTCGCTGATGAACTCCGGGTCGGTGTAAATGACAGCGGCACGGGCGGTCAGGCAGGCAAAGTCCTTGTTGGTGGTCTGGCCCATGTAGAACTTGCGGTGATCCTCCACGCCGACGCCAAGTTCCGCTTCGGTGGGCTCGCTGGCCTCGGCGAATTTGGCGAGAGCCATCACATACTCATCCTCATCCCGGTCGGTCAGCAGGTAGTACCAGTCGTTGTCCTCGTCCTGCTGGAACTGCTTAATGGTGTTGATAAGCGCATCCGGGGCGGAGATGGCATCCTTGCCGTTGGTGAACTCCCTCTTGCTGGTATAGACACGCTCCTGCGACATGACTTCATCCGTGAAGATGTTGACCATCGCGGGGATGCTGTCGGCCTCTCCGGCCTCAGTGGCAGTGAAGGTGACGACCGTACCCTTCACTGCGGCGGTGTAGGTCTTGCCGCCCTTGGTGAAACTTGCGCCCTTGAACAGAGCAGCCAGCTTCTTGCCGTCATCCACCTCGGACTTGGCGGTCAGGGTGATAACCGCCTTGTCATCGCCGCCGATCCGCACATAGATGGTCTGATTGGCCTCCACCGTCTCCAAGAACACATCGTCATCGAAGTTGATAACGAAGGTGGCGGCAGTGGCAGGGGAAGCGGTGGGCGGCTCAAAGCCGACGATCTTGAACTTGTTGACGAGCGTTTCGGCCAGCGTGGTCTTGCCCTGGTTCGTCAGGGTCATAACCTTGCGGACGATCTTCGCATTAGGCGTCGGCCCCTTATCGCCAAACACCTCCTTGACGCTCTCCACATCCCGGTACACCTTGACGGGCTGCGCCCCGGTGGTTGAGATGAGGAGGTAGTCAAGGCTTTCCTTGGTCGTAGGCATCGCATCGCGCTTTACTACGACAATTACGTCTTTTGCCATTTGGCATTTCCTCCTTCTTGCTGATGTATGTTTCTTTTGATTCCGGTGTCCAGAATGGTGGTAGTCGGCATCTCATCAGTCCGCACATAGCCAAACCGGACATCGAACCCGTACCGGCGTATGGTGTCCGTGACAAGAAAACCAGAGCGGTTTGCTACAGTGCCGATGTTCTGGATGACGATATCGCCGTGTTCGGTCACGATGTTGTGGCCGTTTAGTAGAAAAAAGCCGTGGGCCTTTTCCGCCAGTTCCAACGCCTCATCCTCACCGAAGATGTACCCGCTGTCGGGGGCATCCCGGTTTTTACTGCAAAAGGTAAAGGACATCGTGGCCGATACCGGCTCGGAGCGCCGCCGAATAAAGCCATCCTGCGTTTCTTCAATTTCGGCCAGTCCGAACGCATGGTTGGTGATCCTGGGGGCCAGAATGCTGTAGTAGCAGTACGGAGCCTCCGGCATATCCTCTATGTCATCCGCCAGCACGATGGGGCAGGCGATGTGTTCCTTCAGCCGCGCCCAGATTGCGTCACGGGCCTGCACGATGGTCACTTGCGCACCACCCCTTCCACGATGTATCTCAGCATGGGGTGGATGGTGTTGTGGGCCAGCTCCGTCTTGATGGTGTACTGCTGGCCGTCGTAGGTGTCTCGGATGGTCTGACCGGGCTTCAGCGTCACAGGGCCGTCCGTGTAGAGCTTCTGCGAGTTCTGCGTATAGGAGCCCTCCGGCAGCAGTTCCCAGTCCTTATTGGACAGCGGCATCACCACGCCCATAAAGGCAGAAACGGCCTTTGTAACCTGCCTTGACTGCCCAGCGGGTCCAGGCTCCGAAACCTTGTCATAGGCCACCAGCGGGTGGAGTAGTGGCCGCGGTAGCCGCGGCGTATTGTAGAACATCACTTATCCTCCACCTTCCAGCTGATTCGGTCACGGATGTGTGTGCCCGTTTCATACAGTGTGGTATGAATCTGCTTCTTGGAGTATTTAGACTTAGGCGTGACATGGTTCTCGTCGATGTAGTTCTGCACCAACTGAGCGGCCTGGGCGCCGATGGATTCAGCGGCAGCGGAGGGTGTTGTGTCCCCTGTCAAAACCTTCCCCAGAGCCTTGGACACAATATCGCTGAGTTTCCCCTGGCTGCTGTCAAAGCTGGCACGGATGAAGGAACGCTCAGGGAGGGTCACGCTTTTCACCAGCAGGAACAGGGCCTCGCTCTCGGCCTTGTCCTTGCCCCGGCCCTTCTTCTTGTCCCGAACCATCAGCAGATTCCCGTCCTTGGCGTTGACAAAGCGCAGGTCACTGAAGACCGTTGGAGATCCCGCCGCCTCTGCCTCTTTGGTCAGGGGGATGGCGAGATACTTCTTTTCCTTGGGCCTGATGGTGGCGCCGTACTCATGGGCGTGGGCAATGGCCAGAATCTCTGAATCCGCACCGTTTCCCACGATGCCGACCACGATTTTCTTCTGCTCCATCTCCTGGCAGGCAGCTTTCAATCGGTTGAATTCCTCCAGGATTTGTTCAACGCCAGCCATATCTCAATACCTCCGATACAGATTGACCGTCCGCACCCACTCGGGGTTTGTGGACTTGTCGAACTTCCAGCTCACATCGGAAATCGAGAACGAACTCAGCCCCTGGGAACCATTCTGCAAGCTGGCGTATGCCTGAGCCACCATGTCCCACAGCAGCCCTTCCAGATCGGCAGGGAGCGTTTGCGGGTCATCATCGGTGGCATCCTTCGGCAGGACGTATCCCGCCGTGTAACACACCTCAATGACCCGCTTATTGGCTACGATGTCATAGGCCAGCCCACGCCGCCATCCGGCCTTCAGCCAGCCTTCGTCACGATACACGACACCGATATGCCCAGTCTGCCCGAAGTCATAGCGGTTGGGACTTACCAGCTCGCCGCTCTCCCGGATGCTCTCAATGCTGACAATGGGATACTCCAGCAGCACCAGTTCCCGTTCCCCATCGGCTTCATACCACTGCCGGTAGGACTGTTTGCCCAGGTGCCGCCCGATCATGTTCTCGATCCAGGACGAGGCCCGGTTGATCAGCATCTCGACAATGAGGTCGGTCTGCTCATCCTCGGCACCCGCCAGGCCGAGCATCTGCTCCAGCTGCTCCGGCGGTACCTCGCTGTCCGCAGGCAAGCCCAGCATCAGCTTCAGCTTTTCCAGGGAGGCATCCTTATTCGTCAGCCCGAGCATCAACTTCATACGCTCGAGCGTTGTCAGTGCGTTTGCGGCAAGCATATCGGCCTCCTAACTGAAGGACCGGCGGACTACTGCCCGCCGGTCTCATCCTTCTTCTTCTGGTCCTTCGGGGGATTCTCGGACGGGGTCTTGCCGCCCTTCTGCTCCTGCCCAGGGATAACCGCCTTGTTGGTGGACGGCTTCACGATGTTGTTGTAATACCTCGGCATGGTGCGCCCTCCTTACACAGGCTGGGCGGCGCTGTCACCCAGGACAACGACCAGCCCGCCATCGTTCCCGGTGACAGTGAACTTCACGATGTTCTTCAGGCCGACCAGGTCTACATCAATGTTGACCACGCCGCCAGCAGGCACATCGCCCTCCACGTCCTCGGCCTTGATGGGCTCGTTCTTGAAGGTGTACTCGCCGCCCTTGGTCTTGGCCTCGGGGAACACCAGCTCATCGGTCACAGGCACGAAGGTCTCGCCGTCATCGCTGTGCTCCACCTTGACGGTCACCTCGGCCTCAGAAGCAACGTTGGCTCCGATGACGGCGGAGAGGAAGCCCTCCCGGTCGATGGCATCGCCGGAGGTATAGGGAATCGCGGTGATGTTCTGGAACAGTTCACGCTTCATGGTGCATCCTCCTTACTTAGACGGGGACAGCGACCTTGGTAGCCACGGCGAAGCTCTCCTCGTGGCGCAGGCCGGTGTCCACATGGTTGATGGCGCGGATCAGGGTCTGATCGTTCTCGAAGGCCGACACGAGAGTGCCGGATTCATCGGTCCAAGCCGCAGAGCGGTCGGTCTCGACCTCAAGAGCGCCCTGCTCACCGATGACCAGGTCATTCCAGTTGCCGAAGATGATGCTGGTCTTGCCGTCATCGGTGGTGGGCATCAGGTTCGTGGTCTTGTAGGGATAGCCAGCCAGGGTGCCCTTGCTCATCTCCTCGGCGAAGATAAAGCCGCCCACCTGATCACGCAGGGACTTGAAATACTGCTCCACGCTGGTGTTGAACACAAAGCCCAGGCCGTCAGCGTAGACATTGTTCTTCAGAACGGCGGCCACGATGTAGTTGGGGAACATAGCGGTCAGCTTGCCGTCGGTGCTGGCGTACTCGGCGCCCAGCTTGGACACATCGAAGTTCTTGACGGCCTTGTTGTTCAGAATGCCCAGAGGCTGGAACTCGCCGCCGGAGCCGGAGAAGGCGCCGAAGTCAACGCCCAGGGCCATCTGCCGGGTCACGTCCTGGCCCACGATCACATCGTTGTCGAAATTGGTAGAACGCAGGAGGTCGTTGCTCATGGGAATCAGAGCGGTCAGCTTCTTGGCGGACAGCTTCAGGTTGCCGAACTTGGGCTCAGTCTTGACGATTTTCCGGTTCTCGCCAACGAACATTGCGCGGGAACCAGTCTTAATCTTGGGAATGTTCATATTGCCGTTGGACATACCCAGCCGCCGGGCACCCAGGGCGTAAATGACGGTGGCGGGGTACAACAGCTCGATAACCTCGTTGGCGTAGATCTCGGGAATGAGGTAGCCGCCGTCAGAGGGGACGGTAGCGGACAGAGCCTTGAACTCGTGGGCCATCTCCGCATCCTGGAACTTCCGCTCGGCGGTAAAAGCGGCCTTCTCGGGGTCGCCGCGGGAGGCGTGGATGCACTTCACAGCGCGTCCGAACATCCCAAGGGTGGTCTTCCGGCGCTCCAGCTCGGACATGGACGCGATGCGGGTCTTGAAGTCACTGCCCTGCTGAGCGGAGCCGCGCGCAGGGGGCGTAGCCATGAAGATGCCGGCGTACTTGCGCTGGGGCTGAGCAGCGGGGGCCGCAGCCTTACCCTCACCGCCGCCAACGGCGGGAGCGGCCTTCTGCGCGGTCTGGGGAGCGGGATCGGCACCTTTCTGGGCGCTGGGCTCGCCGCTGGACTTCGTGCAGTCCTTCAGCGCCTCCATCACCATAGCGATGAACTCGGGGGTAACGGCAGGCTCGCCGCCCTCGCCTTTGCCCTCTCCCTCGCCGGCGGCGTCACCCTCCCCAGCGGGGGCACCCTCGCCCTCCCCGGCAGCGGATGCGCCCTCAGCCTCAAGGACGGCGTTGAGCTCGGTCGTGATGTCCTCAGTGGTGATGCTGGCGGGGTCCTTGCCAGCGGCGACAAGATTGGCGAAAATCTTAGCGATAATCGCCGCAAGCTGTTCCTGGGTCAGTTTCATAGTTTTACTTACCTCCTGTTTTGTTGGGGATGATCTCGAAAATCCTCCCAGAGTTTTTGGTTTGCTTCTTGGGTGTGTTGCTCTTGCTGATGTTCGGCTGAGTCGATGACTTGGGCGGCTCTGCCGGGTCATCCGGGTCGGGCGGCGGGTCTGCCGGGTCGAGGATGTTGGCCAGTTCATTCGCCATTGAGATGAACAGACGCAGCGCATCCATGCGGGAGCGAGAGAGCCTGCCGGACTTGGCTTCGCCCTTCAACTCCTCCATCAGTGACTTGACACCATCAATCTGTGCCTGATCATTCATCGCCCAGGTGACGATGGACACCTCCCACAGCTTGATTTCCTTCAACGTGCGGATGCCGGTGTCGCTGTCATAATCGAAGGACACAGCGTCATAGCCGATGGACAGTTCAGCCAGAACGCCGTCTTTCAACAGCGTTCGGATGTCCCGCCCGGCCTGCGTGTCGCTGATTTTGCCCCGAATATAGAGACCCTTCTCATCCTCCCGCAGCTCCAGCGGTTTGCCGATGGGCAATTCGTAGCTGTTGTGCTGCGACAGAATCTTGATGCGGGAGAAGTCCTCCACGATGGTCTTGGCGAAGGCGCCCTTCTCGATGACGTCGCCGCCGCTGTCCACATTTCCAAAGACGGCCGCGTAACCCGAGAACTCGCCTTCATCGTTCGTGCTTTCCAGCTCAAACCGAACCGACTTGAATTCCCTTGTTCCTGCGTCCGCCTTCGTCTGCCAGCCAGCGGCAGTTCCTCGCTTTGGTCTTGCCATGCGGTTTACCTCCTTTCCTCCAGAGTCTGGGCAAATGTTAAAAGCCGCCGTATGTCAAATAACACCGGCAGCGAATAACCTCTTCTGGCCGACCGTCATTGGGGTCTCTGGGGTACATGAGTCCGTTGGAAAACGGCTCGTCGATTGCCACAGTCTCTCCTTCGAGTTCAACGTGGTTGACCTTGCCATGTGTCCCGTCCCGCGGGTCCTTCTGGGGATCACGGTGGTGCCACTCCTTTGTTGTGGCACCTGCGGCTTTCATGGTGTCAAACTGGCCCGTGGCAAGGGACATTGCGGTTTCCTGCTGGGCGATCAACTTTGCCCTGGCTCTTGTTGTTCCCGGCCCCATCGCATCGAAGATTTCCTTCTTCAGCGCATTTTGGCTGGAGCCGTTCTCCACGCCGCGGGAAATGATGGCCGCAATGTTCTTCTGCGTTGTCTCCTGGATGCCCACGACCCGCTTGCCGCCATGTATCCGCGCCTGGGAAACAAGCTCCGGCCGGTCAAGGCCAGTCAAACCATAGCTCTCCGCGCTCACCTTCGCTCCATCGTCGTATGCCTGTTTCCAGAGCGGCGTAAAGAGTGCGGTGAGTTTCTTTGCTTCATCACGCCAATCCAGCAGTCCGACCGCAACGGCCTCCGCGAGTTTTTCCCGCTCGACCTCCGTCAGGGCTTCCCACAACATGGGATCGAACGTGCCATCAGGGAGCAGCAGGTCATCCAGTGCGGAGAAGACATCGTTCTCGGCCTTTGCTGTCATGCCCAGGGCCTTTGCGATGGCTGCCCTCTGATCGGTGAAGTGCCGAGTGATTGCCACCTCGAACCGGCGCGCATTCTCCCGGAGAGCGGCATCTTCTTTCCGAAGCATGGCTTCTACATTCACACGCGGCTCAGACTTCCGCTCGCCAAGGCTCATGCCCAGGGATTGGGACACCTCCACCGGGTCGGCGGTCTGCTCCATGAACAGATCGTTGATGCCGACCTTGAACACATCGCCGCCCTTGACCTCCGGGAGATCCATCAGACCACGGGCCTCGTTCTTGGTCAGCAGGCCGGCGTTCCAGCCATCCAGCGCCCGAGCCTTGTCAAACTCCTTGTCATAGGGGACAACCGGATCAAACCGCCATACAAGGTCAGATCCGAACAGCGGTAGGAGCTGCTGGTTGATGGCCTCCTCGCGGTCATAGATGCGCGGGGTCAGCACATTCTTAGCATAGATGTATTGGGCGGAATCGGCGGTGGAACGGTTGCTGTTCTCCGTAATGCCCATGATTTCACGGGGAACGCCGAAGTGCTCCAGCACCGCATCACGCAGCGCGATCCGGCTTTCCACAAAGCCGAGTTCCCGAATATCATTGCTGCCGAACGTTTTAATATCAACTTTTCCGGTGATTGCCGCCGCTTTGTGGCTGGTCTCCACGCCGCGATTTCGCTTGTTCCAGCGGGCCATAAATGCGTCCCGCTGATTTTCCGAAGCCTCCGGCATGAGGAATACCAGCGAGGGTGTCCCGTCATTGTAGAAGAACCGTTTCTGGAACTGCGCCGAGAACTCGTCAATCTCCACTTCGTCTGCGATGCTCTCCGCTACACCCAGGCCACGCATGAATGGGTCGAGCGGGTTCAGGCGCTTCATCACGAACATATCCTCGACGGGGACGGTCATGGTCAGCCCGCTCGGTGATGTGATCATGTATCCAGGGTTGCCGAGGTAGGGGGTCATTTTCACCCAATGCGGAGGGACGTTCCAAAGCTCAATAGGCCGCTCATATTCATCGCGCTCGATGAGGAAAAAACTCTCGCCTACGAGCATCAGGTAAATCTCGTTCAACCGCCAGATGGCCGAACTGGTCATCTCATACAGCGGGTTCGGGTGGGCCATAAAGTCGAGGAACGGGTGTTTCGTTAGTTCCGTCTCTGTCCCGTCCCGGTTGACTCGGTACAGATGCCCACTGAGGCTGGCGAGGTCAGTGGCTATCTTCTCCACAACGGACAGTCGGGGGCTCTTGGAGTACATCTCCAGCCATTCGGCTGTATTCCTGGAGGGCGGGCGAGCCCACCGGGAGACGAACTTGCCCTCGCCCTGCCGGTACTGGTCGCGTACCTTTGACCGGCCCAGCTCGATGTTAAAAAACCTCATTTTTGACAATCACCTCTTTGGTCTGCCAGACCTGTTGATAAAAACCGTGTATTTTGGCGCATAGGTCAGAAAGAGAATCCGAACGGCTGCACCCCGGTCTCCAGTTCCAGAAAACCGTTCGCCGAAGCGTCCACCATGTCCTTGAACTTCCCATCAGGGAAATTCTCCATCTGAAGGAGGTATGGTTCGTTCCACTCTCCGCTCATGATATCGAAGTTTCCGGCCTGCCACTGCGCCGCCATCGGCTCTGCCCTGGACTGCTTGCTGCCGCTCTCCAGAACGGTGGTCACGCTGAAGCCTGCCAGGAACTTGGTGTAGGATTGGGCCTGCTCCTTTCCCGCTTGGCCTGGGTCTTGCGGGAGCCGGATGCGCACATCTCCGTATCTGCTCCGGTCCATCTGAGCCGTCATCAGAATGGTCTTGCGCACATCGGACGCCGACATCTGCTTGTTGATTACGTCAGCCACAATGTACCGCCCGTTGCTTCGCTTCCCGATGAGGACGCCAGCGGTGTATGCCGGGTCGCCGCCATCGGTTTTCTCGGATGCAGCCAAGTCCCAGCACCTCACCCAGCGCACCACATCGGTGGGCAGAGCCTCCAGCCGGTCGCCGATCTGCGTCCGCTTAAAGAACAGGCCAGCGGCGGCCTTGATCTTCCAGTTGCCATGCAAAAGCCGCTCGCGTTCAACGAGCGGCATGGCTTCCAGGTTGGCAAGGTAGCCGGGGTCCTTTTCCATCAGAGCCTTGTTGTCAAACACAGAGGCCGCGATGAACGTGGCCGACTTCGGCTTGCTCCGGTCCAGGGCGGGGACGAGGTTGAAACGCTCCCACAGTTCCTCGCGGGTGTCGGCCCAGTGAATGACCTCCTCGATGCGGATGAACCAGCGGATTTTCCCGCTGCGCTCAGGGATGGGGTAGCCCGTTGCCGGGTCTATCCACCATTCGATGAACTTCGCCACCCAGCTATCGACGTCCGGGTTGCAGGACGCCCGTGTATATGGCTTCACGCCGCACATGGAGCGGTTCCGAGAGAACATATAGAAAAAAGTTTTCTCTGAGAAATGGGTCAGCTCATCGAAGTACAGTCCACAAATCTGGCTGCCCTGCCACTTTCCCAAGTCTAAGTCTCGCTCGATGTGTCTGAAGCTGACTTTGGAGATGGCCCGGCCCTTGGCGTTCTCAAACTTCCACTGACTCAGGCCCAGAACGGGGACAGCGTTCGGAAGCTCGGTGTAAAGGTCCAGGGATGTATCCCAGAGGCCGCCTTCAGAGAATATTTGATTGTGGTTCTTTCGGAAGAACACAGCGCCGAATCCTGGGACGCTGGTGAAATGCAGAGCGTCCAGCAGCATACCGTAGGTCTTGCCTCCGCCGGCTGCGCCGCCATAGATGCACACATCGGCGGGGCTGGATAGAAACGCCTCCTGCGGCCCCGCCTGTGGTCTGATTTCCTTGATCAAGCGTTACCCACCTCCCAGCCGTCCATTGTCAGGGAGGTAAATGTGAACGCGCTCTTCATCGCCATCGGCACCCGGCTTATCGGCATCGCTTTCCGCTTTCTTAGCCTGCTCCTCCTTGAGTTGCAGTTCCTTCTTTCGCAGTTGCAACTCCTGTTTTCTGATGGCAAGTGTGGGATTTTCCCCAACAGTATCTCGGATGAACTCGGCAGCGCGGACGTCCCCCTTCATCGCCTTCAGCATAATGCCGGCGAGAAGGACGTCCTGAAAGGTGGCGTCTTCTTCATTGATGCCAAGCGCCATCAGCCGCGGCCTGATTATTTCCAAAAACTCACCTTCGCTGGTATCCAGACCAGCGCCAAGCAGTGTGTTCACCGCCTGCTTCATGGCCTTTCTCCGCCGTCTGGATGCCCCGGAAGCAACGCCGCCCTTCTGGCCGCTTTTCGCCGCTTCCTCACCGCTTTGAAACTGAGTCGCTTTCCCTTTCTTCAGGTTTTCTTCATTGGCCATACCACCACCTTCCCCCTAATATGCCTTTGCTGCAATGCCGCCATCAGATGGGCCACTTGGCTTCCTGCTCGGCGGCGTCGGCTTTGGCCTTTATGATACGTGCCTCGGCCTCAAGCATCTCCAGCTTTTTGGATTCCAGGGTGACATTTTCCTCGCGGCCATCTGCCTTGTCCCGGAGGTACTGCACATAGGCCCTTGTGGACTTCACCACGTTGTACCGTTTCCCGGCGGGCGTGTCCTCTTTCCGCAGCACACCATCGCGGGTAAGCTGGCTGATGCTCTGGCTGGGCAGTGCGAACAGGCTCGCCAGATCTTCGGCCTTGCAATAGCCGGGTGTTTCCTCGGTTCTTCCTGCCGTTGCCAATCAGATCACCCCTTCTGAAAAAAATGCATAGAAATATCGACCAAAAGCAAACGGGCCGCCCACTCTGGGCCGCCCGTCGCCTCGCTCTTTTGTTTTACACCTGGTGCCGATGGATGGTAGCGATGATTCGCTCCTGCTCCTCCGCGCCCACGCCGATGCTCTCCAGCGCCTCCCTCGTGCCGCAGTCCGGGCAGATGGGGCCGCTGCCGTCCCTTGCCGTAGCAGGGCGCTCGGTGTATGTCCGTCCGCATCTGGGGCAGACGTGCTCGCTCACTGATTTGCCGCACATAAAAATTCCTCCTTGCTGTTGGCGTAGGCATCCAAGAGGATGCGCGGGTCGAAGCCAAAGCTCCGGTAGCCCTGGGCACAGGTCACGAAGTAGGGGTTGGTGGGGATTCCGATGGGCCTGTCTGCGTACATCACGTAGACGAAACCCGGCAGAGTCCTTACCTCGCCCGTGCCGATCAGCGTAACCGCCAGCTCCATGTCGGTTTTGTAGTAGAACACCGGGTAGCCCTCGTATCGGTCGAGGCTGCGCTCATGTGCCGCCGTGATTTCCCACACGGCCACGGGCACCCGTCCGCCCTCCCAAGGTTCGATGGTGAGGTAGGAGCCGGTTTTACTGCCCTTGAACAGCAGGCGGTAGTCCTCGATCACTGATGTGCCCACGATGGTTGCCCCAGGGCAGCGCCCCTGCATCTGCGGCAGGTTGAGGTTGCTGCCGTAGGCGATGTAATAGCGTTTCGCCATTTCCGATCCGTCCTTTCCGAAGGGCATCCCCTTCTACCACCTAAAGCCCGCTCGTGGCGGGTTAGGCGGGGCGGAGGTGGGCTGGCGGGGATCAGGCGGCCCTTCCGTTGCGGAAGGCCGCGTTTCCGGCGAGGCGGCGGGTCAGGAGGTCGCGGGCTGTGGCGAATTCCTCTCCGATGAACCCCAGCCGGAGGAGCCAAGTCCTCATGGCGTACTTGGGGTTGTCGGTCTGCTGGGGCTTGGGGCTGGCGCTCTTGAGGCTCTTGGCCATCTGGCTGAGGGCCAGGCAAAGCTGGATATAGCTTTTCAGCTGTCCCGCGTGGAGGCCGTTCTTTTTGCCGTTCGCGGGGGCGTCAAATTGAAAAAGGCGGAATTCAATCGTGCCTTTGGTGAAGGTGGCGTGGAGGTTGAGCATATGGTACCGACTGTCGTTGTAGTGCTGGTCGCGGCCGTAGTTGGCTCCGTTGCCGCTGTACCAAATCTCGGCGAGGTCGGCCATCGTGGTGGGCTTCTCGCGGTTCAGTCGGCCCAGGAAGGTGGGGTTCACCGTTTTGCAGTAATGGTTCATCCGGCCCCGGTCGAGGTTGAGGGCGTCCGCCAGAAGGCGCTCGTGGCTGGCCATGATGTTGGCCAGGTTCCGAAGGG
>OFHB01000486.1_pt1 | contig 26997 bp, 21 predicted proteins | sample 1521881 | NCBI WGS metagenome assembly OFHB01 (sample SAMEA3504090, study PRJEB24116) | mouse gut metagenome | biome: mouse gut; feature: mouse-associated habitat; material: faeces | place: Denmark | collected 2011
CAAGTACTTCCACCAGTGAGAGCGCAAGCAGTTCGGCCAGCGAGAGCGCAAGTACTTCCACCAGTGAGAGCGCAAGCAGTTCGGCCAGCGAGAGCGCAAGTACCTCGGCCAGCGAGAGCGCAAGCACTTCCACCAGCGAGAGCACAAGTACCTCTACGAGCGAGAGCAGCAGTGCTTCGGCTAGCGAAAGCTCCAGCACCTCCGCATCAGAAAGCAGCGCAGTGATTCCCGGAGGAGGCGGTGCAACGGACGGCGGCAGTGTATCGGCAAGCATGAGCACCAGCACTTCGGAGAGCCTCTCCACCAGTGCATCTGAGTCCACCAGCACCAGCGCCAGTGAGGCTGCAAACATAGCGGGTGACATGGAGAATATCGATGACGAGCCCACACCTCTGGCGGGGCCTGGAGAAGGAGAAGATGCCGATTTGGCCGGAGACGGAGAGGATGACCTTGTGGAGCCGGATAACGGGGAGGATGAGGACGTGCCTCTTCCGGTTGAGGAGGATGAGGAGCCGGAGATGGAGGATCTCGAAGACGATACTGTGCCTTTGAGCAGCCCTGACCTGGTAGTGGGAGCGAAACATTGCATCACCCACTTCCTGGAGCTGATTCTGGCAGGCGGTGTGACAGCCTATGGCTTTGGAAGCACCAGGAAGCAGAAGAAGGAAATTGATGACCTGAAGAGAGGAAAGAGAGGATAAGGAATATGGCAGATTTTTTTGGACAATTGACCCCGGTGTGTTGGTGGGATTTCCTTGGCCTGACCGCCCTGGCAGCATCGGTTGCCTTCGTCGTCATAAGAAAGCGCCAGCTGAATAAGGAGCAGCGGGAACTGGAAGGCGGCAGGATTTAATGGCAGCTGACCGGGAGAAACATTGAAGTAAAGAGTGGTAAATAGGATTAGTGGCCGCCTTGTATGAGGTGGTCACTAATTCCAATATTACTGGGAGAATGATTGTGCAAAAAGGGAATGGGAAAGAAAATGTACTGAAATACAAACTGATGTATTCGGGAATTATTCTTTTGGTGTACATAGTGGGGAAAAACATTCCCCTGTATAAGATAGATGTGTCCGCATACGAACAGACATCTGTCGGTGCGGAGGATCTTCTGGTTCAGACTGTCGGCGGAGATTTCAGCCGTTCCTCCATATTGGCCCTGGGCGTGTTTCCCTCCATGATATCGGCATTGCTGATACAGTTGTATCTGGCGGTCCGGGGGCTGTTCACCAAGGTCAAGGTCTCTCCGGGGAAGTCCCAGCGCCTGACAGTGGCAGTGACGCTGGCCATAGCCGTCTTCCAGGCCGTGGCCCGGGTGCCGGAGCTGCGGTTTGCAGTGTTTGGGGGAATGCTGTCTGTAGCGAAGATGATAGCAGGCATGGAGATGGTGACAGGGGCCATGTTCATTATGTGGCTGTGCGACAGGAACGGGAAGTATGGGATAAGCGGCAGGATGGTGTTTGTGACAGTGAACGTCCTGGAGCGGATCTGGATGACGCTGCTGGGGCATTCTCTGCAGAAGCTGGCTGTCCCCCTGGCTTTGGGAGCCCTGATGATGCTGGTGATTCTGCTGATGGAGAATACGGAGAAGCGGATTCCGGTACAGCGGATTTCAATACACAATATCTATTCGGACAAGAATTATCTGGCTGTCAAGTTCAACCCGGTGGGAATCATGCCGGTGATGTTTACCTCAGCAGTGTTCCTGCTGCCGCAGCTTCTGGTGTCCCTGTTGGGAGTTTTCTTCCCGCAGCAGACAGGGATAGCCTGGTGCCAGGAGAACCTGTCGCTGACAAGGCCCTTTGGCATCTTTGTCTACATTGCCTGTGAATATGTGCTTACCATCGGATTTTCACTGCTGATGCTTAACCCCGGGGATATCGCGGAGCAATTCTTGAAAAGCGGGGACAGCATCGTGAATCTCCATGCGGGACATGACACCAGGCGGTATTTGGGCAGAGTCATGCGAAGGCTGGGCTTCTTGAGCGCTACGGTGATGGGGGCGTGCATAGCAGTGCCTCTGGTCCTGCAGCTTCGGGGAGATATTGACAGCGCCCTGGTGATGCTTCCCACCTCCCTGATGATGCTGATGGGATTTTCCTGCAATATGTACCGGGAAGTCAGCACGCTCCACAGCTATGATGCATGCAGGCCCCTGCTGTAAGGGGAAAGCCCGGTGAGACGTTTTTATGGAAGAGGGGGCGCACAGGATTTTGCAGTCAGGCATCCGGGGTCTCTGGCTGTATGGCCATATGTCAGGGATTCCAGGATGTGATGTATACAGGATGGGAGTGGGGAAATGTTATATTTTATTCCGGCATGGTACAAGGAGAAGGAATGGTGCGAAGACGAACAGAGCTGGCGCGTGAAGCGCGCCCATTCGGAATTCGATGATACGGTGAAGCAGATTCAGCTCTTCCACCGCAGCGGGGCATATGAATACCGAATCATGCTCCTCTCGGCGGCTCCTAATTTCCGGCATTTCCTCCACAGGCAGGGGGTATACCGTGCCCCGTACTGGTCCTGTTTCGATGCCATACAGGAGATTCGGCGCAGAAAGGTCAGGGTATGGTCCTTCCATGACCTGAAATGGCCAGAGGGAATCGAATTCCTCTATACTCCCTTTGTGGTGGTGGCCATGCTGGGGAATGAGAAATATGCCCAGGTCGACTTTGGAGAGGATGGGAATCCGATTTGGGTGGAGCTGTACCAGGGCGGTGTGGTATGCCGCCGGAATCTCTATGATGACAGAGGCTTCATTGCCAGTACGATTCTGTATGAGGGAGGCCAGCCGGTCTGCCAGGACTATCTGTGTGAGAACGGAACCTGGAAGCTGCGGTGCTATCGGAAGGACGGCCATGTGGAGATTAACAGGAAGTGCCCGGAATATCTGCTGGAGTATGGAGGAAAGTGGCATACGAGACGGTTCTTCAGGAGATCCTACGACAGCATCGGGCAGGTCGTATATGAAGTGCTGGCATCTTATCTGGAGCTGACGGATGCAGGGGATATCTTCTGTGTGGCCATGCACGGTCTGCATGTGCACCTGCTGGGCAGGAACCTGAGGGGCAGAAAGAAGATTCTGTCTTTCTTCCAGGACAGGTATCAGGTGGGAAGCGACTCGGTGGTATTGGAAATGATCCGGCAGGCTGATTATGTGGTGGCAGATTCCAGGGAGACCGCTCGGAGGATACAGACACAGGTTGCTGTAGACAAAAGGCGGCTGGCTGCGATTCCGCCTTATGATACCAGGACAGACGAGGGAATCGGTCTGCAGATGGGAGTCCAGAAGATTCTGGTGCCGGTGGACGGTCTGGACGATGGGACATTCAGGGAGATGATACGCATCATGGGGGCCTGTCTTCCCCAGAAGGAAAACATGCGCATCCACCTTTTTACCAGGGAAGCCAGATATGACAGGAAACGAAGGCTTCTGGAGCAGGTCCGCAGGGAGCTGGACAGTGCCGGCATGCCGGAAGAATGGGCTGCCGATACAGAGGGCGCGATGGTCTCAGAGAATGATCTGGAAGGTGAGGGAAGGAGTTCTGCCCGCTTCTTTCCGGAGCAATGTGTGGACGAACTGTCTGTGAGCAAATGTATGCGGGAGCAATGGCTGCTGGTAGATCTGCGGAATGTCCCGGAACAGTACCTGCAGATTAATGCCATCAGTTTCGGAATTCCCCAGATTGTAAGGAGAAGGACAGATTTTATAGAACATGGCGGCAATGGTATTGTACTGGACGGGCTGGAGCGGCTGCCAAAGGCGCTGGACTATTATCTGAATGGGCTGAAGCACTGGAACGAAGCAAAGGTGTATTCCTATGAAATCAGCAGGGAGTATACCACTGCCCGGCTGTTGGAGATGTGGGGGGAGGTCATGGACAGCGTTGGATGAGATACGTATCTTGCAACTGGGGCAAGAAGACTGGAGGAAAATCTATGCACTGCCGGAGGGCGTGGCCCTGGATTATGCGGAGGCCTTCCGGGAACTGCCGGAGAAGCCTTATGATATGTTCTTTCTGGACAGGAATCCTCTGGACGAGGAGATAGAACTGCTCTTCCAGGGGGCAAAGGCTTATACCCTCTTCGTGACCGACAGGGTGGAGGTTCAGGGCAGGGCAGAATGGCTCTGCCGCAGCAGGAAGGCCAGGCACATCGCAAGGACGGATATACAGAGATTCCTCACAGAGGAATCCAGGTATTACTATTCGCGGCCCTATGGGGAGAAATTCAGACTGGCGGATGTGGCCATCGCTCAGGGGTTCCAGGGAAAGGTAAGGTGGAACGGGAACCAGAATGTGCTGTTGGAGGCAGACTTCGGGGATGCCTTCCGCCAGGTTGCCTACTGGCGCTACAACAGCCCGGTGCCCCGGGGACAGGCTGTTGATTTCTGGCTGGAATATCACAGGGACCCTGAGGTGGAGATTTCCATGGTGCTGACTCTCTTCGCCGCGGGAAGCGCCTCTGACGTGCTGGAACAGTGGGAGCTGGGAGAAGAGGAACTGGAAAAGGTGGTTCAGGTGGCATGCGGAAAGGGGGACGGCACTTTCTTCGTCTCGCTCCGGGCAAAGGGCAGGGGAAGGCTATGGCTGACAGCTCTGCACAAGAGGATTTCCAGGGGGAGCCATGGATATTTCCTGCCGGGGGGAGAGCGGTACGTGACAGCGGGACGGGAGGAGGCATTCTGCTATTTCGAGCCGGGAGACATGAAGCCGCCCTTGAATGTGTATTTCTCCGGATACAAGACATTACAGGGATTCGAGGGCTACTATATGATGCGGGGTCTGGGATGCCCTTTTCTGCTGCTGTCTGAGCCCAGGCTGGAGGGCGGAGGGTTCTATATGGGTTCCCCTGACTATGAACATATGTTTGAAAATGCTATCAGAAAACACATGGAGGAACTGGGATTCACTGCGGAGCAGGTGATTTTGTCGGGCCTGTCCATGGGTACTTTCGGTGCCATCTATTATGGATGCGACATCCGTCCCCATGCCATGATTGTGGGCAAGCCTCTGGCCAGTATCGGGAATGTGGCAGCAAACGAGAAGCACCTACGTCCCGGGGGATTCCCCACTTCACTGGATGTGCTTCGCGCCCAGTGCGGCGGCCTGGGTGAAGAGGACGTGGAGCGGCTCAATGAGAAGTTCTGGAAGAAATTCCAGGAGACGGACTGGGGAAAATCAAAGTTCGCCATTGCGTACATGATTGAGGACGACTACGATGCAGATGCCTATGAGACCCTGCTCTCCCACCTGCAGTCAGGCGGCGTACAGGCCTATGGGAAAGGGCTGCATGGACGGCACAATGACAATACACAGGGCATCATAAGCTGGTTCCTGGGGCAGTACAACAAGATACTGCGGGAGGACTTCGGCAGGAGGAGGGAAGGGTGAAGGGATTCTTGAGACGGTTCGCCTTCCGTGGCGGCAGTGCGCAGGAGCAGCCAGGGAACAGAATAGCCACAGGGGAAAAATGGATAATCTACTGGAATGAGTATTCTTCCGATACCTACCTGTATGGATCGGAGGTAATATACCATGCCAGGGATGATGTGGAATTCTATAATGAGCTGATGCCACCAGGGACGGTGATCAAACAGTGGTATTCCAGGACCTACTACCAGATGCAGCGGATAGAACCGGCCCTGCCCATGATAGACGGCGAGGGGGAATACAGGCTGCGGGTTCACATAGACTGTCCCGAAGGGGAGAGATGGCTGATACAACTGGTGTTCTATGACAAATATGACGCCGAGGCAGGGCGCATCGCCATAAGGGAACCGGTGGCTTACTTCCAGTGTCCCCTGAGGACTTACAGCTATCGCATGCAGCTGATGAATGGCGGTATGACCCGCTTCCACTTTCATTTTATAGAGATTCAGGAAATAGAACATGAGACGGACGAGGCATTTGAAGAAACTGTATAAGATTCTGAGAAAGGTCAGGAGCTATGAGGAACAGATGGCGCGGCTTACCGACCAGGAGCTGGCCCACCTGACGGATGAATTCAGGGCGCGCCTGGCAGGGGGGGAGACCCTGGACGGCATTCTGCCGGAGGCGTTTGCGGCAATCTGCGAGGCGGACCGCCGTATTCTGGGGAAGTCTCCTTTTGACGTGCAGGTGCTGGGAGGCATTGCGCTGCACCAGGGATGCCTGGCAGAGATGCATACAGGAGAGGGGAAGACTCTGATGGCGACCCTGCCCCTTTATCTGAACGCCCTGACGGGGAAACTCGCCATCCTGGTGACGGCCAACGAATACCTGGCCTGCAGGGACGCGGAGGAGCTGGGGCCGGTATACCGCTTTATGGGACTGACCGTGGCCACAGGCGTCCCGACCAGGGAACAGGAAGAATTCGGCACAGAGGAGAAGAAGGCGGTATATGCGTCAGATATTGTATATACCACCCACAGCGCTTTGGGTTTTGACTATCTGATGAACAATCTGGTGAAAAACGCCAAAGAACGTTTCCTGCGGGAGTATTACTATGTAATCGTTGACGAGGCAGACTCCGTGCTGCTGGACGGCGCACAGACCCCCCTTGTGATATCCGCCTCCCCCAGGGTGCAGTCCAACCTGTATGAGGTGGCGGATTTTTTCGTCACTACATTGGTGGAAGAAGAGGACTATATGCTGGAGGAGGGAAAGGTATGGCTCACGGAGGAAGGCATCCGGTATGCGGAGACATTCTTCCAAATCGATAATTTCTATGGCAGGGAACACTTCGAGATCAACCGCCATGTAATCCTGGCTCTGCGGGCCAGGAAGCTGTTCGAGAGCGGGGAGAACTACATGGTGAGCCGGGAGGGGGAACTGCTGCTGTTGGACAGCAGTACAGGCAGGACACTGAAAGGAATGAAGCTCCGGGGAGGACAGCATCAGGCGCTGGAAGTGAAGGAAGGCCTGAAGCCTACCCAGGAGAGCCGTGCGGTGGCCGTCATCACCTTCCAGAACCTGTTCCGGATGTTCCCAAAGCTGGCGGGAATGAGCGGGACCATGGCAGATGCCGCTGAGGAGCTGCGGGATATCTACGGCGTAAAGGTGGTGGTCATTCCGCCTAACCGCCCCGGAAAAAGGGTGGATCTGCCGGATTGCTATTTTCCGAATACGAAGAAACAGGTCGCAGCGGCAATCATAAATGCCCTGGAAATCCATAGGACAGGCCGCCCTGTGCTGATCGTGGCGGCCAATATCGAGAATACAGAGAAGGTCCATCAGGCATTCCTACGTAAGAAGATACCCCACAATGTCCTGAGTGCCAGCAATGCCTACTGGGAAGCGCAGATTGTCAAGGAGGCGGGACGGCAGGGGGCAGTGACCGTGGCTACCACCATGGCAGGCAGGGGAACGGACATCAAGCTGGGAGAGGGCGTGGAGGAACTGGGGGGGCTGGCGGTAATCGGCATCGGCCGGATGGAAAATGTGAGAATGGAGCGGCAGGCCAGAGGACGCGCCGGAATGCAGGGGGATGCGGGCAGCAGTCAGTTCTTTGTGTCGCTGCAGGATGATGTGATGGGAGAGGATCCCGTCTATGACAAATACATAGAGGGGAAGAAGCGCATCAGCAGACGGAGGCTGCAGAAATACATCGACAAGGCCCAGGTGATAGGGGAGGAATCCGCAGTCCTGAGTCGGAAGCGTTCTGTGGACTATGACAAGGTAATCCAGAGGCAGAGGAACCTGATATATGCCACCAGGGATAAGCTGCTGGAAGGGGAGGAGCTCCCCATGGAAATGATATTGGAGATGGCTGAGCGGAACATAAAACGGTTCCTGGCTTCCGGAGGGCTGGCCGATATGCATGCATTGAACCGCTATATCCTGGACAACATTTCCTATCGGCTGGAGGATGCGGCGCCGGATTTCGACCCAGGGGACAGGAAGGCCATAGAGAGGTATCTCATGGAGAGGGTAAGGCAGGGGCTGGAGGAACAGGAGAAGAAGACGGGCAGTACCAGCCGCATGAACCAGTTCATGCGCGTGGCGGTGCTGAGCGCCATCGATGAGGCCTGGGTGGAGCAGGTGGACTATATGCAGCAGCTCCAGTCGGCGGTATCAGGCAGGGCCACCGCCCAGCGCAACCTGCTGTTCGAGTACCAGGACGATTCTTTCGCATCGTTCCGGAGCATGGAGGGCACTGTCTATGAGAATGCCATGCGGAATATCCTGTTGAGCGATATCTATGTGGATGAGAAGAGACAGCTCCATATTGTGTTTCCCTGAAAGGGAGGCTCTGGGCGGGGAAGGGGAACTGGCCGGAAAGGCTACAGACAGGAGAGCGGGATTGGACGGGAACACTGGACAGAGAGGATGGAGGGATCCGGTCCGGGAATCTGTACCAGGGAAAGCAACGGAGGAATGACAGGCAGTGGCGGTTTATGTATGCAGTCTTTTGGTGGGATATTCTCCAAATGGGGTGGATTATGCACAGGGATACCGTGCCGGGATTCTGAGAAAAATGTCCTGCCCTGTGCGGTATATTTTCGCAGAACTGCCCGAAAGACGGGATGTCATATTTTATGAGAGCCTTGGGATAAAGGAAGAGGAGATGCTCAGTATGTACCACTCTCTTCTGGACCGGCCGGCTCTGGGACTGGCGGTGATGGTACAGGATAAGCTGATGGAGTTAAGGCAGAGCCTGGAAATCACGGATGTGGAATACCGGGATGCGGATGTACGGTTGTGGAAGGACGGCATGGTGGCAGCCTCGCTGATACTTGACCAGAAGGAGCCGGATGCACTTGCTATGGTTCATTTCTTCCACCAGGGAAAGCTGATTCGTACAGAATACTATACAGACCATATGGCCTATGTCGACTATTTTGTGACGGCAGAGTCGGAGCACGGGCTTTATGCGAAGAAGATAAAACGTACCTATTGTCATGGGAATGGATCCATTGCTTATGAACAGATCTTTGAAGGGGAGAAGTCCTGGTATCTGTTCCCGGATGGAAAGATGCTTACGAAAGCGGAGTTCATCGCGGAATTTGTAAAGGGATTGCATTTGTCACGGAAGGATACAGTCCTAATAGACCGTTTCGCTCAGATGGATTACATCCAGCCGCTTTTCCAAGAGAAGGGTTCGGCTCGGATGATAGCCGTCATGCACGCCGGACACTATTTTGAAAAGGGGGAGAGCAGCTATACCGTGAACTTCAACCAGGATTACAATTATCTGTTCAAGTATTCCGGCATGTTGGATGCGGTCGTGGTGTCTACCTGGCAGCAGAAGGAGGATCTGGAGGACAAGCTCCGGGAGTATGGTTGTACTGTTCCCCGCATCGTGGTCATTCCAGCAGGCGGTGTGGACAGGTTGCGGTATCCGGACAAGGGGAGGAAGGGGGGATCCATGTTATCGGTCTCCCGAATTCAGCCTCACAAAAGAATCGATTGGCTCATAAAATGCGCCGTAAAAGCACACCAGGTGAATCCGGATATCTCATTGGACATCTATGGCATGGGGAACCAGGAATACGTGGCTGCAATGAGGAGACTGGTAGAAGAACATCAGGCCCAGTCCTATATTCGGTTCATGGGACACCAGGATGTCAGGGAAATTTACCGGAACTATGAAGTGTTTCTGACGACCTCTACTTTTGAAACCTTGGGTCTCTCCATACTGGAGGCTATTTCCTCTGGAACAGCGGTAATTGGGCTGGATGCGAAATATGGAAGTCGTCTATTGGTTCATTCTGGGGAGAATGGCTATCTGGTTAAGTTCGCACCCTCTTCGGTTAACGAGGATACAGAGAAGCTAATTGAAGGTATGGCAGAGAGAATTCTTGAGACCTTTGCAGATTTACGGCATCTGGAGGCATTTCATAGGCGGTCCTATGAGATTGCCCAAGGCTTTTTTCTGCGATTGATAGAAATAGAGTGGAAGAAATTGTATCTGGAGGATAGTAAAAGAGAGGGCAGCAAGTATGATTTATAGTTTTCACCATGCTTTCGCTTGGATAAAGGGTGGAATAGAAACAGGAATGGTGTATAGGGCAAGAATTTTTCGTAATTTGGGATTGGATGCCAGATTTATATTTACCAATCATTTTCCGGACCTCAATATACAGCATGAAACATCATCTTTAGGTTTTTGGGATTCTGAGGTTATATGGATGTACGGTTTTTTTGCCAACTGTAAATTAGCCCCGGTCTCTTATACATTGGAACAACTGGAAAAAACGTTAGAAGGGGAAAATACATTTTTTCAAGAAACGGAGCGATTGTCAAATACCAATTCCCAGATTTAAACGTCTATTATGTTGTTTTTATGGTAGATGATGCTAGCGATTTTGTTCATCGTGTAGTGATGATTTCCAATGGATGCATACTGAGGAAGGACTATTATACATATTGTAGGATATATTCAGAGTACTATGTCCCAGTGGATAACCAAGCCAAACTGTACCTTCGGCGTTATTACAACGAAGATGGAAGTACTGCATATGAAGAATTGATAGATGGAGAAATGGAAATGTATAAATTCCAAGACAGACTCATGGATTCAACAGAAGAGTTAGTGGAATATATGATGTCTTGTTTGCATTTCACAGACCATGACGTGGTCTTGCTGGATGGAGAATGTGGAAATATAGACAGAGCGGCTTTCCTGCAAAATGTTTATCCTGCTAAAACAGGATTTATCATACATACAGAACATTTCTTGCATAGGGATGAAGAGCATATTTTATGGTGTAACTGGTTTGAGTATGCTTTTTCTCATCCGGAAAATGTGGATTTCTTTGTGACAAATACAGAAGCTCAAAGATGCCTTATAAAGGAACAGTTTCGAAAATATAAAGGTTTGGAAGTTAGGGTTGAGACGATTCCAGTGGCATATCTGGACAGGATACGTGCACCTCAGGGAAGCAGGAAAAAGCATTCCCTTATCACGGCAGGAAGGCTTATGGGTGATAAAAATGTAAATAAAATTATAGAAGCGGTTGTAATGGCCAGAAAAGAAGTATCAGATTTGACCTTGGATATTTATGGGGGAGGTGTCAGACAGGCAGAGTTACAGGAACTGATAAAGAGGCTCGATTGTAGTGCCTATGTGCGCTTATGCGGTTTTCGGAAATTGGAGGAGATTTACCAACAATATGAGGCATATGTATCAGCGTCTTCTGGAGAGACCTTCGGCATAACACTGCTGGAGGCAGTTGGTTCAGGACTTCCCATAGTGGGATTTGACCTGCCATATGGAATGCAGGTATTTGTGGAAGACGGGAAAAACGGATACCGGATTTCCAGGATTTCAAGTGAGGGGCTGGCGGAGGGGATTGTCAGGCTTTTTACAGAAGCGAACCTGGAATCCTTTCGGAAATATTCTTATCAGAAAGCAGAAAGCTACCTGGAGATAGCGATAGAGAAGAAATGGAGGGAGGTATTGTCTTGACAGTTCATATCACAAATATCTATGGTTTAGCTGGCACAGTAAGAAAAGCGCAACAGATGGTAGCGAATATAGCGAAAAGGGATTTACATTTCAATGAATTGGGTATTTATAAATATCCCATGCATACGGACACGGCAGACATGCTTCGCACCCGTCTGGATGGAGTCATAGCCTCGGTAGGGTATGGGGATGTGGTAATCTTCCAATTTCCTACATGGAATGGCATTGCGTTTGATGAAGCATTTGTGGCACATTTTAATGGATATAGAGAACTGAAAAAGATTTTCTTTCTGCATGATGTCCCCCCATTGATGGACAACAGGGTACTTAAAGAGCTGGACAGATATATCGCGCTTTATAACAGGGCAGACTTGATTATTCTTCCATCCCGGAATATGGCAGATTACCTGTGCTCCAAAGGACTTGCTGTGAAGAAAACAGTTATCCAGAGAATGTGGGATGCGCCTGTGGATATTGACCTGGCAGAGAAGCCACCCTTTCGAAGACGGATAAACTTTGCGGCAGATGTAGTACAAGTACCCCGGTCTTTTGTTCAACATTGGGACAGCGACATGGTGGAACTGGCAGTTACGGCGCAGCCGGGAGAATATGTCTGGGCTGAAGGCCGGAATATCCGTTATCTGGGGTGGTTCAACCACGAAAATCTCCTGACAGATGCATTGAGGAAGAGCGGCGGCTTTGGCCTGCTCTGGCACGATGATTTGGCATGGATTGAGTATATGAAGCGGAATGCCTGTTGTAAACTTGGCACCTATCTGGCCGCAGGCCTTCCGGTGATTGTGCATGAGAGCATTCCTGAAGCAGACACGATTCGCAGGAAGCATCTGGGGCTGACAGTGGCATCCATGGAGGAAGCGATAGGCCGTGTAGCGATTATTACAGAGGAGCAATATGTGCAGATGAGGCAAGCGGCAGACTCTTTTGGTTACCTGATTCGAAGTGGCTACTTTACCAGAAAGCTGCTGACGGACGCAGTGTTCCAACTGCTGTATGACTGACGTTGAAGACGGGAGAAGGGAAGGGCGATGATTTATAATTTTCACCACTTTTACTATTGGCTGAAAGGCGGTGTGGAGACGGGGCAGGCATACCGGGCGAAGCTGTTCCGAAAGCTTGGGCTGGACGCGAAGTTTGTCTTTGCCACGACCTTTCCGGAGAGGAACATCCAGCAGGAAACATCTTATCTTGGCTTTCTGGATTCCGAAGTAATCTGGATGTATGGATTTTTCACGGACTGTAGAATTTCGCCAGTTACGTATACCTTGGAACAGTTTGAAGATACGTTTGATGAGACGAACTATACTTTTTCCAGGGATGGGGCCATTATAACTTACAGGTTCCCCCGGTTGGGTGTGATTTATAAGATCTTTCTGGCAGATGACAAAGGGAATCTTGTCCACAGGGTGGAGATGATTTCCGGTGGCTGCCTGATCCGAAAGGATTATTATACCTATTGCAGGATTTATTCCGAATACTATGTTCCGGTGGACGGACAGGCGCATCTGTATCTGAGAAGGTTTTTCAACCAGGACGGAAGCGTGGCTTATGAGGAAGTGGCAGAGGGAGACAGGGTTCTCTACAAATTTCCGGATCGGGTGCTGTTTTCCAGGGAAGAACTGTTGGGTTATATGATGTCCCAGATGAATCTGACCAGGAACGACACGGTTATCATTGATTTGGAACCAGGAATGATTGAGAAGGCGGCCTTCATTTTGAATGCTGCGTCTGCCAGGGTGGGACTGGTGATGCATGCAGAGCATTTCTGGAATCAGGATGCGGAGCATGTTCTGTGGTATGACATCTATGAATATGCCTTCGCCCACCCGGAAAAAATCAGTTTCTTCATTACGAACACGGATGCCCAGAGAGATCTTCTCCGGGAACAGATGCAGAAGTATAAAGGAATATGTCCTGACATTATAACGATACCGGTGGTGGGTCTTCCCGGACTTCGAAAGTCCCAGAAGCCGAGACGTAAGTTCGCATTGCTGTCTGTGGGCCGACTGGCACCGGAGAAGCGGATGAACCAGGTGATAGAGGCCGTAGTGAAGGCCAGGGAAAAGGTGCCAGAACTGTCGCTGGATATCTATGGGGAAGGCGGGGAGAGGGGAAATCTGCAGGCGATGGTCGAAAAGCTGGGCTGCGGAGATTATGTACATTTGTGTGGTTTTCAGAAACTGGACGAGGTTTATCAGGAATATGAAGCTTATGTATCTGCGTCCTACGTGGAGACGTTGGGGGTGACGCTTTTGGAGGCCATTGGCTCCGGGCTTCCCATTGTCGGTTATGATATGCGATATGGGGCGCAAATGTTCATTGACGAGGGGGAGAATGGCTATAAGGTGCCCTGGGAGGATGTGGAGGCACTGGCAGAGGGAATCGTCCGGCTGTTCACGGAGGCAGATTTTGAGGCGTTCCGGCGGCATTCCTATGAGAAAGCAGGAAACTATCTGGAGAAGGAGGTGGAGAGGAAATGGCAGAACCTATTATGTTGAAGGATACCGTATTGCTGTTCGACAGTTATTCCCCAGCCAGCAGGAGGCTGCATGAGTCGTTTCTGCGGGCGGGCTGTCCGTGTTCTGTGGTAATTCTGGAAGAGGATCCATTCCTGCCGGAGGGAGTCATGTCGGTATACGACTTGTTTCTGGGATATTTTCAAGAGGAGGGAAGGAGCCTTGGGAAGCCCCGGTTCTTCAACGAGATTCCGGTACCTGACCATTGGAGCATCCATGCGGGAGTCGGGGAGACGGATTATGGGCGGATTACGTACCAACATGAGGAAAAAGGGCGGATCTATTACTGGGAATCCACCAGGAAATGGCTGGTGAGGGCAGTGGACTGGTTCGACAGGAAGGGGAATGTGCGATTCCGAGATTTTTACAACAGGTATGGTGCTGTCTATGCCAGGACATGTTATGACGGCCAGGGCAGGGAGCTGGGCAGAACCTGGTTTACCGTGGGAGGCCAGGAGGCAATCGTGGAGAATGCTGTCACAGGGGAGCTGATTGTAAACGACGGTGAGCTGGTGAAATTTTTCCGGGCCAGGAGAGATATGGTGCTCTATTTCCTGAACCGGGCAGGGGCCGGGCAGAGACGGGTCTGCTATGACTCGCTGGGGGAAGCTTTCTGGATATCCGAGAGGCTTGAACCGGTGGCCAGGTGGGGGATGCTGTTCTGGCAGGAAAACATGGAAGGAGCGGTTCCGGAGGACATGCGGAGAATCCTGGAGGGGCATGCAGTACGCACAGAAAAGATTCTGCTACAGAAGCGGGGGGACTATGACAGGCTGCTGGAAATGGGGGCCGACCCGGCCAGGATAGGGAAGCTGGGCCACATCTATGAGTTCAGGAAAGAAAACGGGCATCAGCCGCAGGCACTGATCTGTACCAATTCCGAGAGGATAGAACATTGTGAGGAGCTGGTCAGGGAGTTTCCGCGGATGCATTTCCATATCGCAGCAGTTACGCTGATGTCCCCAAAGCTAATGGCGCTGGAGACATATGGCAATGTGTCGCTGTATCCATGTGTGCAGAAACCGATACTGGATGAACTCTTCCTGTCCTGCGATTACTATTTCGACATCAACCACTGGACGGAAATCGTGTCTGCGGTATATCAGGCGTTCCTGCACAACCAGTTGATTTTTGCCTTTGAAGAGACCATACATAACCGGGAGTATGTGGCGGAGGCCCATATCTATCCGGTGGCGGAGTATGCGAAAATGGCAGCGGATGTAAGGGAAATGATGGAAAATGGAGAAACCATGGACCGTCATCTGAAGATGCAGCTTGCGGAGGCCATGGCGGAGGACAGAGATGCCTATATGCAGGTTCTGGGCGGGATTGGCTAATATCAGGGGAAAGCAATGAAAGGCTGTGGAAAAGCATGGAGAAGGAAGGATGCAGCATGGTGGTCTTCTCAGACAAATATACGGAATCTGTCAGAATGTTACAGGAGACATTTCACAGAATGGGATGTGATGCAAAAATCGTGGTGCTGGAAGATGACGGATTCCTGCCGGAGGGAACGGAGTCCCTTTATGAATACTTCATGTATCGGAATCGCCGGGGAGAACTTGTGGTAAAAGACCTTTTCTACAATTTTCTGGAGCTTCCCCCATTCTGGGAAGTGCGGCTGACAGGGGGAAGGGGCGCTGTCTTCCACATGGGCTGTGAAAAGGCGCGGATCTGTTTTCGGGAACCGGCAGAGAACCGGAATGTGCTCCGGGTGGAATGGCATATGGAAGACGGGTGGGTCTACCGGACCGATTTCTACAACAGATATGGTCTGCGCTATGCAAGCGCATTTTCAGATACAGCGGGGAAAATGAACGCTAAGGTATATTACTCCATACAGAATCAGGAAAAGGTGGTGGAGCAGCCGGGCAATCATATCATCTCACTGTTGGAGGAGGGGCAGCTCAAGAAATGCTTTGCCTCCAGGGCCGAATTCATTCAGTATTACAGAGAGGAAAGCGGCTTGAAGGAAGCAGGTATCCTAATGGTGCAGGAGGCAGAGTCTTTAGAGGATTTGGAGCTTGCCGGCAGCGGCAGGGATTATTGGAAGCGCATCCTGTTTTCGGACAGGGGGCTGCTGGACAGATATATAGCCATGGGGGGACAGAATGGCAGCCTGTTTTACGGGATTCCGGAAGCGTACAGGGAGAACCGTGCCAGGGGAGAGGCCATGATCCTGACGGCCTCCGATCAGGTGGAGCATGTGGAAGACCTGATTAGAGGACTGCCGGACATGATGTTCCACATAGCGGCCAACACGCAGGTATCAGACAGGCTTGGAAGGTTGGCAGAACTGGAAAATGTAAGGGTCTATCCACAGATAAGCGGCCAGGATTTGGCCGGGCTATGGGATATCTGTGATTTTTACCTGGATATCAACCATTATCGGGAGATATACAATGCAGTTTCCACGGCTCATGAGAAGAATCTCGTCATTCTGGGATTCAGGGATACCGTTCACCGCAGGGAGCTGATGGCAGACGTGTGCATATATGATGGGGCTGATTGGGGGGAGATGGCTTTGGCTATCGGAAGGCTGCGGGCAGATTCAGGAGCGTTACAGAATACATTGGCATCACAGCAGGAACAGAAGCGGAAGATCTGGAGTCGGTTTATGCAGGATTTGGGACAGGGACGGTATTGAGCATAGTATATGCAGGAAAAAACAGTAGGAGGGAAGACGACCATGGTGTACAATTTTAACTTAGGCATCGGCTGGGCCAGCAGCGGGGTGGAATATGCGCAGGCTTACAGAGCCAGGCTGCTGCGGGGGATCGGCCAGGAGGCCAGATTCGTATTCACGGATATGTTCCCCAGGGAGAATATCCAGCATATGACGGAGAACATCGGCTTTCTGGATGAGGAGGTCATATGGCTTTATACGTTTTTCACAGACTGCAGGATTTCGGCGGTGACTTTTACCTTGAAACAGCTGGAGGAGACATTCGGGGACAGGAAGTTTGCCGGTGAGAGGGACGGAGCTAAGGTAAAGTATACCTTTCCGGGCACCAACACCTACTATATGGCCTATCTGGTCAACGGGCAGGAGAGAAGGGTACATCGTGTGGAGATGGTATCGAACGGCTGCCTGATTCGGAAGGATTATTACACCTATTGCAGGATATATTCGGAATATTATGCACCCCTGGACAATACGGCACATCTCTATCACCGGAGGTTTTTCAATGAGGACGGGACGGTGGCCTATGAGGAGATCATCGATGGGGACAGGGTCATGTACCAGTTCCCGGACCGGCTCCTGTGCTCCAAGGAGGAGCTGGTGGGATATCTGGTATCGCGGCTTAACCTGACGAAAAAGGATGTGGTCCTCATCGACAGGAGCACGGGAATCGGCCAGGCCATTCTGCAGAATGCCGGTTCGGCCAGGGTAGGGATTGTGATCCATGCAGACCATTTCAGCGAGGGCAGCACGGACGAGGAAGCGGTGTTGTGGAACAATTATTATGAGTACGCATTCTCCCAGTGGAAGCATATCAAGTTCTACGTGGCATCTACGGATGTCCAGAACCGCCTCCTGAAACAGCAGTTCAAGAAATATATGGGCATCAGCCCAAAGGTGGTGACGATTCCGGTGGGAAGCCTGGAAGAACTGAAGAAGCCGGATAAGGCCAGGCGAAGGCATGCCCTGATTACGGCATCGCGACTGGCCGGTGAGAAGCATATCGACTGGATTATTGACGCAGTGGTGGCTGCCAGGGAGAAGGTTCCGGATATTTCCATTGACATCTATGGGAAAGGGGGAGAAGAGGAGAAGCTGCGGGCACAGATCGCGAAGCTGGACTGCGGGGATTATGTACGTCTGTGCGGCCAGCAGAACCTGCAGGAGGTCTACCAGAATTATGAGGCTTATCTGTCAGGATCCACCAGCGAGGGGTTCGGCCTTACCCTGATGGAGGCGGTGGGGGCCGGACTTCCCATCATCGGCTTTGATGTGCGGTATGGCAATCCCAACTTCATAGATGACGCGGAAAACGGATACCTGATTCCGGTACATGACAAGATGGAGAAGCAGGAGCGGGTAGAGAAGCTGGCGGCATGCATCGTGCGCTTGTTCACAGAGGCAGACCTGGAGCGCTTCCATGCACATTCTTATGAGAAGGCGAAGGCCTATCTGACCAAGGAGGTAGAAGAAAAATGGAGAGGCATACTGAAATGAAGGACACCATACTGCTCTTTGACAATTACGGAACAGACAGTCAGAACCTGCATACTTCCTTCCGGCTGGCAGGGTTCCCCTATCCGGCGGTGGTGATTGAGGACAATGGGTTCCTGCCGGAAGGGGTCATGTCTGTCTATGGCTTTTTCCTGGGGGATTTCAGGGAAGTCCTGGGGGAGGGGGCGCGCCCTAAGTTCTTCAACCAGGTAGCGGTGCCGGACTACTGGGAGATCAGCGGCACCAACTCCAGCGGATCCATACATGACGGGCCTGTGGAACGGGGGAAGATTTTCTATGCGGAGCCTGCCCACAGGCGCCGCGTGAGGATCGTGGACTGGTATGATGAGAAGGGATGCGTCCGTTCCAGCGACCATTATAACCGCTATGGGGCCCTGTTTGCCAGGACTGTCTTCAATGCCAGAGGGAAGAAGTTCAGCAAGTCCTATTTCTCAGCCAAAGGACAGGAAGTCATTGTGGAGAATTATGTCACAGGGGATATTGTGCTCAATGAAGGGGCGGAAGTGCGGATCTTCCACACAAAGCCAGAATTCATCGTATATTTCCTGGAGCGGGCAGGGTTCCTGGAGAGCCGGATTTTCTTCAATTCCCTGTCTACGCCATTCTTTGTGTCCAACCAGCTTGCCGTAGGCGCAAAAAGGGACATTCTGTTCTGGCAGGAGCCTGCCAGGGAGGACATTCCGGGAAACATGCAGGTCATTTTCCGGGGACAGGCCGGCCGAACGGCAAACGTCATGGTGCAGAAGCGGCAGTCCTATGACAAGCTGATTGCCCTGGGGGCAGATAAGGGCATGACCCATCATTTGGGCAATATCTATGAGTTCGCCAAGGAGAACGGGCACAGGCCGGAGGCGCTGATCTGCACCAATTCCGACAGGCTGGAGCAGTGTAAAATGCTGATTGAGTCCCTTCCCCAGATGCATTTCCACATCGCGGCGCTGACAGAAATGTCATCAAAGCTTATGAATCTGGACAATTATGGGAATGTAAGCCTGTATCCGGGGGTGAAACAGAAGATTCTGGACAGCCTGTTTGAGGAATGTGATTTCTATTTTGACATCAACCATGAGACAGAGATTGTGTCTGCGGTTCGCAGGGCATTTCTGCATAATCAGCTCATATTTGCCTTTCAGGAGACCGCACACAACCGGGATTATGTGGCAGATGTCCATGTGTATCCGGCAAGCAATGTAAACCGGATGATTGCCGATGTCAGGAAGGCCATGAAGGATGCGGCAGTGCTGGACCAGCGCCTGGAGAGGCAGCGGGAGGCAGCCATGGCAGAGACAGCGGAGCGGTATGTGGAGGCCTGTTCACTGTTTCATGGTTGAGGATTGATGTAAGCCTATCGTGGAAAAATGGATAAACTTGCCTGGAAGATGCCGATATGGCGCAGACGAGATTTCCTCGCCTACGCCTTTTGGCTTCAGGAGACCATGTCAGCATGTTTTTATGTCGGCAGACTCGAACTGACGCACAATCCCCCCCATCCTACCCTGCTGTTGGGATACGCCGTCTCCCCCCGCAGCGCCCGTGCCCCGGCCCGCAGGTAAGCCTTCACCTTCTCACCATACAGGAACACGTCGTTCCCCCGCACGATTCCCCATTCCATGAGCAGCGCGCAGCTTCCCGCCACGATGGGCGTGGCCATAGATGTGCCGCTCTTGGCCACATAGGGCCCCGTGCCCCTGTCCTGTCCGCCTTGGGACATCAGGCCGCAGGAGAGGATGTCCGTGCCCGGCGCCACCAGATCCGGTTTGCGGACAGGGCTCCCCGCAAAACCCCGGCCCGAATACAGCTCGCAGCTTCTGGGATTGCCCACGGCAAAGCTGCCGTCGTAGCAGCCCACCGTCACCACGCATTTGCCGCCCACCGCGGAGATGCTGCCCTCCCGGGGTCCCTTGTTCCCGGCCGCGCACACCACGAGGATTCCCTTCCTCCACAGCCTCTCTATCCGCTCCTGCAGAAGGTCTTCCTTCCTCCGCTCCCGCAGGCTTCCGATTCCCACGGAGATGTTCACAATCCGTATGCCGTATTCCTCCCGCAGCTCCAGTACCCAGTCCAGCCCCTCCAGCATGGCCTCCGTGGAGCCGTCCCCATTTCTGTCCAATACCTTCCCCAGCACCAGCCGCACCCCCGGAGCCATCCCCCGCAGCCGGCCTCCCGATAAGCGTCCGCTCCCGCACAGGATTCCGCACACATGGGTGCCGTGCCCGCTGTCGTCATACAGGAACCGCCTCCGCCCCACGAAATCCCGAAAGCACACTGCCCTGCCCCGCAAATCTGGATGGTCGCCCATTCCCTCTGGTGTCAATAGTCTGCAAGCATTTTTTTGAAATTTTTCCCCATAAATTCAAGGTTTTCTGCCATGGATACTGGCTTTGTGTGAAGCCTCTGCCATAAATCGCCCTGTCCATGGGTAATAACTGCAAAATCACCGGAAAATACCCGCCTGCGTAACAAGAGATCCTATATCCCCCGCAGCCTTTTCTGCTTTCAGTCACGCCAGCTAATCGCCGCATCCTGCTCATCCTTCACAACAATCTGCCGAATGAACCTCTGCACCGCCTCCCCTGTCAATTCAGGAATCTCCAAATAGGCCCCCAGCTCTTCTGCGCCCTGCTTCCGGGCAAGCTCTGCCTCTATGGAATCTATCCGGCCGTCCATTTCCGACAGCCTGGCTTCTGTTTCTGCTATCTTGCCGTTCATAACAGCAAGGCTATCTTCTCCGCCCTCTTTATCGGCATCCTCTCCGTTCAGCTCTGAAACGCCCGCCTTCTTCGGAATGCTTTTCTTCCCTGGAATATTTTTCTCCCATGAAATGCTCTTCTTCCATTTTTCCGCATAGCACTCATAAATTTCTATCTTCTGCTTTTTGAGCGATTGCAGTCTTAGTCGTAGTCTCCGCCGTTCCCTTTTCAGTTCTTCCAGATGCTGCCCCGATTCCCTCCTGCGTTCCTCCCAGATGGCACTCTTGTCTGACAGCTGCTCCAGATGATTCTGCAGCTCATACAGGCACAACTCCTCTAAGAACATGGCGTTTGCCTTTCTGATACATCCGTCTCTGGGGTTGTCGTACAGGCTGGGACAGCAGAAATAAGGATTCAGCCCCTTGCGGATATGCAGATTCCTCCCGCAGCAGCCACATACCAGCCTGCCGCTTAAGGGATGCCTCTGCCCAGTACGCCGGGGCTTTCCTCCGCCACGGCCTTTTTGGACCTCCTCGAACAGCTCCCTGCTGATAATGGGAGCATGGTGGTTTCGGAAAATCCTCCACTCGCTCCTGGGCTTGACGCGGTTTCTGCCTCCCAGATATTCCTTATAAGTCTTCCCGTGCACCATATCGCCGGTGTACGATTCATTTCTGAGGATGGCGCAGATTGTACTGCCCTGCCATGCGAACCTGCCTCCTTTGGCTCTTCGGCTGGCCTTGCCCTTTTCCAGCCTGAATTCTATGGGCGTCTTTACTCCTTCCTTATTGAATGCCTTTGCTATCTGGCTGGATGTCATCCCTTCCGCAGTCATCCGGAAAATCCTTCTTACAATTTCTGCTTCATCCTCCACGACCACAAGGCTGTGTTTGTCGCCAGGCGCCTTCTCGTACCCGAAAGGGCAATTAGCGCCGACGAATTGTCCCCGTTCCTTTTTGGCTGCCAGGGAGGACTTTACCTTGACAGAAAGATCCTTGCTGTAGAGGTCATACATCAGGTTCCGGAAAGAGATGTCCATCTCCCCCGCTCGCCCGCTGCCGGCTTCACTGTCATAGTTGTCGTTCACGGAGATGAACCTGACCCCCATAAACGGGAATATCTGCTCCAGATAGGTTCCAAGTTCAATATAGTCCCTGGAGAACCTGGAAAAATCCTTTACAATGATGCAGTCGAGGACCGATTCCTTCACAAGCTCCAGCATGGCGGAAACGCCCGGCCGCTCCAGTGTGACGCCGGAATAGCCGTCGTCCTTGAATTCCAAGATTTTACTGTCCCTGAAATGTTCTTCCGCAAAACTGCGGAGCAGGATACGCTGTGTCCGGATGCTGTTGCTTTCCTCCTTAAAACACTCTTTTTCCATGGATTGCCGTTCTTCCATGGAGTGCCGTTCTCCTATGGAATGCCGTTCCTCCGCGGAATTCCCCTTTTCCATGATGTCTTCATCCTCTTTGGAGATGCGCATATAAAGCGCGACCTTCAGCTGTCTGTTCATGCATGCCACCCCGCTTCCCTGCCCTCCGGCTGGCCTGCTGCCTGCCCAAAGCCCCTGCTCTTAAAGCGGAATACAATCTCCACCCGCTTTCCCGGGAACACGTTAATCCTTTCCACCAGCGTATGCAGCATCTCGCTGTCCAGACCGGATTTCTCACGGAACTTCAGCAATGTCCGCAGGAAATGGTTCTGGGCGGCTGTAAGGGCGTCCACCTCCCTGATCCGGCGGTTCGTCTCTTCCTGCCTGGCCCTCCTCTGCTGTCCCTGTCTCTCCTCCTGCGCCTTCCAACCCTGAAAAGCCTCCTTGTCCAACTCCCCGCTGCGGTACTTCAGGTACAGCTCGCTGCCTCTGCGCTTTTCCGCTTCCGCTTCCGTCTGGATCCTGCCCAGTTCCTTTTCCAGTTCCCGCTTCTTTTCCACTGCGGCGGCATTATTCTGCTCCACAAGATTCTTTGGCCGCAGGCTGCCCAGGGCAAACTCCTGCCGGAGCGCTGCCTTCACCAGTTCCTCCAGTCTATGACAGGTGATGTACTTCCTTTCACAGGCTCTGCCGTCAATACGGCAGACATTCCTGCATAAATAGCCGTACAGCTTTATCTTGTCCCCAGAGCCGAACTCCTTGACATGGCTGGTACGTCCCATCCGGCTCCCGCACTGGCCGCAGAAGAGGACTCCCTCAAAAATATCCTCCTCTTCCGGCACTGCTTTGGAGAATCCGTCCAGGTTGCTGTATACCGACTGCTTCCGGAACCTTTCCGCTATACGTGAAAAAAGCGCTTCGGAGATAATGCCCTCATGGGTACCCTCTCTGATGTCCCAGTCACCGGATGAAATGTCGTGCCTCTTCTTTATTTTATCATCCTTACCGCAGGTTCTGGCCTGGACCAGCCAGCCTACATACACAGGATTGGCAAGCACCGCCCTTACCGTTCCCCTGGACCACTCCTGAAGCGTTTCTCCTTCCCTACAGTAGACATGGCCACAGCTGCGATAATCTTTCGGGCGGTGGACTTTCTTTCCATAGAGCCATGCCACAATCTCTTTCAGGTTCTTCCCCTCATCGTAGAGGCGGTAGATTTCCCTTACGATGTCCGAAGTCTCCTCTTCCATAAAAAGCCGTTTCTTCCCATCATTCCACTCCACCCGGTATCCATAAGCCGGAATACTCCCAGTATAGCTCCCTTTCTCCCACTGGGCCTTCCTTGCAGCCTTTACCTTTACTGCGATATCTTTTGCATACATCTCGTTTGCCAGGTTCTTCAGGTTCACCCCCAGATCGTCCCCATTCTCATACAGGCTGTCGAAGCGGTCTGTGACGGAGATAAAGCGGACTCCCAGAAACGGGAAAATCTTCTGGATGTAATTTCCCGCCTCTATGTAATTACGGCCGAACCTGGAAAAATCCTTGACAATGATGCAGTCCACTTTCCGGGAGCGGACATCCGCCATGAGCCGGTTGAACCCTTCCCGCTCGAAGTTAGTGCCTGTCTTCCCCAAATCGCTGTAGCAGCCAAAGAGAACCATATCCGGCTGCAGCTCCATGTAGGATTTCGCCATCTCAATCTGGTTATCGATGGACTCATTCTTCTCATTGTGGCTGTCCACGGAAAGCCTTGCGTAAATGCCCACGGAATAGGTTTTCTGCCCTGTGGCGCCTTTATTTCCTGCGGAATGGTTCTCTATCATTCCGTAAGCCGGCTTGCTGACTTGCTCCATGTCTTTTCCCCGGGTCAGCCCCAGCCTCTCTCTTCTGGAAGTTCTGGCCATTTAAACCGCCTCCCTTCCATTTACCGCATACCCCGCAGCCCCCATCTCTCCCCTCCTTATATCCCCGGCAGGGACAGCCGCCGTCTCCCTGCATCCCGTTTTCCCAACATCGCCTGTTTCTGCCTTCCCCGCTCCCATGCCCCCAGCGGTAGGGACGGTTCTTCCTCTGTGCGCCGGCTTTCCGGCCCTGGCGGCTTCGGCTTCTCTCCGCTCCATATATCCGGCAAGCATCATGACCTTGCTGTACAGCTCCCGGTTCTTCAGCTCCAGGCATATCCGTTTATCCTCATACACCAGTATCCGGTCAACAAAGGCGACCAGCACATCACGGTTCAGCTCCGTCAGCTCCAGCGCCTCCCGGAACCGCTCCAGGCGTATGCCGGATGCAACTCCAGCCTTGAACAGGGCGCGTACCATCTCCTCCTGTTTTCCGATGGCATCCTGGATCCTCGCGTACTGCTCTTCATAAATGCTGCGGAACGAATAGAAATCCTCCTGTGTGATGATGCCTGCTTTCATATCCTCATACAGGCCGCTGCGCAGGGCAAGGTACTTCTGCTCCTCGCCCCGGAGCCTGGCAATCTCCTGGTCATAGCGGGACAGCTCCCCGAAGTCCATCTCCATCCCCTCTATGCGGGAAAGCACTCTCGACTCGTCCAGGAACAATGCCGCCTGGGACTGCAGCCCTTTCAGCAGGGCCCTGCGCAGCTCATCCTCCGGAATCGTGTGCCGGGTACATCCAAGGCCGCTGTTCCTGGTGGGACAGATAAAGGATACCTTCTCCGTACCCTTGTAGCGGTTTACCCGGCGGGTCATGGGCTCCATGCAGTCCCCGCAGAACAGCAGCCCGCAGAACAGGTGGGGCTTCCCTTCCCGCCCGGATGTCCTGCTGTCGACGGGGAGGAGCTTCTGCACACTGTCGAACGCCTCCCTGGCGACCACGGGCACATGGGTGCCTTCCACCCGGATCCACTCCTCCTTCGGCTTCTCCCGGCATTTGTCCAGCTTATAGCTTATCTTCTCCCTGCGGCCCTGTACCATGGTACCTGTGTAGATTTCGTTTGACAGGATGCGCTTTACCGCCTGGGATGACCATCCTGCCTTCACCTTCATCGGAAAGCCTGTAGCAAATCTCTCCCCTTTCGACTTCTTGTATTCCAATGGGGAAAGGATGCCCAGCCCGTTCAGTTTCCCCGCTATCGCGGCACAGCTCATCCCGTCCAGCTTCCAGTCAAAGATGTTCTTCACAATCTGGGCCGCATAGGAATCCGGAACCAGCCTGTTCTTGTCCTTCCCGTCCTTACAGTAGCCGTAGACTGCGAAAGCGCCGATGAACTCCCCTTTCTCCCGCTTCACTTTCTGGTGGCTCCTGACCTTCCCGGAGATGTCCCGGCAATAGCTGTCATTTACGAAGTTTTTTACGGGAAGGACAAGGGATGTCTCATGATAGTCCGCCGTCAGGGAATCGAAATGGTCCGTCACCGCAATAAAACGCACATTTAAAGCCGGAAGGTCCTTTTGTATCAACCGCCCGGCTTCTATATAATCTCGTCCAAATCTGGACAAATCCTTTACAATAATACAGTCAACTTTCCCGGCCCGGACATCTTCCATCATCCGCTTGAAACCAGGGCGGTCAAAAGCTGACGTTAGATAACGATACTTTTGAAAACAGCTTTAAACTCGTATCAGTTATTTGTAGACACTTCCTTAATGTCGCTGTGGACTATCTGAATGATGTACCCCTCAATGGCAATCTTCCGCAGATATGCCGCCATGTTCCGGTTGGGTACAAGCTTTTGCGCCCTGGTTCACCTTTCTTCTTGGATATGTCTGCACTGTTCTGTCAGTCAGCCAAAATAATCCACGGTTCTTTTCGGGGGAAGCCTTGCATTTATTCGGCTGTCCGTATACAATTAAGCGATAGAACTTATAGGAAGGGTGAATGAAAATGTCAGAGTATATTTCTGCCCCGGAAGCGGCGAAGAAATGGGGCATATCAGAAAGACGGGCACAAAAGCTATGCGAGGAAAACCGCATACCGGGTGTGGCAAAATTCAGCCGTATGTGGCTGATACCAAAGGACGCGGAGAAACCGACCGATAAAAGAAGAAAAAATTTCAAATCTACACAATAGATTCAAATTACTTTGTTACAATTACGGTTAGGAGGTGCGCTATGAGTAAAATCTTAATTGTTGAGGACGATTTATCTATACAGGCTTTGCTGCATGACTTTATACAGGAAGCCGGATATAGTGTTGTACTGGCGGCTGACGGTGTGGAAGCCCTTGCGAAGTATTCCGAACAGAGCTTTGATTTGATACTGCTTGATATTATGCTTCCCAAAATTGACGGTTTTGGTGTCTGCGAAGTTATCCGGCAAAAATCAGATGTACCTATTATCATGCTCACGGCATTGGATGACGAAGAAAATCAGCTTAAGGGATTGGACTTACAAGCTGATGATTATATCACAAAGCCTTTTTCTATTCCTGTCCTGCTGCGGAAAATCGCCGCTGTCCTGCGCCGCTCTGCAAAACAGTCTGACGAGCCGCAGACAATCACCTACAAAGACCTTACCCTGGATTTAGAGGGATATCGGGTATATGCCCGGCAGGAAAGCATTGACCTCACGCCCCGGGAGTTTGAGATCCTGCGGGAACTGATAATGCACCAGGGCAGGATTGGCGATATGCAGCTGCTCCAAAAAGCACTGGATAATCTTTTGGGAAATGCGGCAGCGTATTCGGGAGTGGGAAATCAAGTATTGATAAAGTTATGGAAAGAAACTGAAACAACTACCCTTACGATTGAGAATACAGGCGCACATATCCCCGACGAAGCTATTTCCAAACTGTTTGAACCATTTTACAGGGTAGACCAGTCAAGAAACAGGCAAACAGG
>OFHB01000500.1_pt1 | contig 26520 bp, 22 predicted proteins | sample 1521881 | NCBI WGS metagenome assembly OFHB01 (sample SAMEA3504090, study PRJEB24116) | mouse gut metagenome | biome: mouse gut; feature: mouse-associated habitat; material: faeces | place: Denmark | collected 2011
CGCCATCCAAGGCTGCTTGGCTTCCGCCGATTTCCGCGGCAGTCTCCTGCGCATTGCCGCTCACATCCCCGGCTCCGCCCGGCGGGTTATCCCCGCTCCCCCCTATATCCGTCTCCTGCCCGGACTCGTCCAGATACCGGTCATACAGGGCAAGCGCCTTCTGTGCCGCGTCATATGCCTGTTGGCACACCTGGATTTGCTCATCCGCCAGGAGCGCCTTCCTGTCGTAGTCCTCCCTGGCCCTGTCCGCCTCCCTCTTCCGGGTCTGTCTGGAACTGTCGGCATCCTTCACTGCAGCTGCCATCTGCACCTCCAGTTTGGCTGTCTCCAGACGGCGCTGTCTAATCATTTCCGCCAAATCCCCTGTTTCAACCCGGAACAGCTCCTGCCCTGCCTCGAAGACATCGCCGCCGCCCACAGCAACAGTGTCCACACGCAGACCGCTTTCCACATAGATACCGTATTCCTGCCCCTGCATGACCGTGCCGTTCACCGTAATCACATGAGCCAAGCTGCCGCTGTATGGCTTCGCCACGGATACCCGGGGCAGCCCGGAGGCATATATCCCCTTCGCCGCCACAGTACAGACTGCCATAAACACCAGGAATGCGGCAAAACTTATCAGTGCTATCTTCTTTCCCTTTGTCAGCTTCATCCGTCAATCCTCCATCCAACGTATAATCCTGGGACAGCCCCCTACCCCTTCAAAGCCGAGGAAATTATCCCCTGCTCCAGGGAATCCCGAAACAGTCCGAACACCAGCAGGGACACCGTCAAGGTCAGCACGGAAGCCGCGCAGGCCCTCCCTGCCTGGTCCGCGCCTATCTCCGGCAGATACAGGGACAGCGGCCACAACGACATATCCTTCAGGAAAGCCAGTGGCTCTTCCATCAAATTCCACACCTCAAAAAAACCTAAGACAAACGCCGCCATAATGCTCCCCTCCGCCAGCGGCAGGCCTATCCTGCTGAAAATAATCCACTCGCCCGCCCCGTCTATCCTGGCCACCTCATACAGCTCCTTCGGCAGGCTCCGGAACCCTCTGTACACCAGGAACACCGGGAAGGTTGAAAACACCGCCGGCAGGATAACCGCGGCATGGGTATTCAGCAGCCCCAGCCCGTTCAGCACCAGGTACCTGGCCAGCATGGTCACTTGGAACGGAAGCAGCATCAGAATCACATATACGGAAAACAGAGTATTTCTCCCCCTGAAATCATACACAGCAAAGCACCATGCACCGGGGACTCCCACCAGAAGCTGCCCCGCCAGGATGCAGGCTGCTATCTTCACGGAATTCCAGAACAATGCCAGGAACTCCGGCGTCAGGAATAGCAGCTCCTTAAAATTCTCCAGCGTCGGGTAATCCGGTATCCACTTCCAACTGATATAGTCCATGGTATCCAGCAACAGCGGCTGCATCCGCCCTGTCCACTCGATGCCGTCCGCCAGGGAGCCGAAAAACAGGAGCAGCACCGGCAGGCAGATAAGTATCCCCAGGCCCAGTACCACTGCCAGCTGCAGCAGCTTTAGCAATTTACGGCACAGTTTTCCCATATTTCCCTCATACATAAATAAACTCCTTCAATCTTCCCTGTTCCACAGCCTCTGCAGCAACAGGCTGATGCCGCCCAGCACCAACACGGACAGCACCGCCCCTGCCGCCATCTTGTCAAAATCCAGGTTGGTGTACCAGTTGTTGAAGATATGCTGCAGCAGGTAGATATCCTCCTGGGGATAGGCGCCGCCCACCAGATATACCTCCCGGAAGACCTTAAAAGAATTCAGCAGAGATACTACCAGAATCGTATACATACTTCCTTTCAGATTCGGCAGTGTCACTCTCAGAAAGCAGGTCACGCCTCCCGCGCCGTCCACCCTGGCCGCATCCAGGATATGCCCCGGTATGGAGCGCAGCCCCGCCAGCCACAGCACCAGCGTATAACCCAGGTTTTTCCACAGATAGCTACCCACCAGTATGTAAAAGGCGCTGCCCTCCCCCAGGAAATCGGTATGCATCCCCAGGAGGCGGTTCAGGAAACCCTGCCGCTCAAACAGCATCTGCCAGACCAGCACCATAGTAGCTGCCGGAACCGCCATGGGGAGGAGATAGAGATATTTGTACTTGTCCCACCTGGCCGTGCTGTTTATCACCAACGCAAGCCCCAGGCCTGCCAGAAGTAGCAGCGGCACGCCCAAAGCGATAAAGCGGGCTGTGTTGCCTGCCGCCAGGCGGAATGCGCTGTTCTGGAAGATGGACAGATAATTTTTCAGCCCCACGAACTGCTTTGTCAGGGAAGTCCGGAAGGAGGACAGGAATACGTTCCCGAAAGGAACCAGGAGGAAGGCGGAAACCCCCGCAAGCCCGGGCAGCAGAAAACAGGCCGCCGCCCGCTTCTGCTTCTTTGTGCTGCGGCTGGCATGCGCCCTTTTTCCGTTTGTCTTTTTTTCCTTTTTCATGGTCTGCTTTCGATTCACTTTCCTGTTCATGCCCCTTAGTTTGTACTATTATTGTAAGCCTTAGATAATTGGTTTTCCTCTTTCCACAGAAATGTAACCACTGGCCTGAATCATGCAGCAACCAGCTTAGAACCCCAATTCCCGGTTATCGTCGTCAGTGTCAAATAATGCCATGATCCTGCGGAAAATCTCCTTTGCCGTCCAGTCACCGGCACTCTCCCGGACAGGTATATAACTCACGTTCTCATCTCCCGGCATATCCTCCCACATCCAAAAGCACACATCCTCCACATCGTGGATTACTTCCCGGGACGCAATTCCGCACAAAATAATATCACAGTCAAAGCGCTTATACACATTATAGAGAATTGTCTCCCTGTTCTGTACTATGTCAATATACTCAAGCCCATACAGATATGCCCGCCGGAACTGCCCAACAGCTTTTGCATTATACCCCTCTTCCAGGAATCTTCCTTTCAGCGCCTGCAGCATGCCGATCAGCAGCCTGCGCTCCCCATAGAAATATACCACCGGAATTTCCAGTTCCCCCGGACTGGTATATTTCCTGTATTTCTCAATGTAATATCCCTCCTGCCAGATACGGCTGCCCAAACCGCCGAGATTTCCTTTCCCGATTCCGGCTTCCTCCCAACAGCAAAAGATTCCCTTAATATATTCCTGCCGTACTGCCGTCTCCGACAATATACTCCTCATAAGTGAGGCACTCTTCTCCAAAACAACGAGATATATGCCCTCCCCCGTCTTTCCTGGACCCGCAGCCAGCTCTGCTGTCACCGCCTTAAAATAGAATAATTCCGGCCACTCATCCTCATTACTGCCTGCCACCACTGCGCTGTCCAGAAAATCCGGGAAAAAGCAAAAAGGCTTCTCCCTTTCCTGCCCCAGCATTTCCCACAGACAGGCTATATCACCTGAAAAATCACCTGGCAGGCTATTATAAAGCAACGCGGTCACATAAGGCGCGGCATAACTATTGGAGGAAGGCGTATGATAGCGGCCTCTCCCCCGCAACATCAACTCATGTACACTACAGGCCTCTGCAAAAATCTCAAACCCATCCCCATTGACCCCATATCTGCCTTCTGTAAAGAATTTACGCCTTACCCCCACTACACATTCCAGTGAAGCCGGAACCGTATAGCGAAAATGATTGTTGTACGCTGCCACCAGGACAAACCCTTTCCTGTAAAGTTCCGACAGGACAGGCCTTATTTCATCAAAGTCCTTACTCTGTATTGTACCGATACTCAGGCTGACCAGCATGGGTTTCTGCTCCAGGCACCACTTTAACGCTGCCTCCAGCTGCCCTCTGGTTCCCTGATGAAGCCTGGAATCCAATACCTTTATACTGCCAAGCGATGCATCCGGCGCATAATGGGCAATAATGGCTGCACATATGGTACCGTGGCTGAGATGCCTCTCGCACATATCAGACCGCTCTGTGATTCTCAGGTCAGGTCCGACTTCCAGATTATACCTCAGCACTGACATTCCTATATAACTCTCGTCCACCCCATCATCAATGATAACAATATCATGATATCCCATCCCGCTATCGTTCCTTCCAGCCTCCCATTCTTCCTACAACGCCCTTAATATATACTCACAAGCTAAACCATTTGCCACACCAGGGTAATATACTAAATCATATCATACCTGATTTTGCCTGATTCCGTCCTCGGCAGGCATTCCAGATATTTGACTGTCACGCAGGCCAAGGGAACTTTAATCCTGTCCGCAATAAACAACTGCATTGCTCTCCTGTTTCCCTCTTCCTTCTCATCTGTGACAACTGCCAGCGCATCATCCCTGCCACCGCAGCAGCAATCCGCCTCTGGAAACTGCTCCATTATCAGCATCTCTGCTTCATCCAGGCTGACACGCTTTCCGAACATTTTTATAATCCGCTTTTTTCTGCCTGTAATATAGTAGAACCCATCCTCGTCACGCATCCCCAAATCCCCGGTACACAACCTGCCCTGCCGTTCATCCCCCTTTTCCAAGTCCTTCCATCCTTCGGCATATCCCATTGAAACATTCGCCCCATAATAAACCAGTTCCCCTTCTGTCCGCGGCTCCCTTATCTCCTTCCCGCTTTCATCCTCCAGCACCAGCCTTCCTCCCGGAATCGCCTGGCCAATGCTGCCGCACTTCCGTACCGCCCATTGATAAGGAAGCCAGGCAATCCTGGCTGTCGCTTCGGTCTGTCCGTACATGGCATAAAATCTGATGCCGTTTTGCTCCGCATACCTGGCAGCCTTTTTATGCAGCTGCCCTGGCAGCTTCCCTCCCGCCTGGGTCATCATCCTCAGGCCATGGAATTTCCTGTTAAAAAATCCACATTTATTCAGCATCTCATACATATATGGAGTTCCGCTGATTGAAGTAGCGCCGTTTCGCTCAAAATAATCCCAGAACTCCTTTTGAAAAATGCTTTTATCAGGCAGCAGCAAAGTTGCACCGACCAGGAAATGGCTGTTTATAATGGACAGGCCGTAAGCATAATACATCGGCAGGATCAGCACTGGCCTTTCCTCCTGGTTTAATTCCAGATATTCTGCTATGGATTCCGCGTTTGCTCTTACATTCTGATAGCTGAGCCTGACGAATTTCCGGCTTCCTGTTGAACCGGATGTAGTCAGGAGCAGTGCCAGACTGTCGTGCATTCTGTAAGGAACCCTGCAGCCTGTCTCCAATAACACATATGTCCCAATACAGGTAACCACCCTGAAATCCGGATACTCCTGTCTCCGTGACGCAAGAATATACAGGTAACGCGGCCTGTACAGTGACATAAATGCCTCAATCTGTTCCCTTCCTGTTTCTTCTCCGGCAAGCAATTGCACCTGCCCGCAATTGAAAAAGGCTGCATATCCGGAAATAGCATCTATTGTGTTGGTACAGATATGTAGGATCAGATTTCTATCTCTCAATAATCCTTTCATCCGGCCGCAAATTTCCGACAGCTGTCCATAGGATAAAACCGCTTTCTTTGACTGTATGGCAGTCCTTCCATACAGCCCTCCCTCCTCCTTCCGCCTTCTGATTTCCATTGTCCACCCTCGCCTTCAACCATATATCCCTTCCCTCACCTGGCCAGGCCTATTGCCCTGCTTCGGATATCTGCCTGGCCTTATGGAGAAATCCGTACAATATATCCTCTTCATGCCTGTCAAGCTCACTCAACTCGTTCCGAAGCCGTTCCAACATCTTCTTCACCGACATTTTCTTTTCTATCAGGCATAAAAACTTGATATATGCCATCCGTATTTCCGCACTTTTTCTTGCCACCTTACTTTGATATTCCTGAATAAAATCCCCCAGTTCCTGCTTTCCCCCATTTCTTTCCGAATAATAGACTAATCTGTCAGCCATGTCATTGTGGCAGCATTTAAAAACGTTAAAGGCTGCCATCTGGCTGACGATTCTGTCATCCATGTTCTCTTCATCCGGCAGTTCCATCAGCATATCAATATACTTCAGAAAAATTTCATTAACCCTTCTCCCTGCACAGCTGACGGAATGCTCCCACGGCTTCAGATACATCCGATTATCATGCTGAAACTGCTCCGTGACCTCACCCGTCACATATGTTTCCAGCTTGTCCAGGAACATTCCATTGCTATAAGGCGACGGCATTCTATGTCCAAACCTTCGCATGGTAATCATCATATACTCTTCCCATCCATCCATGGTTTCAATATGTTTCAATGCGCCGTCAAAGGCCTGTCGAACTTCTCCGTAAGGCAGTGAAAACACCCGGTATAAATGCTCGAAATAGCCATAACAGGAAAAATTCTCCAGCATGTTATCATATCCATAGAACAGCACCTCATGTATAAAATGATGCTTCCCATAATATACTTCTGCACAGGACAGATAATAGAAGTCCAGAAAAAGAACGCAATAATATTTTTTACCGATATTCTCTCTTAACACAGAAATAATATCCCTGAACTGGCTGCATACTACTCTGTTTATGTTGCTCAGCCGCATTACTTTATTATATGTATTTCCTCCTGTCCCATATGTAATGGCATCTGAAATTTCGCAGCTGAGAATGTTTATTCCATCCAACCTTGCTACCGGCATCATATAGTTCTGATAATACCAGTTTTGGGCATCCGGGTTTGCACGTACTGCCACTAACGGAAAACACACGAACTGCGGCGCAATATAATCTGATGGAACATTAATCTCTAAACTGTATCTGTCTTCCATTCCTTTTTTCCTCATTAATCCTGAATTATTCATGACACCATAAGCCCGTTTCGGAATCGTTTCATTTCTGCCTGAATTGTTTCCCCATAGGAATTGATGGGGTAAATCCGTCTGAGCCGCTTGATTTTTTATTCAGAAAGATATATTTGCAATTCTGTGTTTATCGCATCCACAGCCTCTTCTACACTCTGTTCTCCTGTCAGAACTTTTAATCCCTGAGAAATCACCGAGTTATATATCCTGTTTTCACAGATATTTACTCCCTTAATATCCTCTATTATCTTGTCCAATGCCCTAAAATCCTCTTCTGTCGGCCAGTTTATGTCAATTTCGAATCCGTCCCCATTTTCTCTGTGAATGGATGATGTCCGCTGCGAGAATCCTTCGTTTTTTTCCTGTATATCCAAATACGCCTGCCTGTTGACAGGAAAACCCAATAATGCCCTCTTCTGAAATTCTTCCGAAAGCATGTATTTTACAAAAAGGGAACTTTCTTCTTTCGTATCTGTAGCTGCATTTATGGACAGAAGGCTTACCGGCATACAAGCCCCATAGTTCTGTCCGGGCAGCATCCCCCAGGAAGTGGCATCGTTATATTTTAAATAGGAAAAATAGTCACTCAAGTCATTGTATTCTCCCCACAGGAAACCGCCGTAAAAGGGCGCTTCAGGAAACAAGCTGACCCTATTATATCCGGCAATACTTACCCCACCTATGCCAAATACCCCATAACGCCGTTTTAATATCGTCTCATACTGCGGTCTCCCGACTATCAAATGACGAAGTTCTTCCGGAACCCCTTTTATCTGCATCTCATAAATCCGCTTTGCCTGAGACAGAAATTCCTCAACAGCATCCAGGTTCAGGGTTCTGTCCCCAGACATCCATGCTCCCATAGAGGACTGTGCCAGCAGCCCAAGAATTTCATCCTCATTGACCACTCCCACCACACATCCGCCACTTTCGGCATTGGCGCTTTCCAGCATATTTGTCAGTTCTGTAAGGCTCTCAATTCCCTCAATTTCTTCTTGTACTCCCACCAGGACAGGAACCACAAAGGAAACAGGCACTACATATAATCCATTCTCTGTTCCCATTCCATCTATTATATGGTTAAAATATTCTTCATCCGTCATCTCTCCCCTGATTTCACTCAGATCCATCAGAACTCCCTTTTCCAGGTAAGAATGATACGGAATATCATCCATGACCAGAATATCCGGTCCCTCTCCCGCCGCCAGCTCTGTAGCCAAATTCTTCAGGGCATCCTCCTCGGTCATTCCGTAGCTGCCATTCATACCAATTTCATATTTTACCGCTATGTCCGGGTATTTTTCTCTGAAGGCGATTACCCCCCTGTTAATCTGGCTGTCTTCATATAGGCTGTAAACCCGTAAAAATTTCTGGGCAGGCACAAAATCATCCTCATAATCATATCGCAGCAGTACTCCGTCAGAGCAGTAAATCAAAAAAGAATCCCTGCTGTCCTGATTCTCCACAACTGCCATTCCCGCAAGCTGCCGGTCCCTGTTTCCCAGCCCGTAGATACTTCCGTCTACCAGCTGTTCCATAGAATCCCCATACATCTCATGCCAGTACACGCCTTCATGCACCGCGACATAGATTCCATTCTCACAGGGATATATTAAGATATCGTTTCTGCCTCCTGCAAAGGAAGACAATATCTCATCCTGCTGCGCTGCTATTTCCCCCTTTTCCAGATCATACAGCAATACGCCATCCTGGCATACAATGTAAACGTTTTCTTTATCTGCCGCCAGATACTGGGGATAACCCTGAATTTCCGCCAGAAACTTTGTCTCACCGGTATCAGCGTTTATTTGATAAACGGAATTCCCCTGCAGCACATAAAAATATCCCGCACCATAATAAAAAATCGGGTATACATCCTCTGCACCAAGGATACTTTCCAATTTTATCAACCTGTCATCCACTGTCGCCAGCATACATATCCGTTTGCCATCTTCATATGTATAAAAGAGCCTGTTTCCCTCCGGGGAAGATTTCATGGTATATGGCATATATTCCATGATTACTCCGCCAATGGCCAGCGTATCTCCCTTCTCCTGAAAGTGTTCCCCACCGTCTTCTGATACCATATCTCTCAAGGAAATGTTGTCCGACAGGCGAATGTCCTCATCTCCCTGTACAAGTTCCGTGAAAGTTGTCTGCGCTGACAATTCCACAATCTTTTCCACATAGCCTCCCGGTTCCGTATCCACATTCTCTCCCTGTTTCCCGCTGCATCCACAGCACAAGAAAATTAGAAATACCATAACAACTATAAATACCATTTTCCTCATATCAATATCCTCCATAAACACTTATCAACCACATACTATTGTTTATATAGTCATTTCATATACTTATCTGCCTGATAATGATAAAGCTGCGCATATCTACTATCATTTTTCATCAGTTCTTCGTGACTTCCTTTTTCAACCACTTTTCCCTCTTCTAATAGTATAATATATTCGGCAAGATGAATATTTGACAATCTATGAGATGTAAAAATAGCAGTTTTGTTTTCACAATAATTCGTTAAAAAATCAAATAATTTATACTCAGCCTCAGGATCTAAAGAAGCGGAAGGCTCGTCTAACAGTACCACCTTGCTGTCTCTATAAAACATTCGTGCCAATGCCAACTTCTGATACTGACCTCCAGACAATTCAACTCCATCTTCATCAAAACTTTTTGTCACATATTGCCCTAATCCTTTGGGAAATCCCCGTACCATTTCCAATGCTTCACTGTTTCCAAGACATTCGTAAATATCTTCGTCGTTTTTTTCCCTATTACTATAATCAGATATGGAAATATTTTCCCTTACTGTAAAAGAGTAGTTACTAACATCCTGAAAAAAGGCATTAAAACATTTCCGCAAACTGCTAATTTCATATTCTTTTATATTCACGTCATTTATCAAAATCTCTCCTTCTGTTGCATCATAAAATCTAAGAACCAATTTCATTATTGTACTTTTTCCTGCACCGTTAATGCCTACAATACAAGCCTTTTCCCTTTTCCCGATCCTAAAGCTCACATTATCTAATATCATTTTCTCTGTCCCAGGATATTTAAATGAAACATTCCTAAACTCTATGCTTACATCGCCCTCTACACTTCTCTTCCCAGTATCCTGTATCACACTTTTTATCTTTTCAAAACTTCTAATATTGTTAATCCTTAGTCTATCCTCATATATATTATTAAATGCATTCACCAACGTAATTACATTCATCAGTAGTTGCCCCAATAATCCGCTATATAAAGTATAATCTCCTATTGTATTTCTTCCCTCCAAAATTCCAAATGCTAAATAAAGCATAATACCAACCATACAGATTTCCGGCAGCATGACCAAAACAACTATGAACCGCGTTTTTTCTTTTAATATATTTCTTTTCTTGTGTAAAAATACTTTCCAAGCATTAGAATATTTTTTAATTAGGTAATCTCCAATATCGTATAAGCGAATCTCCATAGCATGATTTCGGCTGGACACAATACTCTGTATATATCCCATACTGCGTTGTTCTTTTATGTTTTTTAAATCCCAATTATAAATAAATTTAGTATATCTTTGATTTATCACTGCTGAAGGAATAATTGCTAAAAATATTACTAATGCAAACCAAATTTTATAACTGCTTACCACAACAAATATACCGCAAAATGCAACCATAGAACTTATTGCATCAAAAACATTCCACAATACTGTCGTTATTACATAATTATCTCTCTTTACAGCTTCCATTGTATCATAAAAAGCAGGAGAATCATAACATTCAATGTCTATATTTGCCATTTTCTCCATAATATACATATTCATATAATGCGAAAGCATCATATTCTGCAAATGTGTACAATATCTGTCGAGTTCGCTCAAAACTCTTTGTGCGATATTTACAAAAAGAATAAGCGCAAACAAAAAAATAACGTCACTTTTAAGTTGTTCCTTCGCTACGCCCATTGTTAAAGCACTGATTGTCTTGCTGGTTAAAAAGGTTAAAAAGATAGCAGAAAAAGAAATGAAAAAACGTGTAATTATTCTAACAATTGTATAAAATGCAGATGCCTTACAGGAAAGTTTTATACAATATAAAACTGCTCCCGCAACATCTTTTATCGCATTTTTCAAATTACTATACAATACAAAACACCCTCCGTCATTACAAATCATGTAGATTAAAAAACAACGCCGCAAACCATTTAAAAACACAATTAACCATAAGATCTACGGCGTTGCTAAGCCAAATCCAATAATATTTTACATTTTACTTCTGAAAGTGCTTACTGTATCCATTACTTGCAGCAACATTTTCATACTTCCGCATGTTATTCTGCTGAAAAGTATTCTGTGACCCGTCCAAAGTATAGCATGTGCAGCTATCATGACACGAACAAGTTCCACAGCTGCAGGCATATGCCTCTATTGACATATCACTGTTTCTGTTTTTCTTACCTAGTCTTTTTGCCATAACAGTCTCCTTTCTTTTAGTTATTTTTATTTTAAATCTATTTTACTGGATTTTGACTTCATAACAACATTTGCTATTCCTAGAATAGAATTAAATTCATAATTCTGAATTCCGTTTGAATTTATACTACATTTAAATTTCTTTTCCACTTCTAAAAACAAACAAATCATGTCCAATGCTGTAAACCGAAATATCATGCCAGTAAGTTGATTATCATAATATTCTTCCGTTAGTAAATTCTCATCAACTCCCATTTTTTCTCTTAAAATATCTAACAAGCCATCCACAATATCATGCTTCTCCACAACGATTTCTCCTTCTCACTTTATACAACACATTGAATATCACCATACCCAATTAATTTATTTAAAAGATTCTCACATAAGAATTCAAAATCTTTTTTTTGAGTACAATTCAAAACAGGAATTGCATTGTTTTTGTAATGATCTTCTATTACTTTACTTACATCCTTAATATCCATATTTAAAAAAGATAATCTCGCTGTTTCTGTATAGCCTTTAAGGTCTATCATAGTATTCGACATATGAATACTGTCTATTTCAAATCCATATCTGTATTTAAAAAGCAAATTCATCATATTATAGAATTTCTCTTCTAAAATTTCATATTGCGTACAAAAAACAAAATAATCTGCACATACAGCCTGCGATATCATAAATGGTATTAATCCAAAACGGCTGCATATCTGATTACTATATTTTAACATCGCATCCGGAATTATCATGATTATGGCATCTATTTTTCTCTGGCTTTCCAAATATCTTATATAATTATTTAAATAGTATACCTTTTGATCTTCCCTAAAACTTATGTTTTTCAAGAAATCCGGATATGGAACTATTTCATCCAATACCGGCCACTTCTGTTCACTTATAACTACAGTACTATATCCTTTCCCTTTAAGAAATTCATTAACTCCTAATGCAATTTCATTTCCTCCCAAATCCGGAAACATTTCCCCTATCATAATAACTGAAGCTCTGGGACGATACAATTCAAATGGTATATATTCTATTTCACTTGTAATTTTTTTACTGACATAATATTCAAAAGTTACATGCTTCTCCTCTGCCAATTCATAAAACCTGTCCATGTCTTTCTGCATAAGGCAATACATACACATGACATTTTTTTGCAGACACAGAGCCGTTTCAATACTATCTCTTACCTTATCGTACATTCCCTCCTGTTCGTTAAGAACATCGATAATGACAAGTGTATCATATTTTGACAATTCCTCAATTAAATCGGTATGTATTTGAATTCCCAACTTGTCCTGATTTCTGAGTTCTCCAATATCCCTTCCAAGTAATCCATTGTTTTCTGTTGCCACTACCGACATTATTTTGGGTGATTTTGCTTGAGCATTCCAATATCGAATAAATGGAACTACTTTTTTATCAAACGGATAAATCACTGCATTTTCCATATCCATTCCTTTCTTTGTGGCATTTCGCCTCATAAAACAGTACTTCTCTCTTTAACTCATATAATGTCCTCTCTCTAACTCCTGAACAATATGTAAGTTTCTTTTCTCGCGATAGTTTGCTTCCATCATCCGCATTTCTGGCACAAAGATTACAACGTCTAAATGCCCAACAGTTTTTGCATTCATCTGCTGTTAAAGCACCTATATTAAGTATTTTTCTTGCATTTTCATAAAAAAACCCTTCTTTTAGATTCCCTATTATCATAGCCGGAGAACTCTCACTGACTCGCTCACATGGGAATAAATTTCCATCAACATCCACAAATAAACGGGTTTGTCCGGGAATGCAAGGCCCCCCTGGTGCATCTGTATAAGATAATTTTTTAACCTTGCCCTTCATCTTACTCTTGCTCTTCATATCCGAAATTTCTTCATATGCAATTGGAGATATTTCTCCAATATTAATCCTATCTAATTCCGCTAAATAGGCTAAAAAAGAATGGTACTCTCTCTTAGCAATGTACTCTTCGGAATAACTTACTTTCTCCAGGGAATATATATCATCAATTACAGTTGCATGCACATTTAGCTCTGAAAAAACACTTTCCTTGTCAAACACAGAATTAATCTCATCAAAATCGTTTTGTGGATCAATCACCATACTAATTGATATCTTTCTGAAATAATCTGGAAACTTCTCCTTTATTTTCCTTAAATTGCTTACGATTATATCATAACTCCCCTTACCATCAGCAGCAAATCTCCGATTAGTATTATGTATTTCTTTGGGTCCATCAAGGCTTATCATTAATACAAAATCTTTTTTCACCAGATATTCAACAATTTCTTCATCTAGTTTAGTTGCATTCGTAGTGACAGAAAACCTTAACTCCTTTCCTTTAAAAACCTTCTCTGCATATTCCACAACCTTCTTTACCAAATTCATTTCCAATAATGGTTCACCACCATAAAATGTAATAGAAACAAATTCGCTGTCCAACGAATGTTCTGCTAAAAAGTCAACAGCTTTTAAAGCTGTTTCTATGGCCATTCTTTTACCTGTATGAGTCCTTTGTCCACTATTATAAAAATCTGAATAGACGCAATATGAACATCTCAGATTGCAATTTTGTGTCACCTGCAAGGTCATCATATTAATCTTACGATTTAAATAACCTTCAATCAAATCGGTGGATGGATGCTTGATTTCTCTTACCTTGATATCAGAAAAATATCCATACGCATTATAACTTTCATATTCCCGTCTTGTATCTTCATCATCAAAATTTATATCTCCATCATGATTTTTTAATAGCTTTCCCAGATAGAAATATAGCTTCTTACTTATATTAATAATTTCATCTGTATTAACATCAAAGGCATAATACTTCCCCCAGAACTCAAACAATTTTATAAACGGAACTCCCATTATCTCTTTACCTCACTCCTGTCTCTTCTTTTTGTATTCGTTTATAAAGTAGGCAAGTTTACCCGTCTCACCGTCGGGAAGTAATTCCTCTCTATATACAAACTCCCATTTTGCATTCTTTAATGCCTCTTCTTCTAATTTATCTACAAATAAATCACTAATCGTTTCTCTCCATCCCATATAGGATGGTTTAATAACTAGCTTCACCGTAAATTGATTTATATCTGTTTGTACTACTTGAAATTGCAGTATAATGTTTCCAACTTTTTCATTGATATATTCAACTACTTTAAGGAAAACATATGCCGTAATTTCCTCCCCTCCATCAGTCGATATTAATTCACATTCCCTTCCATTAATCAACTCTAAAATAGTGTCCTTACATCTACAGCTGCATTCTGAAGCAGCATACAATATTCCCCTCTCTCCTATTTTGTATCGGATAAAAGGCATTGCCCTATTGTTTAATGATGTAATATATATATCTCCAGCCTCGCCAAACGGAACCGCTTTTCCTTCCCTTAATACTTCTACGTATACACTAGATGCGTGAACATGCATTTTTTTATTATTACATTCACTTGCAATGCTATTCGCTTCATTACAGCCATACTGATTTGCTACTGTACATTGAAATGCTTGTTCAATCTCATAACGAACCTGATCCGTTAGATACTCTCCCGTTAGTTCTATATATTCTATACTTGGAATTGGTGGAAAATTTTTCATTGCAATTCTCTTACTGAGTAACAGCGCTATTGATGGCTGCATCATGATCCATTTGGGTTCAAACCTCAGCATTTGCGCATAAATGTCATCAATGCGCTGTGAACTCATATTGTTTTTGCAGAACCCTATTGCCTTGCCATTCGATAAAACAGTTACATCCTTAGCCTCTAACAATCTATTTCTTGCGTATTGAGTAGTATAAAAGTAACAGTATTTATCACTGGGCGTTATTCCAAAATATTCTTTTCGTCTATACCATAACCCCATTAAAGATCTGGTTTCATCGTGTACATCCCAATACACCTTAAGATAGTGTCCTGATGAACCGGATGTTCTTTGAATACTTAATTTTTTCGAGTTTGCATAACCCTTATAAACATCCGACAACATTTCCGTTTCTCTACCAATAATCATTGATTTATCTACTAAGGGCAGTTCTCCAAAGGCATCCGGTAATAACTGCCCTAAATCAATCTTCCTATTCCCTAATAATTCTCGGTAAAAAGGTACTGTAGTATATGCATGTACTACCATTTCAAGTAATTTGTCAAATAATACATCTTTCATTTCACTTATTCCTGGTTTGTTACCCAATACTCCTTCCCGTGATTCTATTCAAAATCTATAGCAGTAAGTTCCTTTATAAAATCAGCCAACTTATCTATTGTCGTAAGGCTTTCAATCAACAGAACTTCATCCTCAAAATTTATACCATATCTATTTTCTATCTCGACCAACAGCAGCATAAGTTCAACAGAATCCAACTCCAAGTCTTCAATTAAATTTTTATCTCCGTCATCTATTAATTCCTTTACAGAAGGTTTTATATTTATAATAAGCTCTTTAATATCATTTCTATAACTATCTTGCTGACTATTCATGCTATCCTCCATCTACCTTTTACAAGATTTTTATCCTATTTCGGACAAACGTCTATCCCTAAAGTATTTCCATTATAAGCATTGTAATCTTACCCTGTATTTCGGTTCGTTTTTTATAATAATACTGATTTCGAGGATTGTCCATACAGCTACCCCCAATAGCACTATACCGGCTCCCAACAGCAAATTTTTCCTCTACCAGTCTACGCACAACACCCCCAGCACCTTCTCTTCTCCGCATAAACAGCTGTACCCAACCCCCGCAAGTCCTCCCAGCAAACCATAATCACCGGATTCCTGCGCTTCCATCCATGGAACCATATCCTTCTTCCCACCCCCAATGGCCTTCATAACCAAGTATTTAAACCGCGAAATCTCCTCCGGTGTGTTACTCATACGCGACATCAGCGCCAGGTTTCCGCAGATACCATGGCACAGGCAGAGGCTTTTTTTCAGGTAAATCTGTTTCCCATCTCCCGCCGTCCTCTGTTTTTCCTCCGCAAAACCCGCAGTCCACCTCAGTTCCTCCCTGAAATCCCCCTCTGCACATTCCATTGCCTCCATTCGTGCCAAGACAATGCCACCCCATCCATGACACCATGCCATTTCCTGACTCTCCCGAACCCGGCTTTCCCCGCCGCGCAAATCCTCCCAATCCAACATATCTTCTCTGTAATAATGTTCTTCATACCGGTAAGCACTGTACGCCGTCTCCAAATATTTCTTCTCCCCGGCAACATACCCAAGCCGTGTCAGGGCCAGCATAATCCCAGCTGTCCCATGGGCAAAGCCCGTTAAGGCTGTCCCTGCGGAACGGTTCACCCAGCCAGAACCATATCCGTAATCTGTTGCCGCCCGTATTAACCAGTCCCCTGCTTCCCTTGCCCATACCAGGTAGCAGCCCTCGCCTGTCAGCCTATACGCCTTCAGGAAAACCAAAATAGCCCCTGCATTCCCGCCCAATACATCATATTCCCGATCCCCTTCTAACCCTCTGGCAGCTGCCTGGCACTGCTTCCGCAAATACTCCAGGAAAATGCAATCCCCATAGATATCGTAGAGCAGCATATAGGCAAACGCCAGCGAAGCCTCTCCCGTATATGCCCCTGTAAGCCGCTTTCCCACTCCCCTCTCCTGAAATAGAGCATCCGTATGCCGGAAGAGCATGTCCACCAAAACCTTCCGCAGCCTTTCATATTCTTCCTTATCCGTTTTCCCTGAAAGCTCTGCCATAAACAGCGTGACCCCCGCCAGCCCGCCATACAGGCTGTAGTCCATGGGCCGTATCAGGCAGCTTCTCTCTCTGAATCCCGTTGCCATCATACTGATCCACCCCACTTCTTTACCGTCCTCCGACCATATAGCATTCTCCAGCAGAATATCTCCAATCCGTTCCGCTGCCCTGATTCTGAACTCTGCTTCCTCCTGCCCCCCGGTTCCCAAACTGCCGGAGGCAACTCCCACCTTCCCTGCTTCCCACAGGTATCCCTGCTCTGTTTCCCGCTTCGCCCCTATCAGCAATGCTGTGCGGATCAGCCTCTGCTGCCTTCTCAGATCCTCTGCCCCCATACGCCCCAGGCGCCTTTGGATGCATTTCAGTACCGGATACTCGAAGTATCCTTTCACCCTTTCCCCTGTCCCGCTATACATCTGCCGCCCACCGGGACAGTAGGTGAAAATGGGGACATCTCCCCGCCTTAATTCCTCCTGTTCCTGCTTCCTAATCCACTCTCCTGCCTCCCCGGCTGCATCATTCAGCACATCCCAAACAAGTTTCCGCCCTTCCTCTCCCGTCAGCATATCCGGATGCCCCATAGCCTGCAGCAACATAAAGTACATCTGCGTATCTCGCACCACATACCGGACATCCACATCCCGGAACTGCCACAGTTTCTCCCAAACTTCCCTTTTTCGTCCGGATAGAAATCCATAAGCATCCTCAAATCCTCTCTGAATTTCTTCCAGAAATTCAGCAGGCTCAATAAACTCCCCCTCCAAGACAGCCAGATTTTTCCCTTCCCCTGTCTCAGGCTTCCGGTACTCGATATGCATATTTATGGTGCCAGGCTCCGCCACCATGGGCACTTTCACCGAAGCCAGCTGCCCCCCTTTCCCGTTAATGGCACTTACATTTATGCCCTCCCCATCCCTGTTCCATGTATATAAGGGAAGAAGCCCTGTCTGCAGCACTGATTCTCGGTAAAATCGCTCCGTATTCCCCATCTCCCTGTCCTGCCCCATCCCCCGGCTTCCCACTATCATCTCCAAATCCACGATAACCGGATATTCACCGCAGGCAATCAGGTTCTCGTAATGAATGTCTTCAGAACCCAACAGATAGCTGACACACAGCAGAATACCATTCCTGTAATAATACCGCTCCAATTCTTCCCGGGAATGGCAGGCAGACCCGGATACCCACTGGCACCAGCCATAGCTTCCTCTGTCCCAGGCACAGTTCCACCAGAAAGGCACTCCAAGCCCCCTGAAAACCCATCCGAGGAACGCCGTATATTCTTCATCTATTGCAAGGCTCCTTGGCTTGTATACCAGCTTCTCCCCATTATCTGCTTCCAGAATCAAAACTCTTCGCCCATGCCTGTGGGCATCCGTACCCCCGCCGCCAATCCTTTGGATATTCCTGCACGGGTTCCCCTGTAAAAACCTGCTGTTGATACCCTCCCTGTCCTCCGCGAACCGCTCCATTGCTTCCCCTATATTCCGCACAAAATCCCCCAGGGTTCTCAGCACGCCTTCATACATCAGGGGATATGCATCATATACCTCCCGCAGGTAATCCGGATTCCCCAGAAAATCCTCCTCAAAACAGGCATACTTCTCCTCTCCTGTAAGCCCTTTCAGAGAGCCTTCTTCCTCACAAATTTCCATCTCCAGCAAAAGTGTCCGTAGGGTAATCCTCTTCATTTGACCCAGATACGCATCCATCAATTCCCTGGTTAATTCTGGAACCGCGGCTCTCCTGGCACTTCCCATTTCATCCAGGCAACGCAGCAACGCCCGCTGTAAATGGTCATAATACCGCTCAAATACACTGCCTTTGGTATCCCCGCCACCAACTGTCTCCCAATACCACTTTTCCAGTTGTTTTTGACCCACTTTATGCCTCCCCCGTTAGCCTTTAACTTTTTAATCGAGTAGAGGGAATTTAATCCCCCTCTCACACCACCATACATTCCGTACTGTATCGCCATCATTTATAACCTGTCCTGCGGTACGCTGTCGAAGAATTTCTCCAGGTCGATATCCACTATCCATTCATATCCCTCATTCAGGTATGCAGGCAGTTGCCCCACAGCCATTTCACTGTTTCTGTTCGGTCTGAAGCCGTAGCTCCATTCCGAAAATAATGGCTCACACATGGAATTTATTATCTGCACTATCCACTGCTGAATTACCCTGTCCATCACGATTGAAATTCCCAGTTTTCTCACCCCCCGGTTGGCTTGGGTATTTCTACCCTCCTAACTGACCGGGGTCTGTATTCCCTCCGCCTGATTTGCTCCCTGATACCCTCCCAGTTTTCTTTGATGTAATCTCCCAGTTCTTCCACCGTCACTTCATCCACTCCGCCTGCACCTTTGTTGGCACAGACTCTTTTGTAGGCGGCATTCATATTGTCCCTGGATAGTATCTTCTCTAACAGTTCCGACATTGCTTTGTGTGCTTTCTCCTTCCCGTTTTCATGGATTCGCCCTAAGTAATCACAGTATCTGCTCATTTACGTTTCGCCCTTCCTGCCGTCAGGTATTCCATAAAGCATACATTCGATTACACGGTTACATTGTTCAGCCCTTCGGCTTTCGCCTGTCGGGTAAAGGATTGACTTTACAGTCAAACCCTCCCCAAAGAACGGAACGTGCAGCTTTCACCGCATTCCGCTCACGCATCTATAACGCATAATAACCTATCTGCGCAGCTCGATTGGAACATATAGCTTTCTTCCTGTCCAGGCGGTGTTTCTTTGCCCGATGCTCAAAGTAACCTGGGTCAAGAAATGGGTTTTTATCCAATGCCATCTGTCCTTTCCGCACAATCGGCATATCCATCATCAGAAACAAGATGTTTTTATCTGACATAAATGTCCACTTCCTGCCTTTATGAGTTTTCCAATATTTTCTGACAATCCAGCCTTTACTTTTGTTTGGGTGTCTTCGTTTAGACCATTTCCACAGCATTTCCCAGATACGGTGGTCTATTGTGCCGAAACTTCTTTTCGCACATGTGGAGTGATGGTAATTCGCCCATCCGACTATGACTTCATTCAGTTTGCGAATCAATGTTTCCTGCGTCGCTGTCCGGTTATCCTTAATCACCCCACTGATTTTCTCCGTGATTCTGCTCATGGATTTATGTGACGGCTTGATAATCAGCTTCCCTTTGAATTTGCGGAAGTTCCATCCCAGAAAATCAAACCCATCATTGATGTGGGTGATGACTGTCTTCTCCATCGATAAAGCCAGCCCTCTTTGTTCCAGAAATTTTTCTATCATGGCTTTGATTTCTTCCAGCGTTCCTTTGTCGGATGCCGTGACAATAAAATCATCTGCAAACCTTACCATGTGGACTTTATTCTTGTTGTATTTGACGCTGAATGTCTTCTTGACCCTGCTGCGCCAGTACACATCCAGTATCATGGGCTCCATCCCATCCAGTACCATGTTTGCATAGGTTGGCGATATGACCCCTCCCTGCGGAGAGCCTTCTGTGGTTGGGAACAGCTGACCTTTGTCGATATATCCGCATTTCATGAATTCCTTTAGTATGCGCCTGTCTGCCGGGATATTTTCAAGCATCCATTGATGGCTGATTTTATCAAAACAGCTTTTTATGTCACCTTCTAATATCCATTGCGGTGAATCTTTTCTGCTGAGTACGCTGAACGCGTATTCCCTTGCATCCTCTGGGCTTCTGCACCTCCGGAACCCGAATGATATCCTGTCTGCTGTTGTTTCTGCCACCGGTTCCAATGCCAGAAGCTGTAGTGCCTGCATTGCCCTGTCAAACATAGTCGGGATTCCTAACGGCCTTTTCTCTTTCTTTCCATACTTCTCGATGTATATCCGTTTCAATGGACTGGCATGGTACGTTTTACAATCCAGTCTCCTGACCGCCTCCATCTTGGCTTTATCAGTTTCCCACAATTCTCCGTCTATTCCCGGTGTCTTTTTCCCTTTATTGCTGACTACCCTCTTTACAGCTAACGCTTTTGCATAGAACGAATTTGTCATTAAATACTGGAGTCTTTTGACAAGTCTCCATTTCTGTTCCAATGTTGCTTTTACAATCCGAACCTGTAGTCTGTTAACCTGTTCCTCTGCTTTCTCCCAGTCTATCTGGTTCCACTGAAGCTTCATGTCTGTATTGTCCTCACTGTTGTGTCATTGAACGTGATACATTCACAGTTTCCAGTCTCTTCATGTAATCGATACGCGTTGGAAGTCTGCCCCCTTTCGGGCAGGGCAAATCTTGAACCCTTATCCCCTGCATTACACAGAGGCCTTCGCTTTTTCCAACATCCTCTGCCTTCTGCGCATTGTGCCTTTCTTGCGATTGGCCTACCCATCAGGGAGCGCATAAGGTTTACCTTGTTCCGCCACTTAAATAATCACGACATGTTTAGGTTCTGTCTATAGGCCGGGAGTTCTCTGTCCGTTTGGCACAGCACCATAGTAATTACTGTGTCCCCGACTCCGCACCGTTTTGGTCAAGGTGTATCATCCACTTTCACCTTTCATCAGACTGACGACCCTTGCAACAGTTCACATTTGTTAACCATGCATGCCTTTTCCTGGCAATAGGGCAGATGTGGCTTCTACCTTTCTCACGTTGTCCCGCTGCTCCGCACCTTTCATCACTTACTTGGCACTATGCGGTAGGAATACTACAAACGGAAGTAGTAGTGAATTTATCACAATTTAAATGGCGACTTGCAAGTCGCACACTATCCGGCCATCCGACTGCCTGCTCCCCTTTTAACCTCCTTCCTTTTTGGTTGTACGGTTATACCCCGCGTTCCTTTCAGGGAGAAAACAGGCTCTCCCCAGTTGACATGATGCCATTGTAATACATGACTGGCGTTAGAAACACCGCAGAGGTGTACGAAATCTTGCCATGACGATAAACCCACATGTTGACTTCCGCTTTTTCAGCAGCGTCGTCCCTCTGGTTTTATATTTATTTCGGTGCCAGACCGCCTTACAGCCCTATATCCTATTCACCTACGCTTAGCCTGCTTCATTACTTCCGCAAACCGTAGGCTGTTACCGATGGTGTGGCTAGTACCTTATCGGACAGGAGTTCCACCTGCTAAACATCATACCCTTAGCTGGGCGCACTGAAAATCGAATAAACAGTCTGAATATAGGAACAGAGCGTCATATGGGAACGAATCTAAGGACAAATGGTGTGGATAATGCCATTTGACGAGCCGTGTTCCTGTTTTATTGTATAGCAAATAAGCAGGTATGCAAAAATGCCTGCCATGCGGTAGAATGGTTCTGTCAGTCAAAACCAGTATGTAAAGCTGACTGGTATCTGGAATCTTTGCTGGCGGGCAAAGTTCCTGGAATGCCTGACAGAAAGCGTATGCTTCCTGATCAGGTCTTCCACATCAGGAGGCTCTTCCCCGGAATACAGCCGCAGGAAATGGCGGCAGGTCTTGAATGCAATGGAAAAGTCAACCTGATGGACATGCTTGCGCTTCTGCTTCACAAATGTTTATTTCTTCATGAAACAGCCCTGAATCTCCTCCAGCGCAATCCCCAGCACGTCAGGAACACCGGGGCACCGAAAGTTCACAACAGCTTCACTACGTACGTATAAATCATCATAATGCTGCTTATACCCTTGGCAGAGACTGAAGCTGGTCCGGGATAAGGGACATGATGTAGGAACACCATAAACTGTAGAGAGACCAATTCTGTCATTCCTCGGCCAACCGATCTTCCCATGTCAGAAACAACGTCCACCCGTACTTATCTATTTTTAAAGCATATCCATTTTCATGCTTCACATAGGGCGTCCCTGCCGGAGCATAATTGGATTCCCCATCTTTTTCTGGATAAGTGTACAAGGGAATCTCTGACTCGGTGTAATTTATTTGGTCAAGATTTATCTCCTTGTCCGGTATAGGATAACCATGTGAAAGGTAGTAAATCGTTCCATCAATCATAATCGCCGGTATTATAGCATTTGGAACTTGAATGTCCTCCCTGGCCTCTGATGACATTTCCCCTGAAATATTTTCATCGGAATCCTCCTTCGATGTATTTGTTATAACATTCCCCCCTGAAAAAGATTGTAAGATTTCGTCAGGAACATTCTCGTGATTATATGATTCATCTGTTTCATCCAAGGACAACACCTCAGAACCAAAAGATACATTTTCTGAGACATCATAGTTTTGCGAACTCGATGAGATATCTGAACATCCTGTTATGCAAATGAGAATCGCAACAAATATTGTGGTTATAAATATAAACATTATCCTCATCCTTAATATACCACTGATTTGAGTTTCCATGTACGACTACCATTAACATAAACCACCGAACTAGAATCCGTAACACCAATCCATTGGGCATAGGTATACCATGGATTTCTTACAATATAATAATCTTCAGCAGGAACTGTACCCTTATAACTATATCCTGTTATAAGAATAGCATGTGTCTTAAAATCTGATCCCGTTCCAGATTCCCAATAGCCCATTATAGGCTTATTATTAGAAATGATGGTTTTTACTGACAAAAGACTCGGCGGAACAACATATACACAACCTGCGTTGTATTTATCGTTGGCAAAATCTCTGTAGTCCTTCATTGTTGGAGCAATTACGCCGTCTGCGTTACCATTTGTATAACTATCAGCCAATGTGACTATTACTGTGAAACCTAATCTTGGTCTTAGCCAAAAAAGCGCAGACTTCCCCCCTCACAAGCTTTTTAGGCTTTTCAGACATTCATGTGTACTTAAGCGGGCTGTCCAGCGGCTTGCCCGTTTCTTTCCACGGTGTGCGCTAATCCTCATAAACTGCGCATAAAAGCAAGAATTTACGGCACGGCTTCCTGTCTCTTATCATTTTACTGTACGTCCTTTTGCTGTCAGAGCAGCTGGACAGATGGTGGTGCAAATGAGGAAACCTAAAATCAATTTTATATGGTCTTCATATAGATAGCGCAGGTTCTTCCTCAAGCCCATCTCCTTCATCGCCATGATTGCCTCTCTGATCCCGGTGTTCTTCGCTTCGATTATCTCCAAATCCTCCTCCCTTTCCGCATTGAACAGACGAATCCAGTCGTCCACCGGCTCCGACCCCACAGAGCCTTTGACAGCTCCACGATATGTATCTCCAGCAGGTCCGTCAGCTCTGTCCCGTCAGCTTCTCGCAGGCGGTATCTGGAATGGTACCGTTCCCTCTCTGTCAGGTTGAAGTCCAGCAGACCTATGCTTACACATCTGTGCAGCCTCTCATAGTCCTGCCCAGCCTTCAGGTCCTCCGTGTACATCTTCGCAAGGTAGAACAGCTCCCTCTTCGTCCACGCGCTCTGGCGGCGCACCTGCATCTCCACGTTCACCTTCGTGCCCCTGTTCAGCTCCAGCGCCATGTCCAGGATTCCCTGCTTCTGTCTGGCATGGCGCTTCCATAAGAATGGCGTAGCCACACGCACCTCCCTGATCTCCCTCAGCGGAATCCCCAGCACATCGCTCAGGAACTGCTTCCTGACATTCTCATAAGAGAATACTCCCTGAACGCATAGTCCGTCTTCAGCGAAATAAGCTTCATCTCTCCTTCTGTCCAAAACAGAAGGGATGACGCATTCCCTCATGGAAAACTTTCTGCTTTTAAAAGCATAGATTTTCAGAAAACAGATTTTCCGATTCTGGATTTATTACATTTGTTTAGAAAATTGGTATGCTTTGTATTTATCTTAACATATCCGGGATAATTTTCAACTAAATTCTGGCTTTCCTGCCTGATAAATTCCACCGCGCATATTTTCCGCTCCCCACGCATATCTATCTATAAAGAGAAATGACTGGATAAAGGTTAAGGGGAATATGGATGAGTGCTAAAACCAAAATTGTCGTACTTCACATGAAAGAGCTGATTTATACCGCAATCTTCGCCGTGCTGGGAATCCTGTTCATCGTCCTGCTGGCCATGATGTTCCTGCCGGACAAGGATAAGGACGGAGGGTCCAGAGCGGAGGACAGCTCCGGTCCAGAGCCTGTCATGGCGGAAGTCTCCTCTCTCTACATACCGGGCGTCTATACCACGGAGCTGGTGCTGGGCAGCGAATCCATCGATGTGGAGGTCATCGTGGATAAGGACTCCATCACCTCCATACGCATGGTGAACCTGAGCGATTCCATCGCCACGGTCTATCCGCTGCTTGAGCCCACCCTGGAGTCCATCTGCGAGCAGATCTACGCACAGCAGTCCCTGGATTCCGTCACCTATACTTCCGAAAGCAAGTATACTTCACTCGTGCTGCTGGAAGCCATTCAGGCCTCACTGGATAAAGCCCGGGCAGACTCGGATGCCGCTGAATGAACCAAAAAAACACCAGGCAGGAATTCCGGGAACGGATTTCTTGCCTGGTGCATTTCACCTTTGATTGCGCCATTTATCACAAACTGCCCAATCTCCGGTCGCCCAATCATATCCAGAATATTCACCATGTCAAACTGTCTCATTTGGCTGTATCTTCCTTCGCCATCAGCCGCCTGACAGCGCCTTCCCTCTGTCCCATTGCCTTTGGCCGCAGGCCCCTTATGCAAGCTCCTCCGCCTGGTCCAGCCACAGCCTCGCGCTGGCGTCCGAGGGCATGCGCAGGTCCCCTCTGGGAGACAGGGCCACGCTTCCCACTTTCGGCCCGTCCGGCAGGCAGGAGCGCTTGAACTGCTGGACAAAGAAACGGCGGTAGAAGATTTTCAGCCACTTGAGAATGACTTCCCTGCTGTAGGTCCGGTGGAACGCGGTCTCCGCCAGGCGCAGAATCTTTTGGGGACCAAAGCCCCAGCGGATCACGTAATAGAGGAAAAAGTCGTGGAGCTCGTAAGGACCCACCAGATCCTCGGTGCGCTGGGTGATCTGTCCCTGCACCGCCGGGAGAAGCTCGGGGGACACCGGCGTATCCAGAATGTCCTCCAGCACGTGGGTCAGCTCCTCGTCCTTCTCCAGATTGTCGCGGGCCACATAGTCCACCAGATGGCGGACCAGCGTCTTGGGAATGGAGGCGTTGACACTGTACATGCTCATATGGTCCCCGTTGTAGGTGGCCCAGCCCAGCGCCAGCTCGCTGAGATCCCCGGTGCCGACGACCAGACCGCCCAGTTCGTTGGCCACGTCCATGAGCACCTGGGTCCGCTCCCGGGCCTGGGCGTTTTCATAGGTGACGTCGCGGCGGTCCGGATCGTGGCCGATATCCCGGAAGTGGCCGCGCACAGCGTCGCCGATGGGAATCGTCCGGAGCGTGGCCCCCATGCGCCCGGCCAGGAGGACGGCGTTATTTTTCGTGCGGTCCGTGGTGCCGAAGCAGGGCATGGTGATTGCCACCACGTCGCTGGCGGGCCGGTGGAGCATGCCCATGGCAAGAGCGGTGATCAGCAGGGCCAGGGTGCTGTCCAGTCCGCCGGAGAGCCCCACCACGGCGGCTCGCGCGCCGGTATGCTCCAACCGCTTTTTGAGCCCCAGGGCGGCGATGGTGAGAATCTCCTCGCACCGGCCCGCCCGGTCGGCGGCGTTCTCCGGAATAAAAGGCGTCGGGGAAACATAGCGGCGAATTTTGGTAAGGCAGG
>OFHB01000502.1_pt1 | contig 26426 bp, 48 predicted proteins | sample 1521881 | NCBI WGS metagenome assembly OFHB01 (sample SAMEA3504090, study PRJEB24116) | mouse gut metagenome | biome: mouse gut; feature: mouse-associated habitat; material: faeces | place: Denmark | collected 2011
TTGGTTTATTTTTTAGATTTTGGTACCACTTAATAATATCCGAAATGTTTCCCTGCCCTTTGGTGTAAGAAGCGTTTGCGTCCCCGCGTGCTTTGAGTATCTGCTTTTATATTCCTTAATCTCAAACAGTCCCTGCTCTTTCCATTTTGCGTAAGGATGGAGCTTTTTCTTTTGATCTCTGTATATATATTTGTTTTCTAAAAGCCACTTAATGAATGTGCTTTCTTTTATTCCAAATTCCTTTGCAGTAATGCGAAAACTCGTCAAAAGGTTTCTGTCAACAAGTTCATTGAAATATTCCGCTTTGGGCTTCATGGTTTCATTGTCCTCAAGCAGAGCAATATTTTTCTTTTTCATATCATCAATGGTTTTGTGGGCAATCTCTAACGCTCTAGCCATTATTTTCTCTGGCGTATTCCATGTGTCATTTATTTTTATCAGATATTTTCTTATTTCTCTTGCACTCTCGTTCTTTTGTATCATGCAAACTTCTTTCGCCATCTCGATAGTTAAATCGTAATCTTCAACTTCCCTTTGGACTTCCCTGTTTCCCTCAATCTGAACCCGTAAAACTTTTTGCGGGTTGGAATAGTCCTTATTTTGCTCGAACCCAAATTGAAGTTGACGCTCAAACCATGAAGAAAATCTTTCTGTTGTTCCGACTTTTTCATACAAATCTCTTGCTGATACAGTCGGCTGGTCCGTTTCATAATTTACCTTGATAATCTCATTCATATCATTTACCACCTTTCCGTAAAAACCCTTATGATAATGGCAGGGAAACGGTTAAGGTTTACCGCTTTCGTGTAGCTATCACTATCCCTGCCATGTATCCCAAAGCAACAGATTTAGCAGAACTTATTCACTTCCGCCAGCATATCCTTACCACATACGATATACTTTGAATTAAACTTATCCAGTTCCAGCATCGTTTCTCCGTCGATCTCGATAAGGATGTACCAGAGCTCAGCTTTGATCTTCGTATCGGTTCCCTCGGCAAGCTTCAGTTTTCCGCCCTCGAAATTCTTGTTTTTTCCTTTCATTACGATCCGCACCGGCGTATACTTATTTTCGTTGTCTTCTGTTTTTAGGCCTTGATATGATCCGCGGATTGTAAGGTTGATATTGCTTCCCATCATCTCAAAGGCTTCTTTGTCCATGACCCGGAAAGGGATCTCGGTCTCTATGGACTTGATATGGCCGACTACGGGTTGTTCAAACTCCCCCAAAAACCCGGCTCCTGTCACCGTATAAGTTGTGTTATCAAAGCTCGGCAGCGGAAATTCATCGCCGGCTCCAACGACCCGGTTTCCATGGTTGTATACTCTGTAATTATTTAGCACTCCCTGTACATTCATTTTTACTCACCTCCCAATGCTTTCTGTAAGATTTCCGGATCAAACTCAATGTCAAAAGCGATATCCTCCATCGGCAGATATGTAGCCAGTTTTACCCGAAACTTAAGGCTTCCGTTGACTATGTTGTCAATCGAGTTGTCTTCTTCGTTGTACTGCACCTTTCCACCTGCGATGTATAGCTGTGAGCTCATGGCGTTAAACCATACGTTTTCATCGTCGCAGATCGCTGTGATCTTCCGGAAGTCTCCAAGATCATCCACTCTTTTTGCCATCGTCAGGATCAGACGGTTTTTATAATAGTTAAAAAATCTCCTGGCACAGATCCATCGGTCTTTGGGATCTTTCGTCGCCGGAAACTCTGCTGTATTGTTGCCCCAGAACCTCCATCCTCCATAATTGATCGCGGTTACTCCACCATATGCATTCACATAGTTATTAGCGTTCTGTTTGTCAATCCGTATCTCTTCCCCACTTTCCAACACCGCAGCCGATATCAGGGCGGGCTTGTTAGACGGTGAGAGATTAGGGACATCCTCGTTGGATGCGTCAAGATAAGCAATTCCTGCTGCATACAAAGCAGAATAGTAAAAATCTTTTCCATTGCTTCTGAGCTTCGGCCACACCGCAATGGTATTTTTATCTATAACGCACTGTGCCTCTTTTTGTTCCTGGAAATCCTCACATTTTACTGCTCCATTTCCAGAGCAGTCAATGTCAACAACCGCATTTGCGCTAAATTCTCCGTTTATATTGACCGCAGCCGCCTGGAGTGCTGTGGATACCTCGGTATACTGGGACCATCCTGGTGCCAGGATCAGACCCGGCGCCATCTGGTAGAGCGGGAACACATCATTCACACAGGAAATGCCTTTGTTTCTTCCTTCCTCCACAGAGTATCCTCCAATGATCCGCAGTTTCATTTCCTCGGCTTCATAACTGATTTCTTTTGCATTTACCGTCAAGGTTTCTGCGCTGTAGTAGTTGCTACTACTTAGGAGCGTCAAGATAATGTATCCACTCTCGTCCACTGTCACAACATAATCTCTCTCTGCCACCAGTTCTTCCTGTCCATCGGATACCTTGATGGTTCTTCGGACAATCTCCTGGCTCTCAAATATAAATTCTTTTGTTTCCCCAGATTTCCATTCCATCTCCGTTGCATTTTTTACGTCCTTATCCGGATCCAGTACGTTGACAAATACTACTGGGGATATGTTATATTTTTTAAAACTTGCGTACATGCTCTGGCAAAGAGTATATTTTCTCCAGTCATCGCTGTAACCCATCAGATCAAGCGCATCATCCCAGCATTCCACAAGGATCGGTTTGTTTACCAGATCTTTATACTCTTTTTTTTGATGTACTGGAGCAGTCCCGATGATGACCTGTAGCCCCGAAGTTCCTTTTGCTGGCGACGCCATACGGGTAGGTTTTTCAGCTACACGCACTCCATGGTTGTATGTTTTACTCATTCTTTTGCTCGTCTCCTTTCCTCAGCTGCTCTTCCGCCTCTTTGTACAGTTGGCACACCGGCCCTCCTTTTTTTAATTCAGCCAGTTTTTTTCCTCCCTCACTGATAGGAAAAAGAAGCTCTTTTAAAATGGGGATTTCTTTTGCCTTTGCATCAAAAAAGGAACCAGCCTCTCCACTGAAAACATCACAGTGCCTGGCGATTCCTTTTATATCTGGTCCCAGATAGATCAGGGGATTCTTCCCCCTTTTTTTCGTCCCTCTTGCAGGGGTCTTGGTTTCAGTTTTTCTAGCAGGCTCCTGTATGGGAGCTGCGTCATTTTTTGCACTCAACAGTAATTGTCCTCCTTTTCTATTGCTGGAATCTTAAACTCCATCGCTATCGCTCCAAAATAATATGGGTGTTCGTCCTCGGCAGATAATTCCCAGGTGATATTTTCTCCACATTGATAGTTGTCTAAATGAATATCTTTTTCAAACCGCTCACATATTGCCTGGATGATGTGTAGGGCCGACTGATATCCCGCCCGGTTAGGGTCTTCGTCTTTCAGGCCAAAATAAAGCAGTAAGTTTGTGATTCCGTGTTTATCTCTTGTGTTTCGAGATCCGTCCAGAAGAACCACCATGATATAGGGAAAATTCTCTTCATTCAATGAGCCTGCTTCCAAAATACTTCCTTCTGTTTCTTCCGAGTATATTGATTCCCGAATCGGCAAAAACTGTTTGAACACATTTAATTTAACCTTATCCCCATTCTTTCTTGGAAAACGATCATCCTTAAATATATTCTCCAATTCTTGAATAAAAATATCCTGTAGAAAAAATGTAGTAAACATTTATATCCTCCTTAAAACAAGATCAATATGCTGACTTAAATTATTTTTTAAGTCGTCTTCAATCACTGGTTTCAGTTTTCCGTACACTCCCGGACTTCCGATCATTGTCGGGACAGACGAGCCATACACTTGAAGAATCGGGAGGCGTGCGTCCGTTTTGCGGTAAAAAAGTCCTCTATGTCCAGATCCTTGATCGCCCCTTTTTACGCGTGTGACAAACGTCTTGTTCCCATTTTTTGTAATAGGCATAAGGGATGTACTTTGTAGCTGGTGTCCTTGTCCCGACTTTCTTTTTCCGTTTTTCCGGATTTCAAAGTAGCTTAGAGGGAGAGGGCTCCCTTTGGCATGGAGTACAGCGGTAAGCGTAGCATTATTTGCTCTAATAAGTTTTATATACTTGTTGATCTTCGTTTTCTTCGCCGCGTACCTTTCGCGTACTCCATCATTAAGCCTTTTTCTAGCCTTTAATGCCGTGTCGTTTACTGACATGCGCATGACCTGTCTTGCTGCCGGTGCCAGGCGTCCAAGGCTCCGTCTCACCTCCTCCAGACCTGTTACGTGGATGTTCATTGTGGGCACTTTTTCCACCTCCTTTAGCGCGCAGTTACCGCCCGGATGGTGATAGAGTATAAGCCCTGTTCGTTCACCGCCTTTTCCACGCGAAAATTCATGCTGTCAATCGTAACATGGGTTCCCGTTTTGGGAAGGCGCCCAAAATCTGACGCCTTTACATAAAACATGGTCTTGGCAAGACTGGTTCCATCGTCCTTGACTTCTTTGCAGAATTTCTCCCGGTTGAGAAATTCAACATCATCAAAAATGATGTTGACATTCTCCCTCCCATTTACCATGTGGGGTTCTCCAAATTCATCTGGGTTTAAAAAAATATCCGCGACATCATCACGGATCATCTCTTTGAAGTTTTTCATTGTGGACCTCCTCAATATACTCCAGTACTTTATCAATCAGTTCTGGTCTGTGCAGGTTCGCGTCCAAGCCAGACAATCCAATGCTTTCCGCATAGTCAATGATATCCGCCTTGCTTTTTAATTTCCCCAGCTGCTCTTCTGTGTAAAATTCCGGTATATTGTCCTTTATTGTATCCGGATTAGGAGTTTCACCATCTGGACATATGACTTGTTCCTTAGGAATAGTAATGACCGGTTCCTTCTCTCCGGAAGAAAAATTATCGTCCTCCCCGCCGGAGCTTTCTTCTTTGTCATAAATGATCTTTACCGTTCCCGCCTCTTTCCAGGCTTTTGTCATTTCCGGATTATTGTTCGGGAGTTCATCTCCCGGTTTATAAGTGACTGAATTGTATAATATGGGCACTTTTGCAATTATCTTCATTTTCATCCCCCTATCCCATCAGTTTTACAGCAACATATGTATCTGTTGTTTTGGCAGCAACCGCCGCATAACCCACTGCAGTATTTGTTGTATCATCCGACCCACTCTCCTTTGTGACACAGTTATTTTCTTCATCCAGATATAAATTTTCCCCTACCTCGTAAGCCTCTCCGGAAGCTTTCGACATCTTGAAACATCCCTCTACAACTAGGGGGCCTGTCTGTCCAGGCTTAATATCGTCCCCGGCAATTCCGATCCTGTCCTGGATCTTCACAACAGTTCCCGCCTGGATTGAGCTGTTTGTATTATTTTGGTAATCGAGAGTGCCGCCTTTTTGCCAATATTCTGCTCTCATATTCTTTCCCTCCTTACTCTAGTGGTGATTGGATTGCAACGCCCGGATTTTTTATTCCTCCGCGGAAATCCATTACAGAAATTCCCCAGTCGAGATATACATCCCATATAAATCCCAGAGTTCCCGGTTTTTCCATCCTCCGGATCGTTGGGGTTTCCTGACCGTTCAGGTAGTCGATCTCAATAAAATCGGTGTCCCCTCTGTCTCCGATTATAAACCATGGTGCCGGATTGTTATCTGCAAGTACATTGATTGTAGGATCCTCCACAATCATAATGGAATTTCTGTAGTTGTATAACGGGTTTGCAGATTGTGTATTCCCAGTTGTGTTTATCGTTGGGGAATTAAACAGGGTAAACATATCAAAGGCAAGCCCGATTGGTACTACAATGATTGCTGGCCTTATGATGATTGCCTCCCCTTGTTCGTCAGTCTGCGCCTGTAAGGCAAGGAACATCTTTTGAACTGCTGCCTGCGTGATTCCTGTGCCAGTGGCAAGCACGTTTTTATGTACTTTGCTGAACAGGGCGGTCCCGTCATAAATCGCTGCATTATTTACCATGATCTCATAAACCTGCTTATTCTGCGTCTTCCTTGCGCTTGCTGCATATCTGGATGGTATGGTCGTCAAAAATCCTATATCGTCATTGATAAAGGCCTGGCGCGTCATTGTGAACTGGCGTCCCCATGTTTCCAGTTTCCTTGTTGGTTTTTTGGTGTCGGAAGGAGCGTCATGTTTTAACTCTCCATTTTCCCCAACTCTCAAAAATGCACCTGCGGTTCCTGCCACATAATAATTATCGTGGATCTTAAAATCCGAAAGGCTTCCTTTTTTCACGAACTGATCAAAAGTCACTGCTGCCTTCTTATGCCCTTCCTGGTACGACTTATTGATCGCTGTATCGAGAATCGAAGGAAAGGCAGATGTTGGATTATAAAAATCTCTTGCCATGTCATTAAATAATTCGTCGCTTGATCTTACATTCAGGTTTGTGCGTCCCTCTTTGGCCATTGTCGTAATGGCAAGATCCCTTAGACTTAGTGACATAAGCTCGCGCGCTCCATCTGCAGATTTGTCCAGCTCTATTCCACCACGCAGGATTAAAGCATCGGCGGCGGCAGCGCGAAATTTATCATTTTCATCTGCGTTTACAAATACTTCTCCACTTCCCCGCGTCCCCACGGCTCCGTTTTCTTCCTTTAATTTCTCAAGCACTGCTTCCCTGACTTTGTCAACGGAATCCCCTCCGTCAATGTAGTCATCCACCTCCAAATCAAATTGGCGGCCAAGTTCCCGGATTTCTTTGATTCTGGACCTTTCATTTTCGAGAATCCGCTGGTTGTCCTGCTGTTCTGGCCGTCCTGTCTCATTTCCTTGGTTTTCGATCTCTGCCAGCGCCTCTGTACAGATATCAATCTCCCGCTGGAGATCGTCAAATTCTTTCTGTTCGTCTTCGCTTAGATCTCTTTTTTCCTCCTTGGCTTTGTCGACAATCTCCTGTTGCCGCTGTATCGCCTTGCTTAATCGTTTTTTCATCAACTTAAACCTCCATTTCTGTTTTTATTTATTTGAATCTGGCGCTCAAGCCTGTTTCTCACCGGCTCTTGCTCCTTTTGATGAAACACTTCTTTCAATTCTCTTCCAACACCCACGGTCTGGTCTGCTGGGACAGATACTATCGAAATTTCAAAAGGCATCCATCGTTTAGCGATGGACGCCGGACCCTTAAATCTTCCGTCGGATGATGTATGGTTTGGAAGCACATCTTCCCAGCTCCCTACCCGATATCCTACGGATACTCCTTTTAGAGTTCCAGAAGAAACCTTTTGAAAAATTTTTTCTGATTCTTGGTCAGTATCAAACTCGATTTCCGCCTCTCCTCTTCCGTTTTTTATTTCTGCACGCAATATCTTTCCGATCACAACATCGCGCTTATGATTGAACAGCACACAGCCAATCTCGTTTAAGCGCGTCAAATCCACGCATCCTTCTGAATGATCCAGTATCTCCAGTCCAAAATAACGCTCATAGGGTTCTTCTGAAGAAAAACTGATACGGAATTTTCTCTCATTCCCTTCCCCTTTGATTCGTTTCAGCGAATTTATTAATAAATCCCTATTTAAGGTTGTCTCCTTGTTTTGTGTTAAGTTCTTCTTTTCTTTGTCCATAGATAATACCTCCAAGCTCTATTCCTTTTTCCCTTCCGTACTCCAGCGTCCTGTACATATCATCGATCTGATCTTTCCAGTCCCTTCCATTTTCTGCCGCAATCTGCTGGAATGTTTTTTGTCCTGTCTGCAGAGCAATCTTATTTGCATTACTTTCCTTTATTGGATCAATCCACTTTTTAGGTGCCTGAATCCAGTCATGGGCCAGATAATTATCTTTCTTTTCCCAAAAATCTTTTATCACTACTTTGCCTGCCAGCACAATGGAAATAACAAAGGTTTCGTAGATTTCATCCATCATTTCTTGCAACAACTCTTTTTCTCCGTCATATGTCAGATCATCCTCGATCAGTCCCTGTCTGGCAGAAGAATAATTTGCCTCTGACATATCCCTGGACATTGCCTCGTACGAAATGCCTTGTCCGGCTCCGATCATTCTCTGCTGGAGTTTTGTATATGCCGTTGCATCTGTCGCCTGGCCACTTGGGTTTACCACCTGCACTTCATCTCCGGCATTTAATTCTTTGATCATGCCGGGGGTAAGTCTTTTCCCATCATATTTATGTTTTTGGGATATTGGCCCCGTGCCACGTCCTACCGTTCCCGACCCCGGAGTGATCTTTTTTATAAAAACTGAAAGGCAGGCCGCTATTCTTTCTTTCACTGACACCGCCGTCATAAACTCGTTTGTGTCCCGGATCCTTGTGGCAGTAGGCGTCATATCTGATATTTCCCGCACCTGGCTAGGCCTTGTTTTCTGCCAGTAAAAAATGATATCTTTAGCCTCCACATATACTGGAAGCTGGACCGAAAAACCATCCAGGCTGTATTGTTTGATCCAGTATCCCTCTGGTCGGTTATATTTATTTAATTCAATCCCGCCAATCACCTTGTTTCCTTTCTTCTTAGGGATCGTCTGAGATATATCAAGTTCATCTACTTCCAGACATTGCAGCTGAAAAGGTATAAAACCTTCCGAGGTAAAACACTTTTTTATTAAAATAGCACCGTCGATCTTTTTTCTCCGTACAGCCATTCTCAGTATTTGGTTTAGCGACTGCTGCCCTGTCACATCACAGTTCCTTTTTTTGCACCATTTTTTCCACAACTCCTCTATGGAGGTATTTAATGTTTCATCGTTGGTTTTCGCCTGGAGGGTAAAAGCTCCCCCTACCACATTTCTTCCGTAGGCACCTATCACAGAATTCATTAAATCCGAATTTCTTTCCAGATCTCTTGTCCTTGCCCGGATCACGTCACGTGATCCCCTGTCCGTCTGCTCCGCACTTTCGTTTGTCACGCGCCACCCTGCATTGAGGCGGTTTCCATTACCTGCATCATAATTTTTTTCCGCCTCATATGCTTGCCGGAACAATTCTCTTTTATATCCTCTTTCTGGGGAGATGAAGCCCACTATATTATCAATCCAGTTCATTTTTACCTCCCATCAAACATAGCTACATAGGTGGAATCCAGTAAATCGCCTGATTCTTGTTTTACTGTTGCCGTTAGCTCATTTTTTAATTTTCGGAGCATTCCGAGATCTGCTCTCGTCAGACTGCGTGTACCGATCTGGTAAGACTGCCCGCCAATTACAACTTTGCTGATCGCTATCTTAACCTCTCGTAACAGTTCTTCGTCGTCCATATCTTCCATTTCTTTTAGTTCTTTCATTTTTCGCCTTCTCTCTTTCTATACCCAGTCTTCTTTGTTCTTGATCCATTCCTGCTCTTCTTTTTTGTTATATTCCTTCTCTTCCGGCTCATTGTCCTCTTCCTGGAGATGTAAGGTCCGTACTCCCATCATGTCTGCAGCCGCAAAACAATATACCTCTGCATCCAGATAATGATTGTTAGGTCTGGAGGTTTTTGGTATCCATTTCTTTTTTGTTGCGCCATTCTGCGTCTTTACGTTTACTTTGTGCTCATTTGTCACCTGTACGGCATATTCTTCATCGCAACCGGCGTATACCATCCAGGCTCCCCTTCCCTGGCGTCTCCGCAGGCGGGCAGCAATCATATCTTTGTATTTATCTCCATCCACAGTGACAAGCCGCATCCCATTTGCTTTTGAGTTTGCTTTGTTTACTATGCTGATCTTGTAATGGGTCATGAGCTCTTTATTGGCCCCTTTGACGGGTAGTGCCCATTCGCTGTTATCTGCGCATATATCATACACTGTGTCTGTCTGATCTCCGGAATCAATTAAGACGAGGTTTACTATCATTGGTGTTCCATCCTCTTTTTTAAATTCCAGATTCATTACATCTTCAACTTCTTCTCTCGAGGCATATTGTCCGTGTGCGATGTTTTGGCTTGTCATATGGTCGCCCCATGCGCGTATTGTCCAGTAAAAAGAAGATCTCTGTACATCTACTCCACCGGTGATGATCTTGGCCCATGGCGGGACTATAAACTCTTTCGTTTCTGTTTGCCTATCCAGCACCATGCTTTTACTCATTTCCGTTTTTTTATCTTCCCACGGTTCCGCAAGCCAGGAATTTACAAAGTTTTGTAATTGATCCGGATCGTCCTTGCTTTTCAAAAATTCCATGACGATTTCCGACCAAGTTAAAAACCTTGAATACAGGGCATTGATCCAAAAAGAAACTGTCCTCGCTTTTCCGACACACGTCTTTTTTACATCTCTCCACTCCCCTTTGCGGAGCATTTTTATCTTGTCCCTGTCTGTAATCTTTCCTCCGCACTCCTGGCATATGTATACCGCTTCCTCTGCCCTCTCCTTGTTTGTCCCCTCCTTCGGAAACTTGATCTGGTCAAACTGAAAAATAATATGGGAACCGCAATGAGGACAGGGAACAAAAAACTTTCTCTGTTCATCCGCCTCTTCATGAATCCTCCACACATAATTTGTTTTAAGTGTCGGGGTACTGCATGTATATATTTTTCTGCTATAGGTGTATGTTCTCGTTCTTTCTTTTGCCAGGTTGTAGGGGGAAGCTTCTTTTTTGGAGGCTCCGTCTAATTTATCTATTTCATCAAAAAATAAATATTTTATGGATTTTGACGCCAATTTTTCCGCCGAATGGGACCCTCTCAAGTAAAGTGTCATGCCCCTAAACTTTAGTTTTAGCTCCTTCGACGAATTGAGATAAAACCGCTCTTTGATTTCCGGTGTCTTTGAAAGTGATGGCTTTATCCTGTCGTTTGATATGTCTTTGGCAAGATCATCCGATGGATATACTATCATCACTGGTGCCTGGTCCTCCATTATGATCCAGCCGATTATATTTAACATGACTTCCGTCCCACCAACCTGTGTCGACTTGCAAAAATTGATTTCTTGTATATATGGATCATTAAATGCATCCATGATTCCCACAAGATATGGTGTGACGTCATGTGTCCATTTTCCGGAAAAGTTGCTGGATTCATCTAATATTCTGTATTTTTCTGCCCATTGGCTTACCGATATCTTTTCCGGTTTTTGCAGGATCATCTTAATGATTCCCATAAAAAGTTTTACTGTTCGGCGTCGGGATCGCTGTCTTTCTGATGATGGCATTCTATTCTTCTTCCTCTTCTTCGTCTTCCTCAATGATAGATGAGATTGTGTCCTTGTCAATCTTCGATGGGTCATACTCTGATAATCGCTCCATCGTTTCAAATATTTCTTTTTCTAAAATATCCAGGATAATGCTCACGTCATCCTCTGCTACGATCAAAGGGGCCACCTTTTGCGGCACTGATAATAACTTATCCTTAAAATCCACCAGCATTCCAGTTAAAAATTCTTCCACATCCTTTGCCTCATGGAGTTCTTTTTTTAGTCTCCTTAGTTTTAAAATTGATATCTTTTTTTTGATTCTTTCGTGCTCGGCCTGTTCCCTTTCCTTGGATACCATTGTACCCTCTTTGACTTCCGTTTCTATTTTGTAATTTATGTACTCTGGTATGCACTTTTCAAGCACATATCTTTTCTGTGCTTTTCCTTCGGTCGTCCCGCTGGCAAAAAGTCCATAATCGCCTTTGAGCTGACGGATCCGCCGATCTGATATGCCAAGTATTTTTGCCAGCTCTTTTTGATTCACTTCCAATGACTTCTCACCCCCCTGTTGTATATTTGTGAAAGCGGAAGGAAGTGCCCTCAATTTTTTGTATAAAAAAAGAGAAGAACTGCACAGTCAGCGCCACCCGCACCCCCGTATGGGTCAGGTAGTACCTAGTGCCCCCCTCCTTGCCGCATAGCCAAAAGAAGGATACAGTTCCCTTACTGCATCCTTCTTTCAGTTTATATATTAACATAATCAACTGTGCCATAGTGTGCCATCTTTAAATTTTTTATGGCATTATCGTGTAGCCTCCAGATCTGCCTTGGACTATAACTCATAGTGCTGCTTATTTCTCTTCCTGTCATAAAGTATATGTACCGAAACCGCAACACCCTGGCTTCCTCCGGATCATCTAGCTTCCACAGTGCCTCTTCGATCTCCAGCTTTATCTTGCAGGAGTCTGTGATAGCGTCGGCGATCTGCGCCTGCAGATCCTCCAGCTTAACCATCAGGTCTGACAGGTCCTGGTGGTGGTTGCTGCCTTTCGGCATGTCTGACAGTTGTTGCGACTTAATGCTCCGCTCAATCTCTCGGAGGGATTCCAGTTGCTCTTTTAGACTTTCGATCTTTTTGCAAGCCTTGCGATAGCCTGTTAGATATTCTTTTTTGCTTTGATACTCTATGTATTCTTTTTCGTCCATTGGATCAATCTCTCCTTTTACTTGCGCCGGCGCAACCCTGGTTATACTGCTGCCTCTAAAACATCATATGGATAGCACTCTCTGTAGCGTCCGTTTACTTTACAGAGAGCAAAGTTGGTGTACAGACCTATGATCTGTACTCTTTTGTATTTTCTTACTATCTTTCGTCCTTCTTTTTCTTCGTAAGGGAGTTCTATTCTTTGCCCTATGTAATATATTGTTCTTTGTGATTTCATTGTTCACGGTCCTTTCTTGTTATGAATTCTTGCTAATGTTCCGTTTATTATGTATTCTTCCATGTTTACAGCTCCCTTCTGTGCTGTCGCGCCTATTCATATTGTTTTGCCAGGTCGCTTTTATCAAATGCCTGCCCGCATTTTGGGCAGTAGTCGTAGTCATCAACGCCAATGCCGTAGCTTTCGCCGCAGTTCGGGCAATCATACATGTCGGGGATCGCGTCATCCCAGGCACCCCATATATAAGGTTGTTTCGCTTCCTGTCTTTCTTCCATTTCCTGGCATTCCTCGATCGTTCCGATTGCTCGGTACTGCTGGAGCTCCCGGAGAGCATTGATGGTTGTATTGTATAAATCAGTTATCCGATCGTCTCTATCATATCCAAATTCGTCTTTGTGAATCTGCATTGTCCTTTTGTAATGGTTAATTGCTTCTTTTTCTGTCATTCTGCGTCCTCCTTTTATGTTATGGGGCTTTCCGGCTGCTGCCTGTCTTTTAAAAGTTCGAGGTCGTTAAAAATGTTGCCGATAACTTCCCGAAAATCTTTGTAAATATTATCAAAATGAGCCAGATACTTATTCCCGCAAAGAACAAAACAACAACCCGGCTCGCTCCATTCAACAGTAAAATATCCGTCATTTTTCGTAAGGTTTTCTGTATCAATTTGTAAAATATCTCCCTCAAAAATCTTCCTGTCGTTCTTGTCCGTCAATCCGGTGTACTGGCAGACGGTTTCTGGATCTACCTCACTATAGTATGACCCAGTTATTATAGTGGGCCCATCGTCCGCATTTCCTTTGTAATCTTCAATGGTAAGTTCTCCGATAAACATTCTATTGCTGCCAATTATTCCATCGCCAAACAGATACCCCTCAACCCATTCTCCATTATCAATCCGCTTTCCTTTAAACAATATTTCTCTACTCATATTCAATCGCCTCCATTAAAATCCTGTTCACACAAGTATTCCACCCTTTGGCGTAGACACCACATGCGCTAAGAGGTTCTTTTTCATCCCGTTTGTAAGGGGCATCACGGAGCGGACACCGATTGGGTCGAGTAAAATTATATATGCTTGCTCCTGCTTCTTTGCATAATTCTCCTCCAAATACTGGACAGTATCGACAATTTTTTGGCGTATCCATTACTAAAATAGATTTATTCATTTTCTGCCTCCTCATAGTTTGTGCAATATTTACGCTTTTTGCATGGTTTACACGGTTTATTGTCGTGTTCTACCTTGCCAATCTCCATACATTTATAATTGTTTCTGACGTTTCGCAAGTCTGTACTGCGTCCAGTGCTAAACAGTTTGGCATACCTGCGCTTATCAACTCCTGCAACCGCCCAAGCAAGACTAAATACGTCTCAAAGCTGTATGGGTGTTTTTTACTGTCTAAGGTGTCTGCTGCCTGCTTTGCAAACTCTGGCGACGTGATAGCAACTATTATTTGTAATGCACTCTGTTCCTTCTGCCGTTGTTTTTCTACCCCCTGCTGCATTTTTTCCGCTAATGCTGTAATTTCTGGTCTACTCATTTCCATTCTCCCCTTCCATGATTTTGTCAATGCAGGCGTTCCGCGACTTATTCCAGGCAATTTCAACCGACAAAAAACAAATTATCATCTGTTATTTCTTTCTTTTTTGACAAAGGTTCCAGGGGCACCATTCTGGTTTGCCGTATTTTTCTTTTACTCCTGTTATGCATTTATTCATTACATGGCAGACTTCTGCGTGATTAGCGCTAAGTGGACATTCTGCGCAATATTCCGGTGTATCCATTATTAAGATAGACTTACTCATTTCTTATCCTCCTGGTCTTATTTGCTTGGTCGATGGCTCAAAATAAACTCTTTTTGCAGTGAGATCATGAATACTGATCCTGTTCGTGTCGATTTTCCCGACGCCTGTAACACTGCTGCCGGAAATGTGTGGAGAGTTATGGCCGGAAGGTGTCTCTGTGGTTGTCTTGATGTTTGATCTTTCCATTTCAGTTCCTCCTTTTAAATTTTCCCATGATGATATTCCGCCATCTTTCCGGCAGCACTTCCTCCTTCTTGATTTTGACATCCCTTAATTTTTGTCCGCACATCGGGCAGTACGGCCAGATCTCTCCGCGGTGCCGCTCCGCTTCCCAGGATCCGCAGCGTGGGCACATGGGGTAGTAGTCACTCCATGAGATCCTGATCTCTTTTGGTCTGGCTTTATCCAGGGCCTGTCTGATCCATTTTATGTGTGTCTGGCTCATTTTTTCAGCTTCCTCCCGCATCTAGGACAGTATTCAAACCGGATTAGTTCATGCTCTTGCGGTGCGGAGATTTTCCCGATTTTTCCCTCCCCGGAAGGGGACAGGGAAATGAAGAACGCATAATTGATGCTGTAGATCTCTTTGCTGCCACAGCAGTACGGGCACTTTCCCTCCGTGGTGTCCGCCAGTCCCCCCAGTGGCTGGTTCCCTTTCGGGTTTTCGTTGTATTCTATGGTTTCAGGCAGGTGCTCCGGTGCGGGTTCCGTGCAGGGCAGAGCTTCATCATTTTCCTTTTTCAACGTTTCCCCGCAGGTTATCGGCATTTGTTCGGCAAAATCACCGATTTCGGTCTGCCCTTCCAGGGGTTGGTTTCCTTTCGGGTTTTCGTTGTTTTCTTCCTTTTCGGGTGCTTCTGTGGGTGGATTTTCCCCGGATTCTTCTTCCTTTGGTATTCCGCCGGTGCGGGAAGTATGGTTCTGTTCTTTTTCCGGTATGGTTGTGGCGGATTTTTCCGCCTGGTTTTCCAACTTTCCGGATGCCTGGTTTCCTTTTGGGTTTTCGTCGTTTTCCGGTGTTTTTTCCTCTTCTCGAAGCTTTCCAGGAAACTCTTTCCCGAATACTGTCTGATACCAGTTTTCCGGGGTGTCAAATTCTGCTGTTTCCGATAGATTTGCGATGGTGTCCAGGAGCTCCGTGTAGCTGTGCCTCTCTTTGTCTCTCCCGTGCATGATGGACATTTCTTCTTTTCGAAAGAAACACATGCAGCTCTGTACCCTGGCATGTCCGTATCCGCCTGGGATCAGCGCCATGAGAACGTCCATTTCGTTTACTGTGGCCCCTTGTCTGTGCTTCAGCATAAGGGGCCACAGATCCGGGATCCTCTGTGCGTAGGTGGTCTGGCTTAGAAGCGCTCTGGCGGTTTTTTCTAAAAGTGCCCCTTCGGTTTGCGCCGGCGCAAATGCCTCTCTGAACTGTTCTTCCTGTCTTGTCTCTTCTGCCGCTCGGTAATCTTTTTTCAATTCCCGGATGTCGTCCCGCTTCATCTCCGGTGTGATCTCTTCCCTTAATCCTTCCGGGAGTTTCAGCATTTCCGCCAGTTTCGCCTGCCCGTACCCTTCGTATCTTTCCTGGAGTGTACAGGAGTACCCTCCCTCGCTGTATTCCCTGTTGATGCTCATGAACCGGGAGGTCTGGGACTGGTCCCATCCATATTCTTTTTCCGCAAAAACAAAGATGCTGCTGTATCCTTTTTCTTTGTAGAGTTCAGCGTCGTCTGCCTTTCTCAATATGTATCCGATCTCTATAAATGCGGTGCAGGCTTTCCGCTGGGCGGCTTCAATGCCCCGGACGGCATCCTCCATGCTGTTGATCTGTATGCTCAGCTGTTCCATTGGTCCTCCTTCCGCCTCCCGGCATAACCGGGAGGCCTGTCTGGTTATTATGGCTTCCGTGATGTTAAAAGCCTGGTGCTTACAAATAGTTTTTTCCAAAGATCCGGAAAAAGTCTTGTCTGGTTCCGTGGTTTTTTTCAAAAGCCCTCTGCGCCTCTTCCCTGAGGCGGTCCCTGGTCTCTTTGTTCCGATGGACCGCATTCGGCCCGTTCTCGTGGCACTGCTGCCCGCAGAGCCTTACTTTTAACCCGTACTTTTCCGACCATTTCCGATTGGCTCCGCCAAAGACGTGATGCCAGTGCAAATAGTCCATGGTTCCGTTTGCCCCGCAGAGATAACAGAGGCTGTCATCCTGCTGCATGATACTTTTTGCCATTTCCTTTTACCTCCACAAATTCTTTCAAAAAGCTGTCTACTTCTGTTACTTCGCTTCCTTCTTTGTTGTATTTTCCATGTCTTTGCAGGATTTTAAATTCCGGCGTGATCTCAACGGTATAAAACGGGGTGTCCGGATCTTCCTTTTTCCGGAGGAATAGGATGTAGGTTTTTTCCTTCTCCATGCTTTCTGCATATCTCCCGTTCCCCACGCAGATGTGCAGCCTCTGTCCTTCCCTGACGATCTCCCGGTTTGTTTTCGCCGGCCGGATACAGTATTTCCCATTGCTGTAAGTAAATTCTTTCCGGATCTTTTTCTCGATCCGGGGTATGCCTTTGTATCTCTGGTCTGCTGCCTTTAAGTTTTCCCCCAGTCTTTCTTCTTCCAGGAGGTCCTGCACCACATCGTGGGCTTCCCGGATGTTTTTTGGGAACAGGACGGATCTGTTGTTGAGGTCATAGCCTGCCCTGTCTGCCATCCTTAGGTAGTCCAGGTACCAATGCCTAAGATCTGTTTTGTCAACAGATTCTGCGTATTTTAAAAACTGGTGCATTGCCGTGTGCCGGAGCGCTTCCTGTATCATTGCCTTCCAGTTGTATGATGTCGTGCACTCTTTAAATATCCGGTACTGCCTGTCTGTAAGATGGATTTCTCCGTGGTTTAAAAACTGCAGTCTTTCAATGTCCCCTTCTGTCGGATTTTTAAGTTCGCGGTACTGTTTTTTACTGATTCCAAGCATTTTGGACACTGTCACCGCTTTTTTGTCAAACAGGGAAAATCTTGAGCGTTTTCCTCCTGCCAGATGATCCACAAGATGGGTCTTTCCCGTTTTTTCCAGGCTTTCCATGAGAGGGAAAATGCTGTAGGCGTCAAAGTAGTTATAGAGGATATCCCCATTTTCATAACACGCCCTCACCTTGTTTCTCTTGAGATATTCGCGGAACATGTGGTGCGGAAATGCTTTTTTTAACTCGCGCCACAGTGTTTTTTTATAGATGTGGGAGTATGTCAGGCATGAAATGACAGCGTTCACCCATCCTTCTCCTGGATTCTTTTTGTATTTCTCGCCGCTGGAAAACTTTGTCTGGTCATCCCGGATCTCATACCATACGGCGGGTTTCCCCCGTTCAATCACAATCCGGCCTGGCTCCGAAACTTTTCTTTCTGGTCTCCCGTATATCCGGTAGTCTTTTTTCATGTGGATATAGCGGATCATGATCCCCTCGTCAATCGCCTGTATGTACTGTGTCCACGAATCGTCCCACAATCGCTGGATCCGCCCGGAACTTTTCATGGTGATCCTGCTGCCGCAGTTCGGACATTCCCCGGTTCTGTTGTTTTTTAGCCCCTGTGTCGGTATCATCATTCTTTCCCCGCAGTGGGTGCAGCAGGCTTCAGATTCTTTTTTCCTGCTCCTTTTGTAGATCAGATAGCGGCTTTTCTTCATGACGGTGTTTTCCTGCCAGCCGTAATAGCCGGAGGGCAGTTCTTTTGCCTGTCCCATAAGGTGGGCGGTGTACTCGTCTTTTTTCTTCTGTCTCTGCTTCAGTTTCCGGTCCCGGATCCCCTCCTGCCAGGCGTTGATGCAGCGGGGGATGTTTTCACCCGGGGAGGCAAATTCTTCCGGCAGCCAGCCCTCCAGCAGGAGGATCCCGTCCATGTCCTGGCCAAAGATCAGATTTTCCATCCTGGCGCTTCTCCACTTTTCTCCGATGCAGTCGTAGGTGGTCCAGTCTTCTTTTTTTGCGTCGATCCAGGTGAGATAGGTTTCGCACGTCCGCTCCCGTCTTTTTAAGGGGGCTACTTCGTACCACCGGAGGAGCAGGAGTTCCCCGTCCCGCTCCGGCTGGATGATCCATTGGTATTTTAATCCATGCCCCCACCACATCCTGGGTTCTTCCTGGATAGCGTCGGCTGTCTTTATGAGATCCCCTGCGGCTTGTGTTGCTTTTATTTCTGGGTGCTTCACTCCGTTTCCCCCTCTCTGTAGTACTCCCGGATCAGCTGGTAGCCTTTCATCGGCCCGCAGTAGCAGCATGGTTTCCCGTCTATTCTGGTCCTGTGTTTCCTGGCTTCCTCCAGCACCCGTTTTGCTGCTTCTGCCAGCCGCTTTCCTTTTTTTCTTACTGAGAGGGCGAAATTGATATCATCGCAGTTTGCGGACAGGTATTCCGCCACATCATCTGTCAGGTAATTGTTCTCGTATTCTTTTTCTTTTTTTATTTTCCCCAGGGCTGCGCTGATGGGGTCACAAAGTTCTGTCACATCACCGGCAAGGTATGATTCTATCTCTTCTTCCAGCCCATTTTCTTCTGCCAGTGTCCGCAGACCGTTCTGGTCTCCTTCCTGCAGCAGCCCTTCTGCTGCCTCGTTGATCTCCTCCCAGGAATCAAATTCCCCGAATACGGGAAACAGCCCGTTTTTTGCTTCTTCTTTTTTTGCCATCTGTCTCATTCCTCCTTTTATTTGTCGCAGACCACAGTGTATTTCTTTTTTTCAGCTCGGTTTTTAAATAGGCGGAGTACTCGTGTCTGCCCTCCTGCTGTATGCTGACGCTCTCCATCCGGTTCCTGGCGGCGAAAAAGGCCATCCAGATATCCTCGTGCCTGCCTTTTGGGTCCCCGCTCTCTGCTACGCTTTTTACATAGCAGCTCCCGGTGTGGATGGTGACGTCGCAGGGTATGGTCATGTAGTTTAATGCCTCGGCGGCGGCACGGACGTTTAGCCTCTGGCATGCGGTGCCGCTCCAGCCGGCGTAGTGCTCTTTGGTTTTTGGGATTCCTCCCCGCATGACCTGGAGCAGGATCCCGTAAGCGCCCTCGCCTTTGGCAAAGTTGCCTTTAAAGGTTGTCTGGATAAAGATGTCTACTCTCGCGGGGATCCCCTCCTTTTGTTTTCTTCTTTCCCATTCTTTACAAGGATGTATCTCATATAGGGCCAACCTGCCTCAGTGGTAAAGTGGACTTCGGTTTCCTTTTTCAAGTGCCAGCCTTTTTTGGCCCTGGGTTTTTCGTAGTAGCCTTCTGCTGTCTTGATGATGGTTTTTTTGGTTTCCGGTACATGGAGGTTCCGGCTCCTTGTGTACTGTTTGTTTTTGCCCCCTGCCTTTTTCCACCACTTCCTGCTTTTGAGTATGTAAGCGGCCAGGGCGGAGTATTCCCCGGTGTCGTCCAGTAAATTAAAGTGGATCCGGCCGAAGCTCCACTTCTTTCTCATGTCTTCCATTGCGCCCGCGCAACTGTTCATGATGATGTGATGGTGGAGGGCTCCTTTTTTGCCAAATTCCACCACCTCCACGTATTTGAGCTCGGTTCCTGCTTTCCGGTAGAGGCGCCTGACCTTTTCTAAAAATGGTCTCACGTTTCCTCTTGCCTCTTCCGGGGTGGCGGGGCGGTGGTCTGGTGTGTAGTCTAAGACCAGGTGCCAGTCACCGGGGGCAAAGTTGGCGTTTAACAGGATGGTCACTTTGCGCTCCGCCTTACGGAGATTGCACCTTTCCTGTGCCTCAGAAGTCTTTTTGTGATTGTGGCTCCGCTCAATTCCTTTTTTGTTGTATCTGCTGGTATAGTATTTTTCTGTTATGAGGGTGCGTCCCGCTTTTGTGACTGCACAGATGTATGACATGGCATATCCCCCTAAAAGTAATATCCTTAGCAAGTTGTCAAAGGGGTTTCTTTCCCCTTGTTTTTCGTGCTTTTTTGGATTTTTTATTGCTTTTTCCCCGTGGATATGCTATACTGTTCATATAAGTTTTTGGTATGTACAGCATATCCTTGAGACAGTCAGTTGCACCTGGCTGTTTCTTTTTTTGCCCCCACCGGGAGGCAGCTCTTGATTTTGGCTCCGCAGCAGGGGCAGGTGGTGACGGGTGTTACACACCATTCCTGGTGTCCTTTTTGACAGCAAAAGAGATAAAATGGATCTGTAATCCTTGTAGCACTATCTGGGTAGTATGTATCATCCATCACTGGTACCTCCGCTTGCTTTTTACAGTCTCTTGGTGCATTTTTTCCATGTCCTGTTTGATCTCAAAAAGATCTCTCTCATTTGTGATAAAGGCTCTGTTTTGATATGCCTGTACTTTATCCTCATAGATCTCCACGCAGAGGCATCCTGTGTTCCCATGTAAGAGGACATGGGCTTCGATCCCCTCGAATCCATTCAGGAGGATCCCTAACTCCATGATTCTTCCGGCTAACATCTGGTTCATATTCCGTTGCTCCTTTCATACCCAGCCGCCCGGCGCAGTATTCTTTCTGCGTAGGCGCTGGTTTTGTTTGCTTTGATCATGCGGTCTGCGTAGGCTCGTCCACCATTATATGCCATGAGCGCCCAGGCAGGATCATGATAAGTACGAAAGTGTCTTTTTAACAGTGTAGTCCCCACCCGGACGTTCTGCACTGGATCGGTGAGATCTGTGCACCCAGTCTTGTCCATCAGTTCTGCGTGCCACCTTTTCTGTATCTGCATAAGTCCGACAGATTCCCCGTTATCGGATATACATCCCGGATCCCATCCGCTTTCCTCGTATATGAGGGACATGACCAGTTCAAAAGATAAAGTGGCATCCTCGCAGATGTGGAAGATCTCCCTCTGGACCTTTTCGGGAAGAGGGCAGCCTTTGATGTACCGGTACTGCAGTACCTGTATTTCTTCGGCGAGTGATTCCTGGCATGTCTGTTGTGTTGCCCTGCTCTCCGCCTCCTGCCGGATTTCTGCTTCCAGGCGGAGGATTTTGTTATTCCGGTCCTGGCTGACCAGGAGGATGATGGCAAGCGCAGCGGCAACCATGGCGGCGGTGCCAGCGTGATTTGACTTATGCTTTTTGTGCATTGGTTTCCTCCTGGGATTTGCTTTTGTTTAATTCCCTCTTGCATTTATTGATCTGGATATTTGTTATGATCCTGGATAGATTTTTGTATACTCTTTCACGGTTTTCGGGGGAGTTATCCAGTGCATCATCGTAAACCTTTATCCTGACCCCTCCCTCACTTATGTAATCTTCCACAAGCATTTTGGTAGCACCTCCATATGATCTAAGTTATCTTATGTGTAATGGTTTGTCTGTTATCCTTGTTTTGATGTTTCTTTACTTCCCTTCCAATATCTGCTATTCTTTTCTTACAGGCATCTGCCAATGCCGAGTATGGAAAACTATTGTTTTCGGGAAGGTGAAAATATATGGATGTAGAGCGTATTCAGCAAGCCTTGGAAGATTTTAAATTCTATTCAGCTCCAAGCAATGGTGATTCTTCTGCGCCTGCTACTGTTGGAGATATCCGTAATCTCATTAGTCAAATTGAAAAACTCGTTAATGAGATTATAGAATCTTAGAATTCTGCTCAGTCTGCTATTACTCGGTGGTGGACTGAGCAGAGGTTATTTTAAATGTGTTAAAACTTTTCAGTTCTTGATGACACTTCATAATTTCTTCTTGTGCTTTATCAATCCTTTTCATGATCTCTTCTAATTTTTTATCTTCTACTTCAAGATAAGCTAAATATTTGCTCACTTTTTCGCACCTCCTCTTCTTGCTTTTCTTGTCGTCCTCCCCTATACTAAATGTACAGGTTCCTGCCAGAGCCAAGCATATTTAGAAGGGGGAAGTAAAATGAATATACTAAATAGCAGGGGCGTATCTGGCGTCTGCCCCAAAACTGGCATGCATGTCTCACTTGTAACTAACTACCCGGATCCTTCACAATCATTAAGTGATAAAATTTCCAAAGTTGACCTTGAATGCGGGAAAGAATGCAACATTGAACCATGCCCTATAATAGAACGCCACAATTCAGTCTATTAGTCCTGGATCGCGTGGCCGTCCTGATCCGGCGGTCACATGTATTCCAGTTTCTTTTCCTTTTGCTTTCTCTCTGTCGTCTTCCAGTATTTTCCCTATCTTAATGTAAAGCTCATTTATTGCATCAGCTATCTTATCCTTTGTTTCTGGAAGATAATAGCTTATGTTGTAATCAAAAAAATCACGCGGGCTGTTGGGCTTAAACACAGTATCCGGTATTGTCTTGAGTGTCCGGTCTATTTCTGCCAACCCTTTCACTTCCTTTCCGTTGCTTTATATGAGTTGCTTGGTTGGGTTATGCCACCTAAGCTTTTTCTTTGGATTTTTCGTCATACCTTCCTTGCTTTTTCGACCATCCTCCCATATACTGTATGTACAGGCTCCTGCCAGAGCCTAGTACATACAGAATCAATATCAACGATTCATTGAAAGGAGGAATTTTTATGTGGACTTGTGCCAGAGGCCATACAGAAAATAAGGATGACGACCCCTTCTGTATCGAATGTGGTCTACCTAAACCAAAGCCATCTGATAACCATTGCAGCAACCCAAATTGTCAGGCTTATCAGGTGATCTTGCCTAGCCCAACACAAAAATATTGTGGAAAATGTGGTTCTGCAACCATCTATTGGAAGAAAATTGAAGATATGTGCTAATTTTTTTCTCTTGCCAGTGCCAATGCCTTTTTTTTGGCACTGGCTAATTCAGAACCACAATTGCCGCAATAATTATCATCAAAATTATCAAAATCTTGCTCGCGGCACAATGCTCTGCCACAAACAGGGCAAACAAAATATTTCTGTTTCTCCCCGCTTATTGCCCTGCCACAGCTTGGGCAAGCGTAAAACTCTTTAAAGTACATACATATCACCTCCTTGCATTACATTTTCTTGACTTTAGTGATATATGTCCTTCTTCTTTTTTATCAATCCGGCTTACGAATATTTTGCTTCTGAAAACAACAAAGATTAGTTATCTGTTTTCTCCAAAGGGATATTACTTAATGGCGTATTGGGGCTGTATTTTTCTGATCTTTCCAAAATACAGCCCATATTTGTAATAATGAGTTTTGCTTCTTCAAGCGTCCTCCCACTATTTTTCATGTTATTTAAAATATCATAGGCGTTTTGTATAATCTCGCCTATATCTATGCCCCTTTCTTTAAATTGGCGTACTTGTCTATCTGTCATGTTTATATTCCTCCTTTCGCTGCCTTATACTTTTTCTTTGGATTCTTTATCATGCCTTCCTTGCCTTTCCTGCCATCGTCCCTTATACTGTATGTACAGGCATCTGCCAATGCCGAGTACACAAGAAAGGAAGAATTGCTATGTTTGACTTTCATTTTGTTTATGCCGATGGTAATACTTATGATGTTGAAGGTGTTACAAAAATCTTATTTAGTACCACTACCGGTCCGCGAGAGGTTGAAGGCAAAAGCATCCTTGACGAAAAAGTACCTTTGACCACCATGTGTCTTTATTCCGAGAGCGGAAATGTCACTGTATCTGGAAAAAACCTTATGGTTGTTGATATTCTTAAACGTGACGAGTAATGTTTGTTCTTCTGGCGGACACCAGCTCCGCCAGAGCTTTTATCATTTCCGTTAAGGTGTTTTTCTCTGTACCCACATCTGAGTTCAGTTCTTTCTGAATCCAGTCACACAAAGCATCTATCGTTTTATCTACATTATTCATTATTTGTCACACTCCCTTCTTTCCGTTTCTTTATACGAGTTGCTTGGCTGGGTTATGCCACCTAAGCTTTTTCTTTGGATTTTTCGTCGTACCTTCCTTGATTTTCCAATCATCCTCCCCTATACTGTATGTACAGGCAGCTGCCAATGCCGAGTACATACGAAAGGAGTCTGCTATGAACGATTTTGAAAATAAAATTATGAACGAGTACGTTAAAAACCATGCCCTTGATCTTATGCACAAATCAGCAGATACAGCCGCTAAATTCAGCGACGTTTCAGATGTCCAGCAAGCGCAAGAACATGAAATGACAATTGCTTCAATGTACCGTGTCATATATCTGGCATTGAAAGAGTATCATAATGCGCTATCGCGCAACTTATTGGAACGTGGAATTTCTTTGCCAGACCTAGATAGTCTCGTTTCTGATTTTCCAAAGAATCAAGGCTAGTTTTTTTGTAATGCTGCCTTTGCGTCTCTACCGCACAGGCAGCATCTTTTTCTTCCCCGCTGATTGCCCTGCCACAGCTTGGGCAAGCATAAAACTCTTTAAAGTGCATACATATCACCTCCTGTCGCTTTTCTCTTCTCCCTTTTCGGAAAAGTGTTCCCGCTGTATATTAGAACTACCTTTCGTGTATGTTTATACGAGTTGCTTAGTTGGGTTGCTGGTTTCTTCAGGCGTTTCTTGTCCGACTTTTACGCTTTTAGCAATCAAAATAAGAATGTCCTTGTTCTTTTCCGAGAGTTCGCTAAAAATCGCTTGCATAACAGTACTTCTACTCGCCATTGATAAATCCCCCTTTCATTTTATCTATTATTGATTTTCTGATACAAGAATACATCAACTATTGATTTTTGTCAACACGTTTTTGATATTTTTCTTGACTTTCTTATCATTCATTGATATTATAACTTTGGAGGTGTTGCTAATGAATAATCGTATCCGTGAATTAAGAAAAGCACTTGACCTTAGCCAAAAGGAGTTTGCAAAAAAAATAGGTTTAAAGCAAAACGCCATAAGCTACATGGAAAAAAGTGGATCTACTGTCACAGAACAAAACATCAAAACTATCTGCTCCCAGTTTAGTGTCAACGAAAACTGGCTTCGGACTGGGTCTGGAAAGATGTTTCTTGAAAATGATAAGAAACAGAAAGAGTTCTTTAATATATTTGATGAACTTTCCCCTGTTCTTCAAGACTACTTAATTAAAACCGCAAAAGATTTGCTGGACACCCAGTCCAAAATGAACTAAAAAGTTCAAATTTCCTCTTGACTTTTATACGCATTATGCGTATAATATAATTGTAAGGAGGTTATAGAATGAGATTCCGGGAAATAGAAAAAATAATTTTAGCGGATGGATGGCAATTCAAGAAAGCAAAAGGTTCTCACTACTCTTACATCCATCCAATAAAACCCGGCAAGGTTTCCATTCCAAATCATCCCGGAGACCTTGACCCCCGTACAGTTAAATCTATTTTGAAGCAGGCAGGACTGTAAAGCCTGCACCGCAACACTATAAAGGAGGTTTCTTCTATGAAATTGACTTATCCCGCTTGTTTCTATCCCTGTGAAGAAAAAAAAGGAGGATATACCGTTGAAGTTCCAGATCTTCCCGGCTGTGTCAGTGAAGGCAGCACATTGGCCGAAGCTATCCTTATGGGTACTGATGCCGCATCGGGCTGGGTTCTTGACGAACTGGAGGATGGAAAGCCCGCACCCGAAGCAAGCCCATTGGAAAACATTATCCCGGAAGATGGTGGTTTCGTAAGCATGTTAGTTCTGGATATGGATGCCTATGCTGAAAAGTATGGTGAAAAAGCTGTAAGAAAAAATCTTACCATTCCCGCATGGCTCAACACCTTTGCCGAAAATAATCATATTAACTTTTCTCAGGTGCTTCAGGATTCCTTAACCGCCCTTTACCAGCAAAATGTTCCTTCTCCTCCTCGAACACTTCCTGAATATCCATATGAGGGACAAGGGACTCTACGATCTTCTGCATTTCCCTCTTGGTTTTTACATCCTTGCAGCGCAGGATGATCCGTTCCTTCTCCGCCTCGGTGAGACCCGCATAGCCCCGCATGGCCGGCTCGTTCATAGCCAGAGCCATGCCGAAGCCCAAAGGAAGTCCGTCTATATCCATCTGCACACACTCCTTTCACATCCGCTCCGTGCCCCTTGGGACATGGGTCAGATCCTTCGCTCGCCCCATAAAACCATGCAAGCTTATTTTAAGTGTGTACATCGGCATGATATTTATCCTGCCAAATTTTAAACATCCTGACAGCCAAATACCGGATTATGCAAAAAAATCCTATGATCTATGACATTTATGTCCTTACACTGATACTGCCTATTTCCAAACGCCTCAATCTTCCCTTTTATCCCACGTCGGGCTGGTCTCTCAAAACGATGGTATC
>OFHB01000507.1_pt1 | contig 26340 bp, 21 predicted proteins | sample 1521881 | NCBI WGS metagenome assembly OFHB01 (sample SAMEA3504090, study PRJEB24116) | mouse gut metagenome | biome: mouse gut; feature: mouse-associated habitat; material: faeces | place: Denmark | collected 2011
GGAATTAAGAGCGGATGCAGATTTTTGTGTGACGGGGAAGACACAGATGCCGGCCTGCCTGATCGAGACGGGATTTCTCTCGAATGCCGGGGAACGGGGGCTTCTGGTCAGCCCGGAATATCAGGAACAGATTGCAGACGGAATCGCGGAGGGGATCCATCTGTATTTTCATCCCAGAACGATGTATCTGACTTTTGACGACGGCCCGTCGGAACGGAGCACGGACCAGATTCTTGATGTGCTGCGGGAGCGGAATATAAAAGCGGCCTTTTTTGTGATCGGTGAATATGTGCGGAAATATCCGGACACGGCGCGGCGGATTGTGCAGGAGGGGCATACGATCGGGATTCACTGTGACAGTCACAATTATGAGGCGCTTTATGCCGACGCGGACAGTTATCTGGAAGATTTCCGGAGAGCATATGAAACCGTGCGGGAGGTGACAGGCGTCAGGGTGACGCTGTTCCGCTTTCCGGGCGGCAGTATCAATGCTTATAATGAAAAAATCTGCCGGGAGATTATCCGGCGGATGACGGAAAATGGTTTTGTCTATTTTGACTGGAATGCAAGCCTTGAGGACGCCGTGGCGGATGCCAGGCCGGAGCGATTTATTGAAAATGCCAGGGATACGGCGCTGGGGAGAAATACTGTCGTCCTGCTGGCGCATGACAGGGTGGAAGGAACGGCCGCCTGTCTCGAAGGGCTGATTGACGCATTTCCGGACTACCGGATGGAACGGCTTACGCCGGAGTCGGAACCGGTGCAGTTTGTCAGACCATGGGAATAAACAGGAAACTGCAAAAGTGAAAAAGTCAATATCGCCCTGATTTGTGTTAATATAATATCTGATAATCTTTCTGTATCCGGAGTATTATAGTATCTGTCAGGAGGAATACAGCCGACTGGCGGAAAGAAAAATATTTCAGAACAGGGAGGAAAAGACGATGTTGGAAAGGTTTAAAGAATTCTGCGTGGAAAACCTTAAGGCAATTGAGATAAGTGCAGCGTATTTATATGGTGAGGATCTCTGGCGTTACAGCGACAGGTAAAACACGCGTGAACATGTAAGGAAAAGGTACCTTACGGTCCGGATAAGACGGGCCGGGGTACCTTTTTGCGGTTCTGGCTGTGAGATGGCCGGATCAGAAGATACTGCCAGTGGATGCATCAGCGAGGCGGTAAGTGCCTTTTTCTATTTTTACAACCAGTCCGTTTTTCTCATAATCATTTAATATGCGCTGAAGCTGTCTGGAGCTGCAGTGCAGTCTGAAAGCTGTTTTTTCGATTCCTTTCAGCTGTTTATTCTCACATTTGTACTTCATGTAGGACAGAACCCGCTCCCGCAATGTGGAGGAGGCTACTTCCGAAGCGCACAGCGCTTCTGTTTTCTGTGCCATCATTTTTCCCACAAAATACATGAACCGGCTGTTCTGATACAGTTCTTCTTCATGATCCTTTGTGATAAAAGCGATCGTGGTCAGCCTTTCTGTGGCCTCGGCGTATATATTGCTGTTTTTTATGTGAAACAAATCCATTTCACCGAGAACATAATTTTTACGTCCGTCCGCCAGAGAATAGGTGCTTCCGTCGTCCCGGATAAAATAAATGGATAGTTCTCCGGAGAGTACAAGCTGGAAAAAGAAATTGTCCAGCCAGGGGGCCGCAATCAGTTCGCCGGCTTCATATTCGATCAGGAACAGATCTAATGTTAAGCTTTCCAGCAGATCTTTATGACAGCTTTCCGACATGGCATTCAGAATCCGGCTCTTGTCATAAATTTTCCTCATATCTACCTCCATTATAGCAGGACATATGTCCTGTTTTTCAGTTTTATATTAACGTACAATGGATGAGAATTCAAGGGAGGAAAAGAATATGTCGTCTGTATATGAAGGAAAAAACATGTCATCAACAATCATGAAGCTTGGGATTCCGGCCATGCTGGGCCAGCTTGCCACCCTGATTTATAATCTGGCGGACACTTACTTTGTGTCATTGACAAAAAGTGCGGAACAGATTGCAGCTGTCACACTCAGCGTTCCGGTTCTTCTCATTATTATGTCAATCGCGTGTGTGTCCGGCATGGGTGGCAGCAGTGTGATTGCAAGACAGCTGGGAGAGGGGAAAAGAGATGATTCGGCAAAATGCCTGAATTTCTGTATTTACGCGATGGTGATCGCCGGTGTCATCGTGCTTGTTTCGGGCCTGCTCATACTGGAGCCTGTTGCGCGGCTTATCGGGGCCGATGAAGGAAATACCGGCTTCACCTGTGATTATCTGAAATGGATTTTTGCAGGTGCCCCGTTTATTATGCTGGCAAACGGTCTTCCGCATACGCTTCGGGCGGCCGGGATGATCAGGGAAAGCACAATCGGTGTTGTGCTGGGAAACGCGGTCAATATTGTTCTCGACTGGATTCTGATTGTATTTTTACATATGGGAACTGCCGGGGCAGCTCTGGCTACCTCTCTTGGCTTTCTGTGTGCAGCCGTATACTATTTTATCTGCCTGAGCATTAAGGAAAAAAACGGAGACGGGCTGATTACGCTGTCGCCGTGGAAATTCAGGCCGGAAAAGCGGATGGTTGCCAGCGTTCTGAAAATCGGGATTCCGGGGGCGCTTATTACGGTTATGATGAGTGTTTCGAATATTGTCCTGAATAATTATATCAGTATATATGGATCCGATGCGGTGGCGTCTTACGGTATTGCCTATAAAATTGATATGTTTCCGATTATGCTTTCGGTAGGGCTGTCGCAGGGAATCGCGCCGCTGCTGGGATTTTACTTTGGATCAAAGCAGGCAGAGAAGCTTAAAGAAGCTATGCGGATAAGCATTTTTTATGGAATGATTTTTGGCGCGATGTTTACGATTCTTTTTATGGTGTCGGGCAGGTATTTTGCGGCAGCATTTTTGTATGAAGAAAGTCTGATTATACAGACTGCGGGTTTCCTGAGGCTGCTCTGTTTTCATGCCCCGCTGCTCGGGATTATTAATATGGTAACATCTTACTTTCAGGCGCTCGGCAGGGCGGCAGGTTCGCTTACTATTACGGTTCTGCGCAATGTTGTGCTCTTTATTCCGGGAGTGATAATACTGAACTATTTCTGGCAGCTGAACGGGGTTATTCTGACACAGCTTGTGGTTGAGATGATTCTGACTGCAGTATGTATCATTATGTATCGGATTGCAGCGCCGGAGAAGGTGATATAAAATGTCAATATTGCCCTGATTTCTGTTAATATAATATCTGATAATTCTGCGCTGTCCGGGGTATTATAATATCTGTCAGGAGGAATGCGGCTGACAGAACTAAAAAAATATTGCAGAAAAGGGAGGAAAAGAGAATGTTTGAAAAATTTAAGGAATTCTGCGTGGAGAACCTCGAAGCAATTGAGATAAGTGCAGCATATTTATATGGTGAGGATCTCTGGCGCTACAGCGACAGGTAAACCGTGAGGATGACGGAACCTTCTGCTGTATCTGAAAATGAAACAGACAAAAAAGGAGACCGGTTTCTGTTCGGCAGGAACCGGTCTCCTTTTTGCGCTGTTATGCTTTTTTAATGGTGGAATGCCCGTAATAGGTCTTTCCCTTGTGAGTATGTTTTTTGGTCTTTGTGCAGCTTGCCACGGTACACTGGCTGTAAGTCTTACTGCCGGTGGCATGGCCGTAATAATACTTGCCGCTGTGTTTGTGTTTGCCGGTTTTTTTGCAACCGTCCACGGTACACTGGCTGTAGGTTACGTAGGTGGAATGCCCGTAATAGTAGCTGCCGCTGTGTTTGTGCTTTCCATTCTTTTTGCAGCCGTATACAGTGCACGCGCTGTAGGAATGGCCGTTATAGCAGGTTCCGCCGTGATAGTGCTCGCCTGTTGCGGTACAGCCTGCGACGCTGCAGGGACCGTAGTAGGTCGTATTGGAATGACCGTTGTAGCAGGTTCCGCCGTGGTAATGCTGTCCGTTTGCGGTACAGCCTGCGACGCTGCACGGGCCGTAGTACGTTGTGCCGCCGCCGGTTCCCGTCGCCGGACCGCCGCAGCCGCCGCCGTGATGACCGCCGCCGTGTCCGTGTGCCATTGCAACCGCAGGCTCCTGCAGTACAATCAGAACTGCGGCGAGAACCAGAAGTGCTTTTCTGAGTGTTTTCATTGGATGATACCTCCCTGTTGTGATTGACGATGTCCTGTTTTTTACCGTTCTGATAATAATACGACCGGGACTGGAAAAACCTTTCATGATTTCCATTTATTTTTATAATTTTTTCACAGGACGGAAACAGACCGCAGAGGCAGGCGGTATGCACTGAAACTGCGGTCCGGACTGAGCGCTTATCCGATATGTTTTTCGTTGTAGACGATAGTCGCCAGCCCTTTGCGGTAAGAGAGGGCCTCCTCGCTGCTCATATGGCTGAAGTCCTCACGCTTTGGCGTGGCCTGTCCGGCAAGGATATCTTCCGCGCACGCGATCAGATCAAACAGATATTTCTTCCCGATCGGGCGCAGGAAATGTCCGGGCAGGATCAGGTCAAATTCTGCCTCCCTTGCGGCCAGCTTCTTTAAGTCGTCACAATATGCGCGGACGCTGGTGGAGTACGCATCGAAGATCAGAATCGGGGTGCTGACAATGGAGTCCCCGGCGATCAGGATCCGGTTTCTGCTGTCCAGGAATGCCATGCTGCCCGGCGTATGGCCGGATATCCCGATGGCCTCGAATTCCCGGTCTCCAAGGTCAAAGCGCATGCCCTCCGTCAGTTTTTTCGGGGGTTTCTGTGCATGCAGCGTTTTTCCGCTCAGATCCCCTCCGGTGTAAAACGGGTCCTGCATTGTTTTGGCGCAGAAGCTTTTCCAGTGCTCTCCGGTCATATAAGGGGGTTCCTGCATCCACTGATCTTCCGGATTCAGGTATACCTCATCAAATTCGTGGTTGCCGGTTGCGTGATCAATGTGCCCGTGCGTGTTGGCGACAAACACAGGCCTGTCCGTCAGCTTTGCAGCTGTTTCTTTCAGGGGCCCAACCCCCGCTCCGGTATCCACAAGCATGGCACGGCTGCTTCCCTCGACCAGATACATGATGTCAATGCCGTATTCGTCGATCGCATAAATGTGATCCGCGACGAGCTGAATTGTGTAACCGTTTATATTCCGGATGTTCAGATTATCCATGGTTTTCCTCATTTCCGCACTAACGCGCTTTTTTGTACAAAACAGGTCTGTGCATGTGCACAAACCTGTCATTAAATCGTTTACCGTTACATTTTCACAGCGCCCGCCGTGATACCGCTGGTGATGTATTTCTGCGCCAGGATATACAGGACGATGATCGGAATGATTGAGAGCGTCAGCGCTGCGATCAGGAGGTTCCAGTCTGAGCTTGCATTGCTTCGGAACATATAGATCATAACGGTGAGCGTCCGTTTTCCCGTTTCATTGATCATCAGGCTCGGCATCAGGAAATCATTCCAGGTCCACAGGAAGAACAGAACGCCGATGGTGATGCTCGTCGGTTTTACCAGCGGAAAAATAATCTGCATCATTGTGCGGAATGCGCTGCACCCGTCAATGCAGGCGGCTTCCTCGAGCTCCTTCGGTACGGATTTCAGGAAACCGACATATGTAAAAATCCCAAATGCACAGTGGAAGCCGGAATACAGGCAGATTAATACGGTCAGACTGTTGTTCATATTGAACTTTGTCGTCATTACCTGCAGGGCGATCATGATCGTGTGAAACGGGATGATCTGTCCAAGGGTGAATAAGAGATACCACAGCTGACCGTCCTTTGTGGTAATGTGCGCGATGCCGTAGGCGGCGAGAAAGCTCACAAGCACGCCGAGCAGGACGGTACCGCCTGTCACGTAGGCCGAGTTTAAGAACACCTGCATAAAGTCCATGCGCTCGACCGCGGTTTTGTAGTTATCCAGTGTAAAATGAATGGGCGGCGCCAGAAAGTTTGCGATCATGTCGCTGTAGGGTTTGAAACTGTTCATGACAAGGAGCAGAATCGGCATTACGAACAGAATTCCGAGCACCAGCATAATGATGGTTGCGACGATGCCGCCTTTTTTTTTTTCTTCTTTTTCACGCATCAGTATTCCACCTCCCGCTTTCTTGTGACATTGAGCTGAATCAGGGTGACAATCGCGACGGTCAGGAACAGAATCACGGACTTCGCGGAGCCATAACCCATGTTATATTTCACAAACGCTTCCTTATATATATCCATTGCCACCGGCATTGTTGTCCCGTAAGGACCTCCTGCCGTCATCGCATTTGGCACATCGAAAGCTTTGAATGCGCCGGAGATGGAGACGAACAGATTGATCGTGATGGTTGGCATCAGCAGCGGAAGCTGGATATCACGGATCAGACGCAATCCGGTGCAGCCGTCGATTTTTCCGGCTTCAATCAGATCCATCGGGATAGTCTGAAGGCCGGCGGTGTAGATCATCATCAGAAATCCGATCTGCTGCCAGACGGATACCAGGATAATTGTAAATGTCGCCGTTCCGGGAGAACCGAACCAGCTGATAGATCCCAGCCAGTCCCAGTGCATCAGCTCCGCGATGTTGGGCAGAATCTGGGAAAAGATAAAGGTCCAGATAAATGCGACCAGAACGGACGAAATAATATTCGGAATAAAAAACAGCGAGCGGATGACACCTTTTGCCCGGATATTTTTGTTCAGGAAATAGGCGAGGATAAATCCTGCCAGGTTACTGCCGACAATCGTAAAGACGCCCAGTTTCAGGTTGAAAAAAAAGGCTGTGCGAAAGCCCTCGTCGGAGAGCAGTTTGATGTAGTTGCTGATTCCTGCCATACTCTTTTTGCCGCTCATCAGATTCCACTTCAGAAAAGAATACGGGATGGTACCCCCGAACAGTGGAATCAGCAGGGAGCATGCATACAGAAGCAGTGCCGGAAGCAGAAGCAGGTAATAAAATTTTCTGTACTTTTTGTAAATGATTGACATTTTCATTGCCTCCTTTCCGAATCACGCCGGTTCTGCGGTGTTTTTTTGCGCAGAAACGGCGGGGTCTGCCACGGCGTACCTGTTGCAGATGCCGTTTATCAGACGCCCGCCGTAAATTCCGTTCTCACAAATTCCGGAAACTGTTGTCTGTGTACAGTTTACCGGACGCAGAATCAAACGTCTATTCGATAAAATTCAGGTAGCTCTCGTTCAGCTCCTGGATCACGGTTGCCTGGTCTTTTGCTCCTGCCATATAACCCTGGAAGATATCGCCGGAGGTGACGTCAAAACCGTTTGCATACTGCTGATAGACCCACGGAATGGTGTTGCCTGCATCGCAGTAAGCTGTGTAATCGTCCATTGCCGAGCTCGGTACGCCGCCGCTGTAAGGCATTGCAGGCGGAGCATCGCCCAGATCCGCAGTCAGTACCTGAATCCACTGCTGCTCCGGATCGCTCATGTACTCCAGCACTCTTTTGCACAGATCAAGGTGCTCGGTTTTGGAGTTGATGACGTAGCAGGTACCTACATCGACGGAAAGCTTGTTTTTCGCGGCGTCGTTGGAAACCGGAATAGCAAAGCATCCGATATCGGGTACCGGGTTGGCATGTGCAACGGTGGAAAGGCTGAACTCACCGGATACGAGCATTGCTGCCTGGCCGTTAGCCAGCGCGTTGAAGCCGGAAGTGGAATCCTGATCCATCATGTTGCCGCCGGAATACTGTTTCATAATGTCTGCAAACTGGAATACCTCGTCGATGCCTTCCACGTCGAAAGTTCCCTCGCCGGAATCCAGGGATGAGAGGAATCCGGGGATGTCATCCTGTACAAACGGAGTCAAAAGTGCGCTGAACAGATGCTTTAAAGTCCAGGACTCTTTGTAGGTCGGTGCGATCGGCTGGATGCCGGCAGCTTCAAGCTTTGCGCAGGCATCTGCGAACTCGTCTCTTGTCGTCGGGAGTGTCTCGATTCCTGCTGTTTTAAATAATTCCTTATTGTAGAATACGCCAAGATACTCATAGACGGACGGATAAGCGTAAACGGTGCCGTCTGCGCCCTTGCCGGCCTCGAGTGCTTCCGGGTATACTTTATCCACGAAAGATTCTCCGGAGAGATCGGTAAGCCTTCCGGCCTCCGCGAATGCCTGTACCTGCTTGTACGGTGTCAGGAGATAAATATCCGGCAGATCATCCGCCGCAACCTTGGCTCCGAGAAAATCAGAGTAATCGCCGGTCTGCATCTGGATGTCGAGATCAATATCCGGATTTTTGCTGTTAAAATCTTCCTGAATTTTCTGGAGATCCTCGCCCCAGCTTCCGTTCCAGACAGCCATGCTGATCTTTGTCTTATCGCCGGATGCGCCATTGTCCGCGGCCGGTGTTTCCGTTCCGCCGGCAGAGGATGCGCCGCTGTCCGCGCCGGAAGTACCGCTGTCCGCATTGCCGCCAGTGGTACTGCCACTGTCAGTTTTGCCGTCATCTCCGCCTCCGCAGGCTGCCATTGACAGCGTCATCGCGCAGGCCAGACCAAGTGCTGCCCATTTTTTCACTTTTCTCATTTTTGCCTCCTTGTGCACACGTTTTTTTGTGCATATCCGGATCCGTGCGTGTGCACACAGACCCGTGGCTGAAAATTCATGATAGTCATTTTTTCAGCCTTCTGCTTTTTTGTGCTTTCCCCGCTGTATGCCGCGGGGAGTATTCCATCAGGGGCGGACAGATGTCCCGTCCGCAAGTCTCGACAGCATCCACCCCCAGGTAATACCACCGTCCGTGCACGGATACTTTTCCGCGGCTTTTTCGTTGATGTCCACGCCGATGCCCGGGCGGCCGTTTAAGTAGATGTAGCCGTCGCGCACTTCGGGTATTCCGTCAAATATCTCGTGCAGTGCCTCCGGATTCCGGTCGCAGTAAAATCCGGCTTCCGGATCCGTCCATTCCTGAATCCCGAAATTCGGGGAGGAAAGATCAAGATGCGCGTTCACCGCGTGCCCCACGGGAGTGAGGTCCACAGGTCCGTGCCACGCCGTCCGCACGCCGAATGCGTCGCAGAGGGCGATCAGCTTTTTCGCCGGCGTAATGCCTCCGATCTGGCTGATATGAATTCTGATATAGTCAATCTCCCGCTCTTTGATGAGATTCAGCCATTCACTCGGATTGTTGAACAGTTCTCCCATCGCAAGCGGAGTCGTACAATGCTGTCTGATTCTGCCAAACCAGCCGGCCTGCTCCGGAGGCAGACAGTCTTCCAGGAAAAACAGCCGGAACGGCTCCATTTCCCTGGCAAATGTGACCGCGTCCGCCGGCTCCAGACGCTCGTGCACATCATGGCAGAGCTCCAGTTCCCATCCGAAACGCTCCCTGATACGCTTAAAGAGCTCCACGGTTTTTTTCATATATATTTTTGGATCGTAATAGGCTCCGGGAAGTGCGCCCTCGGGGGGCTGGTGAACGGTCTCATTTCCGCCGTAGCCTCCGGCCTGCGCGCGGATATACCGGTAGCCCCGGTCCTTTAAGGCGGCGATGCGTTCCAGTGTTTCTTCGATATCTGCGCCTTCCGCATGGGTGTAACAGGTGACGCCCTCGCGGCATTTTCCGCCGAAAAGGTCGTACAGCGGCATGCCGGCCATCTTTCCCTTGATATCCCACAGCGCCATGTCAATACCCGATATCGCGTTGTTGAGCACCGGTCCGTTCCGCCAGTAGCTCATTCCCGCCATGCTCTGCCAGATGTCCTCGATGTAGGAGACATCCCTGCCGGTCAGATAGGGCTTTAAATATTTTTCAATTGCCGTCACGACGGCCAGATGCCGGTGGGCAAAAGTTGCGCAGCCGAGTCCGTAAAGTCCCGGCTCACTTGTCTCAACCTTTACCGTCACCAGATTGATCTTTTCCGGCGCGCAGCAGATTACTTTCACATCCCTGATCGTTACACTCATATCCGTCCTCGTTTCTGTGATTCATTCTTTTGTGTCAGACTGGGAAATTCTATTTACGGTGCCTCCCCAGTCTGTTTTTCCGGGAATTACTTTTTCCGGCATTCCCGGCAGTATCAGGCCGCCGTCCACGCGAAGCACTTCTCCTGTAATATAGGAAGCTTTTTCGTCAGCGAGAAATACCACGGCGTTTCCGATGTCTTCCGGGCTGCCGTTTCTCCCCAGCGGAATCCGCCCGCCGAGTTCTTCCCAGAATCCTTCAAAATATTCCAGATGATCCCGCCGGATCTCTTCCTGTGTGCGGATGCGCACAGCCCCTGGGGCGACGCAGTTGACCCGGATTCCGTAAGGCGCCAGATCCAGGGCCATCGACTGGGAAGCACGGTTTAAAGCAGCCTTGATTCCGCCGTAGACGGCGTCTTCGGGGTAGGCCCGGTCGGCTCTCGACGATGTGATCTGAATGATGGAGCCTCTGACATGGTGTTCTTTCATATAGACAGCCGCGTAATGGCTCATCATCAGATAATTCAGAAAATCCAGATGTATCATGTGCAGCGTATCCTCCGGCGTGAGCTCGAGGATTGACTGAAAGGTTGTGACGCCGGCGTTATTTACGAGAAGATCAAGTCCTTCAAGAGATGAGACTGCCCGGTCGAAAAACAGTTTCCCGGCTCCCGGTTCTCCGAGATCTGCCTGAAAATACCAGACGTTTGCCCCGCTTTCCCGCAGGGCTTCTGCGGTGCGCTCTGCCTCATCCTCCCTCGCGTTGTAGGAAAAAACGAGGTCATATCCGTTTTCTGCCAGACAGCGCGCAATTCCTCTGCCGATTCCGCGGCTTGCGCCTGTTACAATCGCCTTTCTGCGCATATTTCCCTCCTTTCCGCGCTGTTTTTGCGCAAAAGAATTTATATCCGGTTGTACATGGTGACTTTTACTGGTACCGGAATCGCCCGTCTTCCGGCAATTCCGGCAAGCATTCCTTCCGTCAGGTCAAATACGACGATTTCACCGCTGGCCTGATTTGCCACGAGCAGATGACGGCCTGATTCATCCAGACAGATACTTCTGGGTCCCTTCCCGCCACAGCCGCGCTCCTGAACCATGGAGAGCGTTCCGTTTTTCTGTATCTGAAAAACAAAGATGCGGTTGCTCCCGCGCACGGATACATACAAAAATCCATCCTGTGAGAGCGCAGTATCCGCAGCCAGCGCATCTTCCTGCATTCTGCCGCGATAGAGAGGCAGCCACTGGATTTCCTGCATCCTGCCGGATGGGTCCTGCTGAAAGACGGAAATGGTACAGTCGAGTTCATTGACGACGTAAAGCGTCAGTCTGCCATCCTGATTTTTTGTGCACATATGCCGGGGACCGGATCCCGCCCTTGCAGGAAGCGCTTCCAGCTCTGTCAGTTCGTCTCCGTGGAATGCAAACAGCCGGATGCGGTCGCATCCAAGGTCTGCCACAAACACTTTTTCGCCGCAGAGACAGCATGAATGGATGTGCGGGGCCTCCTGACGGTCCGGGCGCGCGCCGCGTCCCGTGAAACAGCGGCTTTCCAGCAGCTTTGGAGCTCCCGCCGTCCGGATGCTGATCAGATGAAAATCTCCGCTTCCGTAATCAGACAGAAAGAGCAGTTCCCGCTCTTCGCAGACCGCGATGTGACAGGAGGCGGCTCCCGGCAGGCTGAGCTTCGCGGTGAGCCGGAGCGTGAATCCGGTCATTCCGCTGTCCGTTTCCGGTGCCGTGCCATCCGGGCAGAGGCTGTATTCTTTCAGAATGGCCGCGTTGTCCGATTCACTGACCGCAAACAGACGATCTTTAAAGAACGCAAGATACGACGGATTCAGAGTCTCCTCCAGAAAAAGACATTCGCCGATGGTTCCGCTTATTTCCTCATACGGATACAGGAAGATTCCTTTTCCGAGCTCCTGTGTCGCGGTAACAGCAGGGGCTGTCCGCTCTGTGTATGTACCGATTGCAAGTAGTTTCATGATTATCCCCATGCCGGAGCATTTTTTGTGAAGGCCGCATGCCGGATCTCCGATTTCCGGCTCTGCGGTTCCGTTTATGAATCATCTGCCGCGGAAGTGTTTAGAAACATTATCTGAAATGAAAGCCGTCGCAAAGTTCCTTTACCATCCGCAGCTCATTTACGCTTTCTATTTTCCGGCCGTGAATCACTATGTTTTCAAAGTGAAAATCATGCGGCCTGCACACTTCGTTTTTCATCTCAAAACCTCTGATAATTGAGACGGGGAAGATGCCTTCCGTGATTTCAATATTTTTAAAATGCACATCACAGATCATGCCGCGGCTGCGATCCCTGGAATATTTGGAGTCGAGCGTCTTAATGTCAATCAATTTTTCCTGTGCATCTTCAATCCGGATATTTTCATAATGAATATCATGGATAAAGGCACGGTCCGCGTTGTGGATGGTCAGAACTCCGCCGGACTGATTCCCCTCGTACTCACAGTGGGTGATGACGCAGTTGCGGAAAATGACATCTGAGATTTCATCACATCTGGTTTCATAGCCGATTTCCAGCGCGTTTCCGAATTCTGCATTCCAGAACAGACAGTTTTCCACGAGAATGTGCGCTACATCGCTGCACCCGGAAGGATCCTGAAATTCCTCGGCTTTGATGGAGATGCAGTCGTCGTTTGCCCGGATAAAGGAATTTCGCACCGTCACGTTCCGGCATCCCACGATATCGAGACCGTCCCCGGTAATCACTTTTCCAAGGATATTGACGTCCTCAATCCGCACGTCCTCACACGCCGTTGGCACAATGTGCCAGGAAGAGCCGTCGAGCAGCGTGATGCCGCGGATTTCAATGTCGCGCCCCAGTATCGGCACGATCATCTGTTCCGCGCCGTTTTCATCCCATTTATGCCAGTTGCCGCCGTAGAGAATCCCGTTTCCGATAATCCGGACGTGATCAGCCAGTCTGGAGGTGATTCTTCCGCTGACCACGGCGCCTTCCTCGATATAAACCACGTCGCCGGATTTCAGCTCCAGACAGCCGATGTTGTACGCGCAGCCTTTCCGGAATTCGTGAGTCACATTCTGTGGCTTTGCAATTTTTACAGAGGGAAGAATATAAAGAGGGCAGAGAAGGTCGTCGTCCAGCTCAAGAATCACCCGGTCGCCGTCCGGAATGTTCAGTTTCAGAAGCTGTCCGTCTCTTTCACAGGAAAACTTTCCGGTGCCCGGACGCAGACGGAAGCTGTCAAAATCGTCCAGGACCGTTACTTCCACTGTGAGACCCTGTTCGTTTTCTTCCATCACTGGAAGTGTGAAATGGAAAAACTCATTTCCGTAGACCTTCTGTTCCTCACCGTTGATGTGGACTCTGTAGAGCGGAGAGATTCCCGGCTCGTCCACGCTGTGCAAGCGGTACAGTGGTTCCTCTTTCAGGGGCTTTGGTACGTAATCCTGTTTATTCATCATTATCTTTCTTCGCATCTCATCATCCTCTTCCGAAAATTCATCACTATCTTTAAGAAACATGATATACAATAATCTTTTTCCGCGCAAGATAAAACATGCACAATATCCGGGAAGAATTATTGTGCATGTGTACTAATTTCCTGCGTGGAATTAAAGTCTGTTTGACGTTTTGGACAGAATATTTTATACTAAAATAATGAATATCAAATTTTGGAACAGCAGGGGAGGTTAAGCAGGGAAATGGCAAACACACCGGCCTATAAGGTAATGTATCTTAAGCTAAAAGAGGATATAGATAATAATGTATATCCTGTCGGAACATATCTTCCGACGGAGGGCGATCTGGAAAAGATTTTCCAGGTCAGCCGGACCACTGTGCGCCATGCGGTGGATCTGCTGGCAAGAGAGGGAAGGGTGCATGTCAGGCAGGGAGCGGGCACCCAGGTTGTCGATTCACCGGAAAAGTTCCTTCCCAAATACGCAAAATTTCATAATGTTGTCGATGTGAAAACAGATGTGGGGGAGAGTGCGATTAAGACGAAAGGGATCTGGATTGACCGGATTGCCGCCAGCTCCACGGTGGCGGAGGCGCTGGAGATCGGGGAAGGCGCTCCCGTATTCTGCCTTCAGCGCATTATACATAGCAATGAATCACCGATGGTGATTATGACGAATTATCTGCGGACAGACTTTTTTCCGGATCTGGATGCATATCAGGGGCATATTCATGATCTGTACTACTTTATTCAGAAGCAGTATGGAATTCAGTTTGAGACGGGGCAGGAGAGAATCACTGCGATCCGGGCTGATTATCTGGACGCCCAGCTGCTGGATATCGCCCCGGGATCACCGATTTTTTTCAATACGCGCAGGGCGCGCTGCCCGCTCGGTCCGCTGGAGTATCTCGAGGCCAAGATACGGCCGGACCTGTGCACGTTTATCGTTTCCATGCAGGGGGTACCGAAATGGTATGAGGATGCAGGATATCTGAATGAGTGAGAAAGGCGCGAAAAGCCGGCGGGATGCTGCCGGCTTTTGTGCATATAAGGCAGGAGTCCGAATACTTCTGAAAGGCGGTACGGATTTATTTAATTTACTGGCGGGCTATATTTATCTGAATCAGCAGCTGTAAACTGTAAAGGAGAAAACCATGACTGACCCGATAGAACAGATAAACAATATATCTGATATGGACGATTTCTTAAATTTTGTTATTCAATTAGCAGAGGATGCAAAAGAGCACCCGGAAGAATGGACAAATACGACTATTACTGATTATTTGGGACAAATAGCAAGCTGGATAGAGGATTGCTATATGCCTGAAGATAAAATAAACTTTGAAAAGCCGGACTATAAAGCATTGGCAAAAATTTTATATATGGGAAAGATTTATGAGTAAATATTTTTCACTTTATTTAATGAAATAATGTTATCAGGGACAGAGGGCGCTCTGGAATATGACTGTCTGGAACGAACGGTTGCATTGATTGGAATACCAGGGTTCACTCCGCTTATCCGACAGGAACATTCGCGCAGCCTGTACGAAACGTAACAAATGGAATCCAATTTCATTAAGTCTGAACTTATCTTCCGCACGACGGCAAAAGAAAGCCGTCGTAAGTCAGACACCCGGCCCTGAGGAAGACCTGCAATTGAATATTGTCTTATATCAGGGAGCCGCTTCCGGCTCCCTTTTTAGCGTTCGCTTATAAACGAATGCTGTCAGAAAACATATCAAAATTGAAAGGAAGTTTTATAAGTAAAATGGGCAGTGCAGGCATCCTCCGGATAAAAAAGTGTAAAGCTGCTGACAATTCAGCAGACTTTACACTTTCCGGTTATTTGTGATATGTGGTTGTGGTTAAAGCGTTATGTCTTCAACATTTACGCCTAAAGACGAAAGCTTTGCGGTAGTTACTCTGATAAGATAGTCAAGCATTTCATTTTTGTGACCGCCATTTGCTTTTTTTATCTGTTGCAAATCGGTATACCTGTCAATAGTTGTTGTAATTAACTCTTTATCAGTCATTTGCGTTATCTCCATAATCATCACCGCCTTTTTTATGAATGCAGCTTTCTTAGCTACATTCATTATAGCGGATAAAGGTGAAAGTGTAAAGTCTGTTGAATTGCCAGGGGGCTTTCAGGCTGGTGCTGTTTGATTTTTAAAGCTGATCCGGACATAATGAATCCTGGGATAATGCTTATGTCTGTAACAGGTGCCGGGATTACGGAACAATATTTTGGACAATCACGTTGATAATAAATGAATCATGGGGAAGAGGGCATACGGATATAGCGTGTACCGAAAACCATTATCACAGAAACAGGAAAAGTACTGGCCAGAAAAGCCGGATAATCAACAGTATTCCCAATTTTATAGCAAAAAAACCAATCCATAAACATCTGATTGGTTCGCCGACAGGTCTAAATATCTGAATGTATCGGAAATTCTGTAAAATCAAGGACCTTATAGAGCAGACAACGGGAATCGAACCCGCCTCCTCAGCTTGGGAAGCTGATGTACTACCGATATACTATGTCTGCATGTCTTTTATTATAGCGTAAAAGAAAAAAAATGCAAGACCTTTTTTTAAAAAATTTGAAAAAGGTCCTGTATTTTTTCCCGGGACGCCGGATGTAAGCCGCCAGGATCAGCAGCGACTGATCTGTGTGATATCGCCTGTGGTTTTGCGGTACTGTTTTTGAATGGATGCTATCACCGTGGAGATTCGCGGCCGGCTCCCTGATCGCGAAGGAAGCCGGCCGCATTGTGGCGGCGACGAGGGAGAGCCGGTAAAGCCGGTTAAGCCCGGCTCTGTGAAAGCGACGGAGGTCCTGCGGAAAGCCGGCGGTTATAAAAGTCCGCCCGGTATTTTCCAGTTTCTGGAAGCCGCCCTGTATTTGTCAAGCTGCATCTCATACTGGCTGATCAGCGCGGTGTCGGGGGAGAGCTTTGCCTTCTCCTCTTCGATCAGGAATTCGTAGCATTCCACAAGGCCCAGAAGCGGGAGGTCTCCGCTGGTGTGGATGTCCAGAATACTTTCCGTCTCACAGGATGCGTTGTAGAACCACAGGACGGCCTCGTTGTAGTCTCTGCGGGACAGGAAATAGGTTCCCAGCTCATAACAGATCTCCGAGCAGGGAGTTGTCAGCATGTCCTTCATGGTCAGCTTGAAGAATTCGTCCCGGTTATCCTCGAGCCGGTAGACCCGCGCGAGCACGCAGGAGGCTTCTTTGCGGGCGTCATCGCTGAAATCATGTTCAAGAATCGAGCGGAAAATGTGTTTCGCATCCGCAAAATCCCGTTTGTCCCCTGTTTTCAGCAGCTCTCTGGCGTACATAGAGCGGATTTTCGGTGAAAAGGTCCCGTCATGTTCAAATATTTTGATAAAAATAGAAAAATCCCGCTTACTGTGGAGCGTCTGCGGCCGGTGCAGAATCTCGATGTCGCTGTCGAATACAACGGGCGTCAGGCGGACGGTCTCGTGAACCGGATCCACCCAGGTGAATGTCCGCAGCCGTCTGAATAATTTGGGACGATATTCCATGTGGGCGTTGAGCACTGTGTCAAACTCAGTTTCTGTCACATATTTCATCTGCACGATCTCTATTTCCGGGAGCAGAAAATTTTTCAGGCGCGTAAACCGCTCACGGTTTTCCGCGTCCAGAATCTCATCCGCGTCTGCGGTGTAGATGTATTCCATCGTGGCTTTGGAAAATGAAAAATTGCGGGCGGCAGAAAAGTCGCTGGTCCATTTGTAGTCAAAAACTTTCGGGGTGTATTCCGCTGCGATCTGTCTGGTGCGGTCCGTGGAACCGGTGTCCACGATGATGATTTCGTCCATCAGGTCCGCGATGCTGTCCAGACACTGTGCCAGGACGGCCTCCTCGTTTTTAACGATCATACATAAGCTGATTGTTGCCATAGGGTTCTCCTCGTCTGTGGAAAAGTTACAGAGTTCTTATTTAGTACCATCATACCGCAGGATCAGGGGAGAAGCAAATGGAAAAAGAAAAATGATTAACTGTTATCCGGCTGCCTCGGGCTGTCATAAAAAATAAACAAATCCGTTTCCGGGATATAGACAAAAATGCCGCGCATTGATATAATGTAAAAAATATATACAGAGGAGATATAGCGTTATGATTCAACAGAGAAACATTGCAGTGTGCATCATTCTGTCTCTCGTCACGTGCGGGATTTACAACATTTACTGGTTTATCTGCCTGACAAATGATGCGAATACGGCGTCCGGCACATTTGCCACTTCGGGTGGCACGGCGTTTCTTCTGACGCTGATCACCTGCAACATTTACGGCCTTTACTGGGCGTATAAGCAGGGCGAGAAGATTGATGAGGCAAAGCGTCAGCGCGGGATACCGTCAGACAGCAGCGGGGTTTTGTATCTGGTCTTACAGCTTTTCGGGCTGGGGATTGTTGCAAATGCACTCATGCAGAATGAGCTGAACAATCTGGCTTAGAAGTGAGGAAGCGTCTGCGGAAGGTGTTTTTGTGTGCGGCAGCAGCTGCGGTGGCAGGATACCTGTACGGTGGGTTTGTGGAGCGGACGGGAATTGCAGTTCCCTGTTTGTTCCGGCTCCTGACCGGATGGAAGTGTCCGGGGTGCGGCGTGACGCGGATGTGTATTGCGTGGATGCATCTGGATATCCGCGCGGCTTTTGAAGGCAATCAGATGTTGTGTGTGCTCACACCTGTGCTGGCCATCGTTTTTCTGAATTATGTGGTTTTCTATGTCAGAACGGGACAGTGGCGGATGGGACGGCTTTCGACAGGAGTTGTCTACGGCAGCGCAGCACTGCTGTTGCTGTTTGCTGTATATAGAAATCTGGCTGGAATTTAATGAGGTTGTCGGGAGAAGAGAATTTGTGGGATATGCCGCGATTCTCTTTTTCTGATTTCTTAATTTTTTTAAAATAGATGAGATATAATAATGATTTTTCTGGAAAATGTGGTAAAATGAGGGCAGAAAAGGGAGGTCATATGTTTATGAGGAGAAAAGCGGAACGAATGAGGCGGAGTGTCAGCCGATGTGTCAGCCTTGTAATGGCAGTGACCATGGTTTTCTGTTCGGATGCAACCGGATATGCCGCGCAGATATCGCGGAATCCGGCGGCGGGGACAGAGGCTGCAGAAAATACAGATGATAGCATGCGAATTGCCGGCGCTGTCCTGAAAGGGGCGGAAAATGCCCCGTCGGAACAGGACAGGGATTCCGGGACGGGCCTGACGGAGACAGAGCCGGGTCCTGGGGAATCAGAATCCGCAGAATCAGAAGCGGGTTCCGCGGATCCGGGCACGGAAGCGGAGCCGGGTTCCGGCGGGAATGAGCCGGGACCCGCAGAGACGGAGGAGGCTTTATCAGAACCGGTCCCCACGGAGACGGAGGAGGTTTCGCCGGAACCGGGGCCCGCAGAAGCGGAAGAGGAATCGACAGAAGAGGTTTCGCCGGAATCGACGGAAGCAGAAGAGGTTCCGTCAGAGCCGGAACCGGCGGATACGGAAGAAGCTCCGTCAGAACCGGAATCCACCGGACAGCCGGACGACGCAGATAAGGGAGAAGGAGCCGGTGCGGATTCTGAGTCCGGAAGCACTCCGGCGGGAGAGGAACTTCCGGGGACAGAATCCGGAACAGGAAATGCCGGGTCTGGAGACGACGGCGGCCCGCAGACGGAGGAGGAGACCAAAGGAGCGGAAGTGCCGGCGGCGGTCCGGCTGGAGCGTACCTGTGAGCTGATGGATATCGGTCAGACGATAAAGCTTCCGGGGTATACGTTTGTGGATGCAGCGCCGGAGAATCCCGCGGTCACCTGGACGGTGGAAGATATGGGCAATGTGGTTCTTGATGCAGCTGCCGGGACAGTACGGGCAGTGAAGGCGGGGATTGCATTTATAAAACTGCAGTTAGTGCAGGCTCCGGATGTATCGGCGGTGTTTCAGGTGGTGGTCCGTCCGGAAGCTCCGGCTTCAGTGTCCGCGTTCCCGCAGGACTACCGGTCAGTGCGTATGGAGTGGTCGGAAGTGCCGGAAGCGGAGGGATATCTGATCCTGCGCAGGGCGGAAAAAGAGGGAACATACACACAGGTGGCGGATATACCGGCAGGAGGGACGCCGGGGTATGTGGACAGCGGACTTCTGACAGGGAGAAATTACGCATACCAGATTGCGGCTTATGTCACTTATAAAGATGAAAACGGCGTGCTACGGTATGCGGAATCGACACGGAAAGCGACGGTCACAGCGCAGCCGCAGCTCGGCAGGGTTGAGATTAAGGGAGCGCAGCCGGTCAGCGCGGTCAGCGCGGAGATTACCTGGGAACCACTCGACGGGGCTGACGGGTATACGGTTTACCGCGCGGAAGGCGGCAGCGCGGACTTTTCGGAGGCGGGAACAGTCACGGGAAATGCGACGTCGTACACGGACAGTGCGCTGCGGGCAGGGCTGGTTTACCGGTACACGGTGGCAGGTTACCGCCTCCTCGAGGGCAGCAGGGTGTACGGGGAGGAATCGGATGAGGCTACGGTAAAGCCGGTTCCGCAGGCGCCGGAGCTTTCCGTATCCCTTCCCGATTACAGGTCCGTGCGCCTTAGCTGGAAGCGGGTTGAGGGGGCAGACGGATATGAGATTGTCAGGAAAGTCAGTGGAAACAGTACCTTTAAGAAAGTAAAGACGATTCAGAAGGGCAGCACGAAAAAATGGACCGATAACGGAGTTGATACCGGGACGAAGTATGTGTACAGGATACGGGCGTTTCAGAAAGTTGGAAACAGCACTATCTGGAGCGATTATTCCGCGGAACAAAAGATCACGCCGACGCTCGCGGCGCCCACAGTGACGCTTCGCGCGGCGGAATATAACAGCCTGACCGTTACCTGGAGTAAGATCAGCGGGGCGCAGAGTTACCGGATCTACCGCGCGACGAGCCTGAAGGGAACCTATAAACTTATCAAAAGCGTAAAGGGAAATAAGACATTCCGTTATACCAATACAAGGCTGAAGCCGGGAAATACATACTATTACAAAGTATGTGCCTGCCGTACGGTGGACGGGGAGACTGTGAACGGAATCCGGTCGGAAGCGGCAGCGTCACAGGTAATTCCGGGAGCACCGGAGCTTCGGGCGGAGGCGGCGGGGGCGACGGCCGTCCGGCTGACCTGGAATAAGGTGGAGCTTCCGGCAAAAGGCTGTGGTTATTATGTATATCAGATTGTGAACGGAAAAGAGGAAAAGCTTGCGACCTGCAAAAAATCCGCGGCTTCCTATGTTGTGGAGGGACTGGACTGGGGACAGAAATACTCGTTTAAGGTGGCAGCGTATGTGAAAAACAGCAAAGGCCGTGCGGTGCGGGGAATGGACTCCAATGTGCTGACCGCGTCGCCGGAGCTGCTTCCGGTTGAAATCCAGTCTGTGGAGCCGTCCGTGAAAGGGATGCAGATTGTCTGGAGCGCCACGGAGGATGAGGACGAGGATACATACCTGATTTACCGTTCCAGATCTGAGAAATCAGGGTATAAGCAGATCGGAAAGGTGCAGAGACGGGCGGGGACGAAGGTACATTCCTTTGAGGACAAAGAGGTGTCCGTCGGGAAGCGGTATTATTATAAAATACGCTGTGAGAAAGCAGTTCCCGGCAAAAAAAATGCAAAATCAGATTATTCCGAGGTGGAGAGTGCCGTGGCGGCGCCGCCCGCGCCTGTGGTGACGCTGAAAAGTGAGACGAGTACCAGTATTAAGCTTTCGTGGAAAGCGGTGAAGGGGACTTCTTCCGGCGGCTATGTCGTATACCGGAGCACTTCCGAAAATGGGAAATATGCGAGTATCAAAAAGATCAACAAGCGCACCACGACGTCCTTTATCGACAAGGGACTGACAATCGGGGAAACTTATTTCTATAAAGTGCGCGCGTATTGTATGGTGAACAGCAAAGAGGTCTACGGACCGTATTCGGATGTGCGATCACAGAAAGTTGTGCCTGCGACGCCGGAGATTGAGGTAAAACCGGTCGACTATACAACCATCAGCATTTCCTGGAAAAAAGTGGAGGGCTGTGACGGGTACCAGATTTACAAATCGGCGGCGGCAGACGGGACATTTAAAAAGGCAGGAACGGTTTCTGCGTCAAAGACATCTTATGAAGATAAAAAAGTGACGATCGGCGTTGCTTCCTATTACAAAGTGCGCGCCTATTGCAGTAAAAACGGGAAAAAGGTGTATGGGAGTTATTCCGCGGTAAAGGGGGCTGTTCCGGTTCTGACAAAACCGACGGACCTGAAGGCGGAAATGACCGGCGATACCCAGGTGAAGCTGACCTGGAAAGCAGTTCCCGGCGCGGAAACCTATACAATCCTGCGGGGAACTTCCCTGAACGGAACATTCCGGATTGCCAGTGAGATCTGCAATACCAATACGTTTACCGATAACAATGCGGTGGCCGGAAATACGTATTACTATAAACTGTATGCGGTGAGGGGAGAGGCGAGAAGTGAGATGTCGGATGCGGTGGCGGCCACGCCGTCGGCCCTCACAGTCAGCGTGACAGATGTACTGGTTAAGACGGGGAGCAGCGTCAAAGTGACGGCGACTGCAAATCCGGCGTCTGTCATAGCATGGACATCCGACAATCCGGCGATTGCGATGGTCACATCCGACGGTGTTATATACGGCGTCAGGGCCGGAACCACAAAGGTAAATGCGATTGCCAACGGGATTAAAAAAGTCGTCAACGTAACGGTCCGTGACAGAATCGATCTGAAAGGTCCTGATATTTCGAGCGATAACGGCACCGTTGATTTTCAGGCGGTCAGGGCATCCGGTCACGAATATGTGATGTTGCGCATCAGCAACGGAACGACTGCGGATCCGGCCTTTGAGACGAATTTCATAAACGCGAAAGCGGCGGGGCTTAAGGTGGGAGTCTACTGCTACGCCAGAGCGAGGACTGCAAAGGAGGCGGAGGCAGAGGCGTCAAAAGTGCTGCAGCTGTTAAACGGAAGAGCGCTCGATTATCCGGTGGTGTATGATATGGAAGAACAGACGCTGCTTTACGGGCTGAGCAATAAGATCAGAAGCGGGAACCTTGAGGCATTCCGCAACACCATTGTCAATGCCGGAAAGCAATATAAGTTTGCGCTGCGTGCGACGACAGAATGGCTGACAACCTATCTTGAGAATGAGCGGCTGACAGGTGTGAATCTCTGGGTGATTAATCACAGGGACGCTGCGCTCGGACACGGGTATACCGGCAAAGGAACGGTTATCATGTGGCAGTATACGGATAAAGGAACAGTCAGCGGGATAAACGGTAATGTGGATCTGAGCCTCAGTTACGTGGCGTATTAGAAACATTCCATATAAAAATGTGTTTCAGGTCTGGAAACGGAAAATGGACTGCCCTTGCAGTCCATTTAAGCGGCAGACGGAGAAAGCGAGGATAAGATGAAGAGGAGAGAGAAAGGGGCCGTAAGACGCATTTTTGCGGGGATTCTTGCGGCTGCGCTTCTGACCGGCAGCGTCGGAGCGCAGAACATTTCCGCGGCTCAGCACATCGGGGAAACCATTTATCAGGAGGAGACGGATCGTCAGACATCTTCCGCGGCGAGAGGAGACGGACAGGCTGCGTGCGGGGAAGCTGCACAGATTACGGAGTTTGCGAAGCTCACGGAAAAACAGGCTGCGGTCGGTATCCCAAAAAAGGGTTCTCTGAAGGAGCTTCTGGCGAAGCTTCCGGAAACATTGAAGGTGTCCCTGAAGGGGCAGAAAGAGCCTGTTTTTATTCCGGTCACATGGGTCTGTGCGGGCGATTATGAGAACAGTACCTACTATTATTATCAGTTCAATCCGCAGTGGGATACGGACAGGTATCCGCTGGGGGAGGGGGCAAAGGTCCCCTATATCGGCGTCTTTGTGGGCAGGGATTTTTCTCTGCGCCTTGGCACGATGTCGGAGAACCGCGACACAATATACAGGTTTATGCGGGAAGAAATGGGCTTTAACATGGCCGCGGCCTGCGGTGTGGTGGCAAATGTGCAGAGTGAGTCTTCTTTCAATCCCACTGCGAGCATGATCGATACAAACGGGCTGATCAGTTTCGGAATCTGCCAGTGGAACGGGCCGCGCTATGAGGCGCTTCAGAAATACTGCAAAGAATACGGCTATGATTACAAAACGGTAAAAGGCCAGCTCCGCTACCTGAAATACGAGCTGGAGACATCGGAGGCCAGCGCGTGCAGAATGGTTAAAAATGTGCCGGACACTGCGGCAGGCGCTTATCAGGCGGGATACAACTGGGCGCGTTATTTTGAGCGATGCTCGAGTGTGTATTATGAATCAAGGGCAAATCTGGCGAAAAATACTTACTGGCCGCTGTACAGCGGTAAGGAACCGGACGACGATGAGGACGACGATGAGGAGGAGGATAGTAATACATCCAGAGAGTACAGTATCCATTACTATCTCGACGGCGGGGAGAACCACGAGGATAATCCAAACAGTTATTCCAGCACGGACGACACGATCACACTGGAAAATCCGGTAAAAGCCGGCTATAAATTCGGGGGCTGGTATAAAAATAAAGCGATGACCAAAAAGGTCACCACAATTCCTGCCGGCAGTACGGGAAATATGAAACTATACGCAAAGTGGATTCCAATTTCCTATACGATTCGTTTTGACGGCAATCAGGCGACGAGCGGAGCCATGGCGGAGATGAAGGACTGCGAGTACGACGAGAGTTACACACTCAGAGCCAATAAGTTCAAAAAGACAGGCTGTAAATTTGCCGGCTGGAATACAAAGGCGGACGGAAGAGGAAAGGCGTATGCCAATAAGGAGGACTTTGAGAACCTCACGAAAAAGGACGGAAAAATTATTACTCTCTATGCCCAGTGGAAAAAGCAGACCTACACGATTACCTACAGGCTTAAGGGCGGAATCATGGAGGACGATAATCCGGAGGAGTATAATGTAAGCACGCCGACGTTCACCCTGAACCCTCCGGTAAGGGCGGGGTACACCTTCGAGGGCTGGTACCGGGAGAGCAGCTATAAAACAAAAGTGACGAAGATCGAAAAAGGTACTACGGGAAATCTGACGCTCTATGCAAAATGGCGGGTGAACCAGTACAAAATTGTGTACAATGGCAACGGGGCCACAGGCGGGAGCATGCCGAATGCAACTGTCTGCAAATATGGAAAGAATTATACTCTTGCGGCGAACAAATTTGAGAAAAAGGGGTATATTTTTAACGGCTGGAATACGAAAGCGAACGGCAGCGGAAAAGAATATAAAAATAAAGCAAAAGTGAAAAATCTTTCCACAAAAAATAATAAGACAATCACGCTCTATGCCCAGTGGAGCAAAAAGGAGTATACTATCGCTTACGAGCTGAACGGTGGCGTTATGGTTGAGGACAATCCGACATCCTACTACGATAACACAAAGACATTCACGCTCAAGGCGCCGGAGCGGGAAGGGTATACATTCCTTGGCTGGTATACGGACGAGGATTTCACGACCAAAATCACGAAAATAAAAAAAGGCAGTAAGAAAAATTATACATTGTATGCAAGGTGGAGAGCAAACGAGTATGCTATACAGTTTGACGGGAACGGAGCGACAGGCGGAGCGATGCAGGCCATGGAGGGATGCCTCTACGACAGCACCTATACGCTTCCGGCGAACGGGTTTGTAAACAATGGCCGCACATTTGCCGGATGGAATACGGCGGCGGATGGAAGTGATGTTTTTTACGGTGACGGCGCAGCTGTGGAGAACCTGACTGCGGAGGACGGAGAGTCCGTGACCCTGTATGCACAGTGGCAGTGATTGTGAACCATCCATGGAAAGCTACATATAGTATAACAAAGGAACAGCGGGGTGAGCGGTCTGTGCCTGCGCGCGGAGTCGCTTATGCGCAGAGAGCAGCGCGGAAATGGAACAACTATGGATGGTATCGATGTGAGTCAGTGGCAGGGTTACATTGATTTTGAGGCGGTGGCGCGGGCAGGAACAGAACTGGTGTATATCAAAGCCAGCGAGGGGATTGATTTTGTGGATCCGTTTTTTCACCGGAATTATGCAAATGCCAGAAATGCCGGACTTCCCGTGGGATTTTACCATTATCTGACAGCGCGGAGTGCATCTGCCGCGAGGCAGGAGGCATATCACTTTGTCTCTGTGACAGAGGGGCTTATGGGCGAAGGCAGGATGGTGATGGACATTGAGGATCTCGACGGGCTGACGGAGGAGGAAGTGAATGTAATTGCATACGCATTTCTCACGGGCGTGGAGGAATTCAGCAATCAGTCCCCGGCCATCTATGCGGATGCCTATAATGCCGCGGTGGTTCTGGACGCCCGCCTGACGGCGTGGCCGCTCTGGATTGCCCAGTATGGCGTGGCAAAACCGGATATGGATAATCCGTGGGGGACATGGGCGGGATGGCAGTATACCGATAAGGGACGTGTGCCGGGAATTCAGGGGTATACTGACAGGGATATATTTGAGGAGCAGATGCTTGGCAGCCGGGTGCAGCCTGTGCGCAGACAGGGGGAACGCCCGCCCTATGAAGTGACGCAGGTGCCATATACAGTAAATCACCGGGATACGGTTCACAGAATCGCGCAGAAATATCATCTGAAGCCGGAGGAAATCACGGCGGCAAACGGGCTGGAAGACTCCGGGCAGATACAGCCGGGCCGTCAGCTGAAACTTCCCATCCGGGATGACAGGAAGCAGTCGGATACCTGGCAGATCTACCGGGGCAGAGCGGGGGATACGCTGTATTCGATTGCAGAGCGCTTTGAGACGACGGTGTCTGAGCTTGTGGAGCTCAACGGGATTGTCAGCCCCAGTCTGATCTATCCGGGCCAGCTGTTTAAAATCCAGCCGAAGATAAGAAAAGTCATGAGCGGCGCCGGTTCAGCAGTGATGAGGAACGAATGACTTACCGGCTGTCTGC
>OFHB01000511.1_pt1 | contig 26223 bp, 26 predicted proteins | sample 1521881 | NCBI WGS metagenome assembly OFHB01 (sample SAMEA3504090, study PRJEB24116) | mouse gut metagenome | biome: mouse gut; feature: mouse-associated habitat; material: faeces | place: Denmark | collected 2011
CCGCTTCATCTGCACTGTTGCGGATGTCCTGGACCATGTTATACACTAAAACCTGTGCCCAAAAATCTTGATACACATACACGGACGCCTTCCCTGTGACGCTCTCAAATTTCATTTTATTTTTTAAGGGTATGGTATTTCTTTTCAATTTCCCATCTCTGATAATATAAATCTGCCAATTCTTCTGTAGTGACTGTATCCGGAAGATCTGTCACCAGTGCAAGTTCATTTCCGGAAGGCAGCGTTGATCTTGAGATCCTTACCGTTGTTTTTCCTTTCTTTTTCATATGTCCATACCGTTTCGGGTGCTTTTTTCGTATTTTTTGCAGACGGGCAGAAGAATGTTTTAGAATGACGGTATCATCTGCTGTCTGCATTTGTTTACGCTCTTTTTCCATTTTGTCTTGCATAATTTATAAGTCCTGGATCAAATAATGATTCGGAAAACTTTTGAAATCTTCTTTTATAAGATTTATTCATATACACCCCTGTCTGTATTCTAACATAAAGAAAGGAACCGGTTGATAGATTCCTTTAGAGTTTTCTTAAGTTTATGATGTTGGGCTTAGCCGGTGGTACTGATTATTACAAAGCTCGTGTGCAGACCGGCTGCCGCTGTGATCTGTGTATTAGACCGGACAGAGAATAGAACAGAAGAAAAACTGCGTATGGCTGCCAAAAAGTAAATCTTGAAAACAGCCCCGCTTGATAGTATAGTGAATAGAGAGGATTTCAAACCGTTTTTATATTGTACGAATGAGGCTTGTGGAATTTACAGAAAGGAACTTTTATGAATACAGAAATAAAAAATACTGTCCAAGCGTCCAGTCAAAAATCACAGTATGACGAAATGGCAAAACAGCTGATCGGGCATAAAATCATTCTTGCACATATACTGGCAAAGACTGTAGATGAATTTATAGGGATGAACCCAAAGGACGTCGTGCCCTTTATTGAAGGGGATCCGCTCATTGGCGTTGTTCCGGTTGAGCCGGGCCTGACAAACGCCCAGACAGTGGAAAAAGGGCAGAAAGTGATTGGCTTTAATTCAGAAAACGGCGAAATTAACGAGGGTCTCGTTCGGTTTGATATTGTATTTTATGTCCGCATGAAAGACGGGATTTCACAAATAATTCTTAATGTGGAAGCTCAGAAAGACAGACCATCCGGATACAGCATACTGAACCGGGCAGTTTTTTACGTGAGCCGTCTGATATCGTCTCAAAAAGGGCGTGACTTTGAAAATACGAATTATAATGACATGAAAAGCGTATATTCCATCTGGCTGGTAATGAACATGGAGGAGAATACCCTGACGCATATGCATCTTACCAAAGAGGACATCTTAGGCTCCTATAACTGGCAGGGAAATATGGATCTGTTCCATATTGTAATGATAGGACTGGCGAGGGAACTTCCAGAACATGAGGAAGAAACCAGTTTACACCGCCTGCTGGGCACTTTGCTGTCAGCAACACTGGGGACGGAAAGGAAACTGGATATTATAAAGACAGAGTACAACATTCCAATTGAAAGCAAATTAAGAGAGGACGTGGATACTATGTGTAATCTTAGCCAAGGTATTTGGGAAACGGCAGAAGCGGCTGGCAGAGCGGCTGGAGAAGCAGCTGGCAGAGCGGCCGGGGAAGCGGCAAAAGAGGCTTCTATGATACTTGCCATGCGAAAAGCCGGATATTCCTATGAAGAAATTTCAAAAATTTCCAGCTTGACAAAAGAGCAAATTCAGAAAATAGAAGCGGATTCGAGGGTAAGCATTTAACGCACTGGGACAAGATGCCGGAACAGAATTAAAATGAATATTAGGATGCGCGGCATAACTTATGCAGGTTCGGGAGAGAAGATTTGGACTGCGTATACCAAAAAAAAGGAGGAGACATGATAAAGAATATCGTATTTGACATGGGAAACGTACTGCTGCGTTATGATCCGGAAGTTCCGCTTGCTTTGTTTTGCAGGACGCCGGAGGAAAAAGAAGCGGTCCGTACGGAACTGTTTGGCGGACAAGAGTGGGTAGCGGGCGATCTCGGAACGATGACGCAGGAAGAAAAGTATGAAAGCATTAAAAAGCGCATACCGGAAGAGATGCACACGTCGCTGCGTCGCTGCGTTTATGAATGGAGCGTCTGTATGAAGCCGATTTCCGGCGCTTTTTCCTTTTGTGAATATGCAAAAAAGAAAGGATACCGTCTGTTCGTATTGTCCAATGCCAGCAGCGAGTTTTATGAGTATTTTCCGGAATTTGCGCCGCTGTCTTATTTTGACGGAATCGTGGTATCGTCAGATATTCATATTATTAAACCGGAGGAAGGCATTTACCGGTATCTTTTGGATACATACGGGCTTCTTCCCGGGGAATGTTTATTTATTGACGATATGGAAGCCAATGTTAAGGCAGCCAGGCGGATGGGGATGCAGGGCGAAGTATTCTGCGGCGATTTTGAACCGATCAGAGAAAAATATGGGATATAGGAGCAAACAGGGATGGAATTAAAGGAAATACGGCAAAAGATCGACGCGGTCGACGGTCAGATGAAAGAGTTGTTTTTAAAAAGGATGGAGCTTTCCGGCAGGGTTGCGGAAGCAAAAAGGCGCACAGGGGGCGCCGTTTATGTAAAAGAAAGAGAAGCCGAAGTGCTTGCGCTTCGCTCCGACGGCGTATCCGCAGAGCTGCTTCCGGAATGTACGGCATTTTTTGGGCATATGATGGAAATCAGCAGGATATATCAGTATTCTTTGCTGGCAGAAGAAACGGAAGGTATGCAGAAGCTTCCAAAGAGCGAAGGAGCGGTGGATATCGAAATCTCGTGTCCGTCCGGCCATGCGGTTTCGCCTGCCTTATGCCTGAATGCGGCGGCAGTTGCGGGATTACAGGAAGAAGAGGTCGCATTTTATAAAAAGGGCGGGGAACAGTTTTTGCATGTCCGCTTGTCGGGAGATTTTTCGAGTGCACTTTCCCGGGCGGTGATTCTGCAGATGCTGCAGGAATCCCCGGCTGTTGTGACAACCGTGCGCTGTAGCGCTGTGGATGAGTAATCCAGAGGCGGACCAGGCGGCAGCGGCATGGAATGCAGGCGGTCGGGAACGGTCCGAAGCGGATTCTGAGGGAAACGGAAGGCGTTTTCGATGGGTTTTCATTTTCGGATAAATGTAGTACAATAGGATTTGGCAGATCTTTTCAGGAAGGAAAGATAAATGCAGGTGGATTGCACAGAATGGAGGTAACGATGAAGAAACGGATTTTAGCATTTTTATTGTCATGTACCTTGATGCTTGGCGGGACGGCAGAGGGAATTTTTGCAGAGCCGGTCTCTGCAGATACGCATCTTCCGGCAGAAATTACTGCGGATACGGAAACGGAAGAAACGGAAAGCAAAACAAATGAAGCGGAAAGTTTGATGGACGACACAGCTGTCCAATCTGCAGAAGCGGGAGAATCCAGAGAACCCAAACGGTTGGGAGGATTTCAAAAACCGATTCGGATCGACCTTCCCAAAGAGGAGATTCCGGAAGAATATGCAGAGGATGAGGAGCAGACGGCGGAAAGGAATTCGGCGGCATACCGTGCCGTATGGGATTCCTATTCCACGAATTATTATTATAACCTTTTAAGTAAAGACCAGAAAGACCTGTGGGATAAGCTGGATGCCATGTGTTATGCCTATCTGACCGGAACAGAGACTTTAACGCGGAAAGACCGTTACATAGACAGAAAGACGGGAAATATGTTTGATTATTATTATACCAAATCTGTGGCATATGCTCCGAGTATGAGCAGTACGATGGCATATAATACGGCGTTTCTGTTTTATCTGTCCAATCCTCAGTATTATTTTCTTCAGGCGATCATAGACGCCGGTTACGGGTTTGCTTATCTGACAGTGAATCAGTCGTTTGCAAACGGCGTTTCCAGGCAAAGGGCAACGAAAGGGATACAGTCGATCATCAACGATTGGGTGGCGCAGATTCAGCAGGAAGAGACGGACTGGGACAAAGAGAAACGGATTCATGATATGATCTGTGAAAAAGTAGTCTATGACGACAATTATATGTCTTCCAGTCCCAATCCGTATAATCAGACGGTCTACAGCGTATTTTGTACGGATTCTACAGTGTGTGCCGGATATTCACAGGCAATGCAGCTTTTGTGTAATGCAGTCGGAATCGACTGCGGCGTAGTGACGAGCGAAGAGCATGAGTGGAATGTTGTCCGCCTGAATGGAACCTGGTATTATGTGGACATTACCTGGGATGACCAGGATGTCGGCTATGTCTATGATTTCTTTAACAGGAGCAGCGCGGCGTATAACAGTTTCGGTTCCTACAGCAGAGAAATGCATACGCTTGAGCCAATCTGGGCGGGATACGCACCGGCGGTTACGTATGATTCGCAGGCGTTTGGGGAGGATCCCGGAACGATCCACATTCCGGATACGTCACTGGCAGCTCCGAAGATTACTTCTGCTGGCAGCAAGGCAGTGATTACGGCTCCTTTGGGCAGCACGATTTATTATACGACAAACGGCGGCGAACCTTCCGCTGCATTTACAAAAGCCAGCCGGTATACGGGACCGATTCCGCTGTTTGGCACGACGACCGTAAAAGCCATTGCGGTATCGAACGGTTATTTTGACAGTGATGTTGTGGTGTTATCTATCATTCCCCGTTATATGGTAACGTTTCATGCAAACGGCGGTTACATCGGAACACCGGGCAAATCGGCAGATATACGAAGCGGCCTGTTGTATCAGGCGAATGCGGGAAGCGCGCCTACTCCAAAGAGAAGCGGGTACGCATTTATGGGCTGGTACAATAGTCCTTCCGGCGGAAGCAAATTAACCGGATCGGTAAAAGCGACGGCAGACCTGACGTTTTATGCACGCTGGGCAAAAGTACAGCCAAAGAAAGTATCTATTTCTTCTGTTAAGAATAAGAAAAAGAAGTCATTTTTGATCAAGATCAAGGCGGTGGGAACGGCAGCCGGTTATCAGATCCGCTATTCCCTCAAGAAATCGATGGCGTCTTCCAAGAAAAAGAACCTTTCGGGAAATACCTTAACGGTGGGCAAGCTGAAAAAGGGAAAAACCTATTATGTACAGGCGCGTATGTATCAGGTGGAATCGGTGAGCGGGAAGAAGAAATACGGTTCCTGGAGTAAGGCCAAAACCGTTAAGATCAAAAAGTAACCATGTGCAGTAAAATAAAGAAAGTCAACAATATAGCCGGGCTGTTTGTATATCCTGCCGTTCATTTTTATCTGCTGGAAGCATATACGCACAATGGATTTACAGAAGTCCGGCCGTGGTCTCAGCTGTTTAATCTTGTACTGTTTGAGCTGGCGGCCTGGATATTATTTCTTCTGATCGGAAGCGCAAGGGCAGCGCTTTTGACAGAGGGAATTTTCGCTATGCTGCTAGGGCTTGTGAATTATTATGTGTACACGTTTCGTTCGCTGCCGATTGTGCCATGGGATTTTTTGTCCATTGGCACGGCGGCGGGCGTAATGGGAAATTATAATTTTATGCCTACGCTTCGGGTGGTTTTTGTCGTCGCCGGATTTTTTGCGGCATTTTGTCTGGAAGGCATGCTTTCGGTGCATATTAAACAGCAGAAATGGTATGTCAGGCTCCTATTAGCGCTCACGGCAGTCATCGGTATGGGAAAGTTTGCAGGCGTACTGCAGCAGGAGGAGTTTCAAAACCGTCATATGATGTATAACAAATTGTTTACGCCGGTGTATATGTGGCAGACAAACGGGTTTGTATTGACGATGGTAATGGAGCTTCCTTTTTTGTCGATTGAAAAGCCGGACGGTTATCAGAAAGAAGCGGCAGAAGAGATGCTTGCCTCCTATGAGACGAAAGGCGAAGAGGAAAATTCGGGCGGGCATACGCCGGATCAGCTGCCGAATATCATTGTAGTGATGGATGAAGCGTTTTCCGATCTGGGCGTATTGGGAGAGTTTACGGCAAACGAAGATGAAATGCCGTTTGTTCACAGCCTGCAGCAGGGCGCTGCCAACACGGTGACGGGGAATTTACAGGTTTCTGTCTGCGGCGGCAACACGGCAAATACGGAATTTGAATTTCTGACGGGGAATACGATGGCGTTTCTGCCGCAGGGAAGCATTCCTTACCAGCAGTATATCAAACGTGAGATTCCGGCGCTGCCGGCTGATCTGAAACAGCTGGGATATGAGACGTATGCCCAGCATCCCTATTATGCGGGCGGCTGGGACAGAGATACGGTGTATCCTCTGCTGGGGTTTGACCATACGGAATTTTTGGAAGATTTTAAATATCCGGAGTATATCCGCAAGTATGTCAGTGATGCGTCTGCGTTTGACCATATCATTCGGACATATGAGGAAAAAGAAGAGGGAAAGCCCGCGTTTATTTTTCAGGTTACGATGCAGAACCACGGATCCTACGGGGAAGTTTCTGAGAATTTCACGCCGGATATTGCGGTGGAAGGAGCGCCTTCGCGTGCACTTTCGGTATATCTTTCGCTGTTGAAACAGACGGATGATGCCCTAGCGCGCATGATCGACTATTTTTCGAAGGAAGACGAACCGGTTGTCGTCGTGTTTTTCGGAGACCATCAGCCGAACGATACGGTGGCGGAACCGATTTTACGCCTGAACGGAAAGAGCTGCCGGACATTGTCGGAGGAAGATACGTACCTTCGCTATCAGGTTCCGTATCTGATCTGGGCGAATTACGAAATAGAAGAAAAGACCAACGCAAATACCAGCGCCAATTATTTGGCAGGGAGCGTGCTGGAAGCGGCGGGAATTCGGCTGCCGGCATACCGGAAATTTTTATCCGAATGTTCCGAAAGCTTCCCGGTCATTTCTGCGGCAGGGATTACACAGGCAGACGGGGACGGGCAGGATCTTACAGACTATAAAAAGCTGCAGTATTATCAGTTATTTGATGCAAAGCGGTAAAGGAGACAGATATGAGAAGGCTTACGACAAAACAGAAATTGTACTTGCAGGCATTTTTGCTTCCGTTTGTCATTTATGCCGTAATCTGCTTTCGAAACGGAGTATTTCCGTTCGGAGACAATTGTATCCTGCATGTGGATATGTACCATCAGTACGAGCCGTTTTTTACGGAATTTATGGATAAGTTAAAGCATGGAGGAAGTCTTTTGTATTCGTTCCGCCTGGGGCTTGGATCGGATTTTGTTGCTCTGTTTGCCTATTATCTGGCAAGTCCTTTGAACTGGCTGCTGTTTTTCTGCCCCGCATCGTATGTCATTGAATTTATGACGATTCTGATCTTAGTAAAAATCGGCCTGTGTTCTCTGACGTTTGTCATTTATCTGGGGAAGCGTTTTGGGGGTGCGGACGCGTGCGGCGTTTTAATGGGGACTTTTTATGCGCTGTCCGGTTATATGGCGGCATATTACTGGAATATTATGTGGCTGGATGTGCTCGTTTTGACGCCGCTGGTTGTGCTGGGGCTTTGGCAGCTGGTTCGGGAAGGAAGGTGCAGGCTTTACTGTATCAGCCTGGCAGCGGCGGTTTTGTCTAATTTCTATATAGCGATCATGCTCTGTATTTTTCTTGTGCTGATCTTTGCGGCGCTTCTTTTGGGGGAAACGCGCGGCGTAAAAGAAAGACTGTGCTGCATCGGCAGATTTTTCATATACTCGCTTTTGGCAGGCGGGATGGGAGCCGTTTTGATTCTTCCGGAGGCCGCCGTGTTAAGTTACAGCGGTTCTGCCGGAATTTCATTTCCGAAGACGGCGGAGTGGTATTTTGATCTTGTTTCTATGCTGGCGCGCCATTGCTTTTCTGTAGCTCCTTACACAGGGCGTGACCACTGGCCGAATTTGTACTGCGGAGCCGCCGTGTTTTTGTTTCTGGCGCTGTATATCTGTAATCGCAGCATTTCCCGGAAAAAGAAAGGCATCCGCCTGGGTTTGATCGTTTTTTTCTGGGTTGGTTTTTCGAGTAATGTGCTGGATTTTATCTGGCACGGCATGCATTTTCCGGACAGCCTGCCAGGCAGGCAGTCGTATCTGTATATTTTTCTGCTGCTTACGATGGCGTATGAAACGTACCGCAGCAGAGAAGGAAACCGGTGGTATGACGTGTGTCTGGGCATTGCGGTATCGGGCGGGTTTTTGACCGCTTGTTATTATCTGGCAGATTCCGGCATGGTGTCGTTTGCTTCGATTCTCCTTACGGGAATTTTTGCGCTGCTGTATGGGCTGCTGATCGTCTTGCGGATGATTGGTCCCGTGAAATTGAGGGAATGGGTGCGACTGACCGCATGTGCTCTGGCGGTTGTCGAAATTTTTTATAATACGGCAGAGACAGGAATTTCGACGACGAGCCGCAGCAGTTATACCAAAAACTGGGAATCGGTCAAAACGCTGTTGAAAGAAGTGGACGAAACGGAGGATATGCCGTTTTACCGGGTAGAAGAGACGGAGCGTTTGACAAAAAATGACGGGGCGATATACGGATATGCTTCGTCTACGATTTTTTCTTCCCTAATGAATATCGGCGTCAGCCGGTTTTACAGAACGATGGGGATGGAAGGCGGTAAGAATTTTTACAGCTACAGCGGCGCGACGCCACTGTCTTCCGCCATGCTGTCTGTGAAATACCTGATTTCCGGATCGCCTTATGAAGAAAGTCCCCTGCGGACTCTTGCAGCGGAAGACGGGCAGAATTATATCTATAAAAACCGCTATACGCTGCCTCTGGGATTTATGGCGGATGCCGAATTGGAAGCGGATTGGAATGCGCGTCAGGGGAAGCGCTGCCAGATTGACAATTTAAACCGTCTGGCGTTTGCCCTGGGAGCAGAAGAGGCCATGTTTGTCCCGATCAAAGGAAAGGTATCGGCAGAAGGCGGAAAGACACGGATTACTGTGGAAGAAGACGGGTATCTGTACGGGACGTATACGGATACGACGGTTACGAATATTACCGTGACCAATAAAAGCAGGGTACGGAAGTTTACAAAATGTGACCATGGATATATTCTTGACCTGGGATGGTGTAAACAAGGGGATGTGGTTGAGATTACCGCCTCGTCCGACGTTTCGGAATTTCATGTGCAGCCGTACCGGCTGCAAACGGATGCTTTGGATGCGGCATATGAGACGCTGAATGAACAGACGATGGAAATCGATTCCTTTTGCGATACCCGGATCGAAGGGCATATTTCGGTTAGAGATTCCGGAAACCTGCTGCTTTCCATACCGCAGGAAGGCGGATGGAGCGTTTGGGTAGACGGGAAAGAAACCAAAAGCAGCAGGTTTATGGACAGTTTGATCAAAATCCCGCTGATCAAAGGAGAACATGAGATTTTACTCACGTACCATACGCCCGGGCTAAAGACAGGCGCCGGGATTAGTCTGGCCAGCCTTGCTCTTTTTTTGCTGCTTTTTGTATTTCGGAAAAAGAAACCGGTTATATCGTAGAGAGCGTCAGAAAGTTTAATGATCCTTTCGGGTTGCCGGTTCCTTTTTCTAACAGTGCGATCAAATCTAAAATAACCTGTTCAATTTCTTCTCTGGTAGAGGGGATGAGTGTGTTGTCTATTTTTACCGTCAGTACCAGAAGTACGATTTCGGCAAGGGATTGGGGATGGTCAAAGGAAATTTCACCGTTGTCAATTCCCTGCCGGATAATTTCTGTAAGAACCGGTTTTAATTCCATAATGATATAACGCAGGTATTTGTGATGCAGAAGCGTCTGTTCCTGTATGCTTGATTGCGAAGCGGCGGGATTTTGTTTTAAAAATTCCGATGAAGAGTTCCGGCATGCCTGAAAGATCAATGCCATTCGGGTGAACGGCGGGATCGTTGTCTGTTTGGCAAGCTGTTTGGCTGTCTCAATGGAAGAAGCATAGCTGCGTTCTACCAACGCTTCTACAATCGCGTCTTTTGAGGGGAAGTAGTAGTATATGCTTCCTTTTGCAATTCCGGCAGTCTGTGCAATATCACTGACGGAAATCTTTTGTATATTCTGATTTTCCAATAATGTCTGCAGCGCATCTAGGATGCGGTCGTGTTTATCCGGTATTGGCATATTTGCCGCCTTTCCGGCATGGATATTCGTGCGACGGCTGTCCGGCAGTTCGTGTTAGCGCCGGGCAGTCAGTATGCGAGTATGTTTTGCCTGAAAAATATATGAAAAGTATAACACAAAAATTTTTTTTATTCAATACTTGACCAACGGTCAGATTAGTGATATGGTAGTTGAGAACAAAATATGACCAACGGTCAAAGTTTAATGGAGGGGCGCATATGACATATGCAGATTTTTTTTCGGAAATCAAAGGAAAGTTTATGGAAGCAGATATTTCCGATATCACGGAACACCTGGCGTATCAGTTTAACATTACGGGAGAAGGCGAAGGGATCTTTTATGTAGAAGCCAAAGACGGAAAACTGTTCGTAGAACCGTATGAATATTTTGACAGGGATGCGATGTTTACCTGTACGGCGGAGACGCTTTTGAAAATTGCGGAGGGAAAGACGGATCCGATCTGGGCGGTTACTACGCAGAAGCTGAAAGTAGAAGGAAGCATTGAAAAAGCCCTGAGACTGAAAGAAATTATTGACAGCAGAAAAAAGAAAAAATAAAGAGGTCGGGAATTCATGAAGAAAGGAAATGTATTAAAGACGGTTACTGCGTTTGCGGCGGCGGAATTTCTGATCTCTTCTTATTTTTATCGGAGAACGATGAAACGCGGCAGGGCAAAAACAGAACGAACGATGAAAATGGCAGGAACGGACTGGAGTCAATACGCCGATTTTCTTGCAAAGAGGAAAGAATATTTTCTTTCCCAGGCGCATGAGGATGTTTGGATTACGTCGGATGACGGGTTGAAGCTGCACGGGACGTTTTTTCCGAATCAGGGCAGTAAGCGTATCGTTCTTTGTTTTCACGGGTATACCAGTGAGGGGATGAAGGATTATATTGCGTTGTCGGATTATTATCTGCGCCGCGGATTTGCCATGCTTTTAGTGGATGAACGGGCGCATGGGCAAAGCGAGGGAGAGTATATCGGTTTTGGATGCTTAGACCGGATGGATGCGCTGCAGTGGTTGGACTGGATCGTAAAAACGTGCGGTACGGACTGCAAGATCATCCTGCACGGGACTTCAATGGGAGCGGCAACCGTACTGATGGCGAGCGGCCTTGTACTGCCGTCTCAGGTAAAGGGGATTGTTTCGGACTGTGCGTTTACATCGCCCAAGGAGGTTTTTACGCATGTGCTTCATTCGATGTACCACATGCCGGCATTTCCGATCATTCAGATTGCGGACAGAATGAACAAAAAACGTGCAGGTTACGGTATGGACGAATGCAATGCTGCGCGGGAGGTAAAAAAATCGACGACGCCGACGCTGTTTATCCACGGCGATGCGGACACGTTTGTACCCTGCCGTATGTGTGAAAAGATGTATGAAAACTGCGGAGCAAAAAAATGGAAGCTGATCGTACCGGGAGCAGCGCACGCAGAAAGTTACTACAAAGATACCAGGCGTTATGAAGAAGCGCTGGAGTTGTTGTTGAAAGAAGTATTCTAATAAAGAGTGATTGGCAGCCGATCAGGAAGCAGAGGTATAATATGATGAGAAAAAGAAAGGGATATCCCGTATATCCCCTGACTGCAGCACAGAAATTCCATTTTTTCTATTTGGATGCATGTCCGAATAAAGCAGTCGTCAATATAGGAACGAGCCTTACGATAGAAGTGGACCTGGAATTTGATCTTTTACGAAAATCCATTCTAAAGGCATATGAGAGAAGCGAAGCAATGCGGCTTCAGTTTGCAAAAGATAAAGACGGCGCATGGTATCAGTATGTGGTAGATGAAGTAAAGCAGGAAATTCCGTTTGTCGATTTTTCGGATCAAACGATGGAAGAAGCAGAACAGACGATGAGGAAATGGACCTCCGTTCCGTTTGAACACGAGGATTCACCGATGAGCCGGATGGTAATGATTCGGATGCCGGACGGATTCTGCGGCGTATATCTTCTGGCGGATCATTTGATTATGGACGCACAGTCAATGATCTGTTTTCTGAAAGATATTATTGAGCTGTATTCCAGCGAGATGTATGATGAGATTCCATATCCGAAAGAGATGTCTTCGTATTTGGAGCAGCTTCAGAAAGATCTGGCATACGAAGCCGGTTCTAAGGCAAAAGAGAAGGACGAGGCGTTTTTTAAGAATCTGATCGAGTCTTCCGAACCGATCTATAATGGAATTGACGGAACGGCAAAACTTGAGATGGAGCGGGACAGGCAGAAAAATCCAAAACTTCGTGCCGCTGTAAATGTTTCGGATTCCGTAGAAAGCGATCTGGATATTTTTCATTTGGAAGGGGAGCCGACCAAGCGCCTGATGGATTTTTGCAGCGCGAATCATATTTCACTGACCTGCCTATTGCTTATGGGACTTCGTACATATTTTCAAAAGCTGAACGGAAACGACGATGTATCGATCAATTCGGCGATTGCAAGACGCGCGACGCTGAAGGAGAAAAAGTGCGGCGGTACGCGTATCCATTCGTTCCCGTTCCGGACCGTTATTCCAAAGGAGACGAAATTTATCGATGCGCTCTTTGAAATCAGGGATAAACAAAATGAGCTGTTTCGCCATGCCAATTACAATCCGGTTGCCTATTTTGCTTATCGGAGCAGCGTATACAAAAATCCGAGAGGCTGCACGTACGAACCGATGTCCTTGACATATCAGCCGATGACGTTAAAGGAAAAGGGCTTAGATCAGCTTGGCGATATCCGTTATAAGACGAAATGGTATCCGAACGGGGCGACGACACAGGGAATGTATCTGACGGTTATGCATCGTCCGGAGGACAATGGGCTTGACTTTAATTTTGAACACCAGATCAAAGCAGTCAGCAGAAAGCAGCTGGAATATCTCTACTATTATCTCTGCAAAATTATGTTTAAGGGAATTGAGAACCCGAACCTCAGCGTAGGCGATATATTGAAATTGGTTTAGGAGGGGATGTCATGAACAGTTTGGAACAATTAAAAGAAATCATTGTAAATTATGTGGAAGTGGAACCGGAACAGATTCGGCCGGATTCGCGGTTTATGGAGGATCTTGGTTTTACATCGTTTGACTTTATGAGTATGCTGGGAGAGATCGAAGAAGTTTTCGATGTAGAAGTAGATCAGCAGGAAGCGGCAAAAATCCGCTCTGTACAGGAAGCAGTCGACTATTTGGACCGGCTTACGGCATAAGGAGGAGCGTATGGTTTGCAATACAATTCGTGAAATATTGGTACAGGCGGCGGAACGGTTTGGAGATCAGGATGCCGTTCGTTATAAAATCGGAAAAGACGCCATAGAATCGAAAACGTATTCTCAGCTGAAACAGGACAGCGAATCATTTTCCGGCGCGTTAAAGGCTATGGAGATGCAGGGGAAACACGTTGCCATTGTAGGGCTGACATCGTATTACTGGCTCGTTTCTTATCTTGGGACGGTAAACTGCAGCAGTGTGGCAGTGCCTCTGGACGTTGCGCTTCCGGCAACAGAATTGTGCGAGCTGATCGACCGCGCGGATGTTTCGGTACTGGTGTATGATGAGATCCGTGCGGATGTGGTAGAACTGGCGAAAAAGAACTGTCCGAAGCTTCAGAAAATAATCTCCATACAAAAGGAAGCACATGAACAAGACGTTTACTCTATGCAGCGCCTGCTTGCGGAAAGCGACGGAGGTTTTGATGCCTGGGCAAATCCGGAGGATCTTTGTACGATCATGTTTACGTCCGGAACGACCGGAAAGAGCAAGGGCGTAATGCTCACCCAGCGGAATCTGGCGGAGAATGCGACGTGCCTGGATATGCGGATTCCGTCGAGAACCGTGATTCTATCCGTACTTCCCATTCATCATGCCTATTGTCTCAGCATGGATATTTTAAAAGGTATTTCACTGGGAAGCATTATCTGTATCAATGATTCGATTATGCGCGTGGCAAAAAATATAAAATTATTCGGACCGGATATGATTTTAATGGTTCCGATGATGATCGAATCGTTTGCCAAAAAGTTAGAAGATGCTGCCCAGCTTCCGCCCGAGATCGTAAAAAAGGAAGTATTTGGAGACCGTCTGCATACGATCTGCAGCGGCGGCGCATATTTAAATCCGGCATGGATTACGCTGTTTGAACGATATGGGATAACGATCCTGCAGGGATACGGCATGACAGAGTGCGCGCCTGTCATCAGTACGAATCTGGAATGGAACAAAAAAGCGGGTTCCGTCGGAAAGCTGATGCCCAACTGTGCGGCGAAAGTTGTAGGGGAAGAGATCTGGGTAAAAGGAAGCAGCGTGATGCAGGGGTATTACCATATGCAGAACGAAACGGAAGAGACGCTTACGAAAGACGGGTGGCTTCGTACCGGAGACCTTGGGTATGTGGACGAAGACGGATTTGTTTTCCTGACCGGAAGAAAGAAAAATCTGATTATTACAAAGAACGGAGAAAATGTTTCGCCGGAAGAGATTGAAAATAAACTCTCCAAACATCGTCTGGTGCAGGAAGTGCTGGTGCGCGAGAGCGAAGGCGCGATCGAAGCAGAGATTTTTCCGGATACGGACTATGCGGAAAAACATCAGATTTCGGATATCAAAGCGTCCCTGCAGGAAATCATAGACGCATATAATAAAGAAGCGCCTGCGTATAAAAAAGTTGTAAAATTAAACGTTCGCGAGAAGGAGTTTGAAAAGACGGCAGCGCGTAAAATAAAGAGATATTAGAATACAAAAGTTGGAATGAAAAGCGGCAGCTTTGGGGTTTTCTTTTTCGTCTGGTTGTCATTGCTGTTTGACCTTTTGCAAACGGGATGGTACACCTCGCCTGCCGCAACAGCAATTAAAAAAGAGATGCTTTCATCAAACCTTAAAAAAGTGTAATCAAATTTCAGATGATACAAAAAAACGGGAATCCTTGTATTTCAAGGATTCCCACATACTTATGAATGAGACATCGGGGGCTCGAACCCCGGACAACTTGATTAAAAGTCAAGAAGCCATGCCTTTGTTTAGTGAGATTACAGGAGTTTTTGTAGACACCTTGTAGACATTTAGGTTTATATATCTTTATTGTTCTATACTATTTTTTGTTTTTTATCATATTTGTTTATCAGCAATAACCTCCACAACTTCTTTTTTGGGTGAGCTTAGAAACCGTCTGGCGCCGGAAACACTGGGCGGTTTTCTCTTGCTGAAACAAATAGGATTGTGATATAATGCCTGTGTTGTCATTCCCAGTCCGGCAACGGAAAGGGGGTGTGTCATATGGATATACTGGCTTCGCTTTTGGTTACTGTCGTGGGTGGTGTGGCCTGCCACTACATCATCAAATGGCTAGACAGTAACGGCAATGACAACTAGCCAAAAACAAAACCCTCGGAATGCAGTCCGGGGGTTTTTATTTGTGCCATATGGACACTGGCTTTCGCTTTGCCTAACGGCATTATAGCATATGCAAATTTGGTTTGCAATATGCTTTTCAAGAATCATCCCAGGATGGATTAGAAAACCGTCTGGCGCCGGAAACGCTGGGCGGTTTTTGGTTACAGTACCATTTTAATTGAAAGCATCAAAGGCATCAATAAGTTCCTGTGGGATATTTTCACCAAAAAGGACAAATTTGCCGTTTGTGGAAACTGCTTTTAGGGAATACCCTTCCATACCTTCCAAGGTGATTGATTCTCCGTTTGATAACTTTTTGTAGGCGTCCGAATTTACGTCATACTCATATATTTCGCCCGCAGAGCTTGAATATTTAAAACCGTCAATGCCACCGATTAAACCAGCAGCCATTTGCGTCCTTTCGCCAGACAAAAGACCCTGGTCCAGCAAATAATTTTCGATATCGTTAAGGGTATGTTCTGGCTTATTTTCGGGCGTATTTTGAGGATTTTCTTCAATAGCTTGTGAGTCGTGAGATATTTCTGTATTGTCCAAGGTTATTTCTTCGACAGTTATTCTTTGCGAAGTTTCTGTTTCTATAGATTCTTTTGGGCTTCTGCTATTTTCGGTCTTGTTGTTTCCACATGCGACCAGTTCTGCAGACAATAGTGTAAAAAATAAAAATGCTAATAGTCTTTTTGTCATGGTTACTCTCTTTCTTTATTGTATTTGAATTTTATAGACATAATAAAATCCGTCTAACAATTGATAACGTGAACCTAATAGGAATATCAATAGATAGAGCGGATTTTTTTAAATCAACAAATAATAAATTATTTGCTATAAATAAATTTTATATCTTTGCCAGACCAAAAATCAGGAGTTACATTTATCTCCATAGTTTTATAATCGGATGGAACCTGATAAGCAACAATGCCGTTCATTTTCTTTCCTGAGGCTATGTTTCCGTCTAGCTGACTCTTTCCTTCGGCTTCTGGAACTTGAAGACCCATTATATCCAGAGTTAAGGAGTAGTCGTCACAGTATGCTTCGAAATTCATCACAGAGCTGATGCCTATGTCTTCTTCTGAATTATTTGAAATATCAAACTCACATACCAAAAAAATATTACCATCGTCCGGTGTTATTAATTCGCTTCCAGAGGATTCATAGACATTTACAAGGGTAAATTGAACGTCTCCTTGTTCTGCTGTTTCACCCATGTAAAACTCAGTTTTTTCTTCTGAATCGGTATCTTCTGGTTCACTTTCCTCTGAATCATCAATCTTTGTTTCAGAATTCCCAGATTCTGCTTGTTTGTCATTAGTTACATCTTTTACTGCATCCTCTCCTCCACACCCTACGATTGCGCCAGTCATAGAAATTGCAAAAAATACGGCGGCAATCCATTTCCATTTTACAATTGTGTTGTTTGTTCGCATAATTTTTTCTCCTTTTTGTATTTTATTAAAACACCGAAGTGGTTTAATTTTATTTTTGGTATATTATCGTCTTACTAAAATGTTGAGAAAATTATAGCATGTGAAAAGGTGGCTTGTAAAATATAAAAGAGAAAAATTTGACGACAAAATTCGACGATTGATTAAAAAGATTGAATAAATATTTTCATATGATACAAAAAGAATAATCGTAAAAACACTCTTTCTTTTTAGGTTTCAAAACAAAAAAATAGTCAATACGAGAATTATAGAGAAAAGTAATACTCGATATTTTGAATTAAAATGGAAACACTGTTACTAATGAAAAAATATCGAAAGGCAGAATCAAAAAATGAAAATTTTTTTGTTCGAAATAAGAAGAGGAAGGTTGATCACGTATTTGGAGACCGTTTGCATATGATCTGCAGCGGCGGCGCATATTTAAATCGGGCATGGATTTCGCTGTTTGAACGATACGGGATAACGATCCTGCAGGGATACGGCATGACAGAGTGCGTGCCTGTCATCAGCACGAATTTGGCATGGAACAAAAAAGCAGGTTCCGTCGGAAAGCTGATGCCCAACTGTGCAGCGAAAGTTGTAGAGGAAGAGATCTGGGTAAAAGGAAGCAGCGTGATGCAGGGGGATTACTTAACTTAAAGATAGTATATACATACAGCCTGCTGATACATTGCTTGCAGATACCCCGCAGAAACCAAACCATACAGAAAAGGAGTTTTTGCATATGAAATCACTATTTGAACAGTTAGGCGGCACATATCACGAAGAAAATGGATATCTCATCCCAGATTTGAGATTACCAACCGAAGAAGAGAAGCCCATAGGTATATGGGGACAGCGACACTTGGATTATCTGAAGCAGTACCGCAGGGTTATATACATCAATCTTCTCACAAACGGCAAACTCAACACCTATCTTGCCGACATTGACAGGCAAGCGCAGGAACGCTTTGAAAGGCTCATAGAGGGCATGAAACAGACACAGGGCATAACGGATATTGAGGGCATCCTCTTTCAGCTTCGTAAAATTCCCCGTCACCAAATCGATCAGCAAAAGAACCGGCCCAAGGATCACATTTTTAATCAGTTCCCAAGCACCCGAAGCCGCCGTCTGGATATCCTGCCAGATTGCTGAATTCAGAGCGCAGAATCAGATTCCTGCCGCTGATGAATGAAACTGGGTTCCAAAAATGACTACTATTATAGATGTGGTCATAGGCTGATATGCACACCATTATGGAGACGAAGTTCAGCAGAAATGCTGCCATGATTCTCCTTGAAGCCAGCGAAAAGAACAGGAATATCATGCAGAACATACACATCCCTGTTATCCTGAACACCGAAAGCAGCAGATATCCCTGCCCCATGGATAAGGTCAGTATCGTATCCTGAAAGCCTCTGATTGCATAAAGGGGGCTTGCTGCACTTTCTGTTCCACCGAAAAATAAGGAAAACAGGAAGTAGTCCCAGATGGAAAACAGAACACCTGCCACCATAAGGAACAAAAAGGCCGAAAAAACCTTTGCCAGATAAGTCCTGCCCCGCCCGCTTTGGGAAGTCCTGATGATATATTTCATTTCCGTTTCTTCTTCCTTTACAAACACGGATGCACAGCCATAGACCATAAGCATCAGCATGAGAATGGAGGAAAAATCATAGTAAAGCAGGCTCTGATACATTTCCGTATTATAGAAATCCTTTATTTCCCTGCCATAAAAAGCTCTTGCAACGCATAAGTTCTTCCTATATTCATACACATTGCCCCTTTCCTTATAAAAATCCATATTTTTCCTTGCTTCCGAAACAATCTCCGCCGCATACGACCTATAGGTATAGTCATACTCCATTTCCTCCAGAAAACATTTTCGGAAAAAAAGCTCGTCGCTATACACATTATAGGTATAGCTGTTTTCATCCTCTTTCGTGCTAGCCGTCTGACTTTGTACTGTTTCATAGATGGGTCTGTATATCTCCAACAGGCTGTTTATTTTTTCCACCGTGATTTCGCCGCCATACACTGGATAAAGCTCCTCATATGCCTCCTTAAATTCTGCAAGATTGCTGCTGGAAAACAAGGATGATTCCTGGTATACACTGTATATCTTCAATGTATCCACCATAAGCAGAGCCAGAAATATCGAGACCATTATCGGCGTCAGAAAATGCTTTCGGAATTCGTAATAAACTAATCTTCGCATAAGTCTTCCCCTTTACAGCAGTATAGGAATACTTCATCCAGATTTGCCCCTGCGGGAACTGCGCTTTGATCCGGCTTTTCCTCAGCAATCATCCGGATATTCACTTTATCCCCCTCCCGCCTGATATTACTAATCAAAACCCCCTCTGCCTCCAGGAATCTCTTTTCTTCCCGTGTAGTAACCTGCCACACCTTTCCCGCAAGCGTCCGTTCCAACTCCTCCACCCTGCCCTTGTGGATGATTTCGCCATGATCCATGATGATGACCTGACTGGCAATGTATTCTACATCCGGAACAATATGGGTGACAAGGAGCACAATCCGATCTTCCGCAAACTCGGATATCAGATTCCGGAAACGGATGCGCTCCTGCGGATCCAGGCCCGCAGTAGGTTCATCCAGGATCAGCACTTCCGGACGGTTTACCATAGCCTGCGCAATGCCCAGTCTCTGGCGCATACCGCCTGACAGGGCGCCGACTTTTTTCTTCCTGCTGCCCGACAGGTTTACTTTTTCAAGCAGCTCCCTGACACGCTCCTTCCCCTCTTTCGCAGGAACACCTTTTAGCGCGCACATATACTCCATAAATTCCTGCACGGAGAATTCTTTATAAAAACGGGGATATTGGGGCAGATATCCTATATTCCCATAAAACCGGCTGCCCATGCCCGCTGCGTTTTTCCCGTCCACAATAACCTTTCCTGAATCTGCTTTCAAAAGCCCCAGAAAAATATTGATTAGGGTAGTCTTTCCCGCACCGTTTTTCCCAAGGAGTCCATACACGCCGTTTTCCATGGTGATGGAGATGCCTTTCAATACTTCCTGCTTCCCATATTTTTTATGGATGTCCATCAGTTCTATCTTCATGAATCCTCTCCAAATGCCAGTCTTCTTTCATTTCTTTCTTTAAATTTTCACAATAGATTCCCATACTTTCTTGCATGGCAAAGCGGCTTGATGCATAAAGTTTTACTGAAATGATACAATGCCCACTTTATACTGTTCATTTTCCCCATACGGGCGCTGAAACAATACTGCTGTCCGCTGGTCTTCCAGATAACAGATATGAGGTTCCCGGTAATCATCCGTGTTTGGAACCTCATATACTTTTGTGGATACCAGCTTTAATGTTTTGACATCATACAATCGCAGCGTCCAGCCTACGTTGTCATTCCTTACCGCTGTGATGAAGCAGTTTCCTTTATCGGAACCCCATACATGGCTGCTCTCTATCTTTTCAGACAACTGTACCATCTGGGATGTATCCTGGATAGGATAGTAAATCCAAACCTGCCCGCTTGTCCTGTCATCCGGCAGTTCCTCGCTGAATATGGTATGCTCGGCAAAAACATTCATAATGTCAAATGTATTCTCCCTATGTACGGCCAAGCTGCTTCCATCTGTTTTTACGCTTCCGTAGCATACATACCCTTTATCATTTTCAATACAGTTTCCCAGAAAGACGATCCTGCTGTCATTCTCTGTAAAAGCAACCTGATTCACCGAGCTCAGCCCGTCTATCCCGGCATATTCTTTTCCGTCCACCTGTAATACATCCACTTTCTCCAGGGTATTCACATCATACAGAGAGATTCCCTTGCCCTGCTCGCACACAGCAATCTGCCTGCCGTCCATGGAGGGCGCCGTTTGGTATATAAAATTCACATCTGCCCCTAATGCTGTCACATCTATGGTTTTCTGAAAGTTAAGGTCTGTATCATAATAGGCATATATGATGTGGTAACTGCCCGTAATCGCAGCCTCTCCTCCCCCATATTCCCCGGATATCACACTTTCGGTTGTGTCTGTCTGTGCCTCCTCACCTTCGGCAAAAGTTTCATAGGCCAGGCAATATCCGCTGTCCATAATCCAGGTCTTAAAGTTTCCGTCCCCTCCATTTCCGTCCGGATATTCTGTCTCTGCAATCGCTTTCTGCCCGGTCAGTTCATACAGGTAGATTCTGTCTGCAAACAGCAGCATCCTGTCCCCTCCGGCATACTGTATTTCATCCAATCCCTGGAACTGGTTTAACCCACTTTGCATCGAAAGACTGGATTTTATGTCGTCCTCCTGGGTCGGAATCGATTCGCTGCCGCTTTCCTGCGCCATATCTATATCCACTCCTTCTATCCCTGCAACCTTGTCAGCATCCTCGTTTGCGGAACAGCCTGTACAGAGCAGCAGACAGCAGGCCAAAATCATCATGTAACCTTTCTTTTTCATTATCATTTTTCCTCTCTGTAAAACAACACGGAATTTGACTTATACATCATCAATACATCGTCCGGATAGTCAGCGCTGTTGCATGGAACAGATATTGCATAAAACGTAGTATTTTCCAATTCTTCCGTATCTAAATCAAATTCTATTACCCCCACCTGTCCACTTTTCAACACTGTTTCAAAAGAGTTCCCGTCCTTATATGCCAGCGGCTCATGGTTCAGATAGAATACCGTCTTATACTCTGCTCCCGGATGTCCCAGGATAATATATTTTATATGGATGGTTTCTTTCCCTGCGATGTCCACTCTTTCCGACAGCAGCATGGACTCCCCGGAGATGTAAAGCCTTGTTTCCACATCTTTTTCCAAATTTATGTCTATGTTAATTTCTTCTTCCAGCTCCCTGATAAAATCCTGGGTTGTGTCCATTTCCTTTATTTCAAGATTTCTTAAGTACTGTCTGCTGTTTTCATTTACTGTCTCTGAAAGCGCCCTGTCCCGCCCGGTGTCTGCTTCAAATAAAACCGGATAGACTGCTGCCAGGGCATTATGGGAATGTCCGTAAGAAAAACTGTCTTTCATGTCTGGTATAAACTCCGGGTTTATAATGCTTGTAATACACACGCTTAACTGCTCTCCTTCTTTTCCGGTAACAGGCGTAAACTGGAGGGTATAAGACTCATCCTTGCTTTCCTCCAGTTCAAACAGATGCATATACTGATAGTCTGTATCCAGCTCCTTCACCTTATAGGGCTGAGGGATGCCGTCCAGGAACAGAAGAAAGCCGCAGTTCCTCGCTATCCCAGAGCCCTGCATAAAGTAGGGAATTTCCATTTCTCCGCCTTTATAAGTTAAACAGTATGTATTGTTGTCCCCCCACAAAACGCCATGGGAAATAGCGCCCATGGTCATAGTTTCCAGGCTTTCGTCTTCCTGTTCAAACGGATTTTCCATTGAGTCTTCTTCCAATGGGTCTTCTTCCACAAATGTAAAATCATCATTTTGCAGTCCACACCCAACCAATATACACAAACAGGTAATCATACTTACTGCAATTAAAGGTATTTTTTTCATAGCTGGTCTCCCTGTCAATAAATTATATCTGTAATGAATTCCGTCTTTTAATGTATAGTAGCACACGAGCCCTTCGGCCCGTGTGCTGTATTTACTGATCAGTCCATAGCAGTATAGGTATATACCGCCTTGGCAGGCTGGCTAGTGCCTCCCTGCACACCCTGTGTGCCAAAGACAGAATAGCAAGCGCTCTCGACATTCGTCCAATTAAAGGTATATCTCAATATCCCCGTGGAACTTTTCCGCACACCTGTTGTTTTCAAAGTATCACCCTGCCTGTTCTTCGCATCCAACTTGGCTGTCAGATATGCATTATCGGGATTGTAAGTTACGGAGGTGACACTTGTAACCTTTGCCCTGGTTCCATACAACTCACCCTTTAATACCCCATACGCTCCCGCATCCGGTTCAATATCGGTGTTTGCAAATGCCGTGATAGACATCATTGCCATACAACACACGCCTGTCAAAAATCCTGCTACGCCTTTTTTAAATCTTCTCATACTCATACTTTTCCTCCCATTTTTTGGTATTTGATAAGATTCTCGTCATGTTGCTGCTTTGCTTATTTTGTTGTAGCATTATCCAGCTTTCCAATATCAGTATATCAGCACTGAGGAAGCCTCATTTATTTCTACGACACTTAAGCATTCTTTCGTTTATGTTTTCTCCATTGGACTCACCTCCTCAGTTAGTCAAGTCGTTTTAATTTTATTGCTGATTGCCAACTCAATTGCTCCTGTCAACAAAGATATGGCCACCATAGAAAATGCCATACATACACTTCTTATAGTTATTTCCCATTTAAACAACAAAGCAAAGATAAAAATTACGCTTTCCGTTCCTAAGACAATTCTGGTTCTTCTGCGATACACTTTACATTCTACTGCGTCAAGTTGTTTCGATGGATTATCTACAGGAGCCAAAACCCATATAACGCATCCGGCTATCATGGCACATATTCCGTAAAATATCAACGTGCGTTCAAAGACGGCAAAAATCATAAATGCCGCAATCAGTATTACTGCTGATACAAACAAACACCTTGTTTTGGTCGCCGCATGATACCCGCCTGCATTTTTTCTCAAAGGAAACAGCAGCAGCCACAGGAGCAAAGCCTCTCCGACTTGCTTAAAACAAATTCCCACGGCCAGCGTCAAGCCAACCCCCAGCAGATTTCCTTCCAAACTCTCCAATCCAAAACGGATCACTTCTTTCTCTTCATCCGTAATGATTCCTCCTTTGTAAAAGGATTCTGCCATACGATCTGCCAACATCAGAACTTACGCAGCTTTTTTACAGCCTGCGGTTCCTTTGGTTGAAAACCGATGCAAGGACATGTAGTGTTTGCTTCCATGCTGGCAGATTTTTTTGCTAAATATGCAACGGTTTTTTTCATAATAATAGTAATTTTCTGCATTGCTTTCTCCCTCCTTTCGAAAAATACTCTACCACAAAAAAATGGATTGTGCCGTTCCCTGGCAAAATTAGACTATATATAGAGAAAAATTAGACACAAAAAACATGGCCGCTTATTATGGCCATGTTTTTTGTAACTATACTGCATTTTCAATTCTTGACATATATAGAATCAGTTTTACACTGAAAATATCTCCTTCCATCGTTATATTCATATTTCCATTATAGGATTCTACAATCTTTTTCACATTTTTTAACCCAATACCATGCTGCCCCTTCCGCATTTTTGTTGTCAGAAAAATCTTATTGCCCTCCCCTCCTTCTTTTTCTGTAATATTTCCCGGCCAAAAGCTATTATCTATCTGCATTTTCAATACGCCTCTGTTTAAGGCAATATAGACATTTAAATATTTTTTGTCCGTCTGCATCGCTGCTTCTATTGCATTTTCCAACAGGTTTCCAATCAGTACATTCAAATCAAAGGAATGTTTGATTTCTTCCGGCAACATTACCTTGACAGTGACAGTTTCTAATTTTTCTTTTGCTTTCTGTAGCATATAATTCAAAACACTATCTATTTCCACATTGCCAGAAGAAATAATTTCTTTGGAATTGTGCATAAAGCCTTTCATACGCCCTATATAATCTTGAATTTCCACCGCTCCATATCTGTTCGCTAGTAACATCAATTCATTCATGTGATGTTTCATATCATGCTGTAGGGATTTCACCTTTTCCTCGCTCTGGAAAATCACATCAAGCTGGTTCGCATAAATCCGCACTTGATTTTTAAGCATCTCCGTCTCGTATTTTTGTGAGATAGACTGAAGCAGTTGATTATACAGATACAGCATAAATATATTTATGACAAGCAGCCCCAAAGCCACAACAGCTATCCCTGCTTCTTCACAAGTATTTGAGTAAATCAAAATACTGACAACTATTATGCTGCATAGCGGTATCAGTATCAGTGAGACACTCTGTGTCCGCTCCACATTTTTATGTATTGTAATAATTTTCCCTGCCAAAATTAAGCATATAAAGATCATAAATACAGATATGATCTCATATATCTGATTAAATTGTTTACCATCTTCATACCTGATAAAGAGCAAAGTTCCTGCCACGTCACAGCCCATATTAATCAAATAAATTATGCCGGACACAAAAATATTCGTTTTAATTGACCTTGTATACAGTCTTATGATTCCGCTAATCCCTGCTAAATTACACACAATATTAATCCATGCTGTGTGATACATCCAAAACAATGCTGTATTAACAATATAAAAACTGACGCATACTATAATCACCTTGCTTCTTTCATGCACTGTTCTGCCAAAAAAGAGTTTTGAAAATCTATAAATTAAGTAAATACGAAATAAATTTGTTGTTGCGCTTATCATAAAATTAATCATGGCTGTTCATCCTTTAATATTCTTTCCCTGACCTGCTTGCGATTTACTTTGCTGATTGTTAACATTGTTCCATCGACTAATTCGATCATTTCATAGGTATACCGCAAAACATATTCTTTATTAATCACATAAGACTGATGAATCATTATAAAATCATCTGTCAGCCCCTTTACAATATCTTTTAATCTGCCATAGATTTCATAGGTATCATGCAGAGTTACAATTTTTATCTTTTTAGCCTTACTTTCAAAGTACACAATGTCTCCCATGGAAATATAATAATAATCTTTTCCCTGTCGGAATTCAAACTTTTCATTTCTCTTTTTTATGATTTTGACTGCCATATCCATAGCATGAGCAATATGCTCCTGCAAAATCGGTTTTACTAAAAAATCCATAGGCTGGGTTTTAAAAAGCTGCAAGGCGTAAGATGCTTTCCCTGAAATATAGATTATCTGCAGCCCCATATTATCCAATACGTTCCTGATATAACTTCCAACCTCTATCCCGGTCATTTTGAATAGTTCTATATCAAGAAACAGAATATCTAAATGATTACCCTGAGCCAGATAGTCTCTTAACCCTTCTCCTGTATTCCAGATTTGCACCTCAATCTGAACAGTCTTTTCTTTTGCGTACCGCAATAACATATTTTCAATAGACGTGCAAATATTTTCTCCATCATCACAGATTCCTATATTGAACATAACACACCTCATACTATCATTTTTGCTCAATAATACATCTTCCATATTTGTATTTCAACCCTCCACTTTTCGCTATATTTTCGCTTATTCTTTTCAAAATCGGCAAATAGATATTTTAAGTATGCAACTTATTTGTTCTTTTGTAAATACAGATATTTTAAATAGTTTATAAATATTTTAAATAGTATAAACTTAATTGAGGGAGGCATGATATGTACGTCTTAACTTCCTGAAATTTTCTCACTCAAATTGACCTTTTTTATCATTACAGCCG